>OLFT01003749.1_pt1 | contig 10766 bp, 8 predicted proteins | sample 1604921 | NCBI WGS metagenome assembly OLFT01 (sample SAMEA3888897, study PRJEB22519) | human gut metagenome | biome: human gut; feature: human-associated habitat; material: faeces | place: Denmark | collected 2013 | reverse complement strand
TTTTTGTGGCGATGATAGTTGGAATTCCTACAGTATATTCTTGGTTTCATTATAAGAAAATATCGGATTCTGAGATTGAAGATTCACATTATGATAAAAAGTTGCAGTTGTTACAGAATGTAGATGAACTTTTAGAAGTATATAAAAATAAAGGAGAAGTGCGAAAAATTGGTATTGAGATAGAGGATTTTCTAATAAGTTTGGACAATCAGTATACTCAGAAGCAGGAAGTATTGAAGCCACGAGATAAATTTTTAAACATTTATTATAGGTTTATAAGAGAAAAAATTAGTACAGACGAAGAGAGTATAGAGAGTGAAGAAAGAGATTCGGAATCACAAGAAAAATCCTCAAATATTTCTTCTAATTCTTCCAGTAGTTCACTCATTGAAAATGAAGATGAACAAGAGAATCCAATACAGGTTGTTAAAACAAAAGTTTCTAGAGAACTTGGTGTCCCAACTAAGAATATTCGCTATAGTAAAAATTATGAAGATGACGCCATAAAAGATGGTTTGAACTGGACAACTTGGTTTACTATCGGAAAAAATACTATTGATAAGTTACAAGATGAAGATAAGCAAATTTTTATAACTAATGTTAATGGTGAAGATATTAAATTTCAAATTCAAGGTAAGGATTTAAAAGATATTATTTCTGAAGGAAAACCTCGTAAACGTCGACGTGCAGGAAAAGAAGTCTATGACCTTTTCTTTGGACAAGATTCTGAAGGAAATTTTGTTGAAGGAAGGCATAAGATTGATTTGCAAAAATATAATATTAAAAGATTGTAAAAAAGTAAGGTATTAAATTATGAATAATACAGAATTTTATGACCGTTTGGGCGTTTCAAAGAATGCATCTCAGGATGAGATCAAGAAAGCCTATCGGAAATTATCTAAAAAATATCACCCAGATATCAACAAGGAGCCTGGTGCTGAGGAAAAGTACAAGGAAGTTCAAGAAGCTTATGAGACTTTGAGTGACGAGCAAAAACGGGCTGCTTATGACCAATATGGTGCTGCAGGTGCCAATGGTGGCTTCGGTGGCGGAGCAGGTGGTTTTGGTGGCTTTGATGGTGCTGGTTTTGGTGGCTTTGAAGATATCTTCTCTAGCTTCTTTGGTGGCGGTGCAAGTCGTAATCCAAATGCACCTCGTCAAGGGGATGACCTCCAATACCGCGTCAATCTCAAGTTTGAAGAAGCGATTTTTGGTGCGGAAAAAGAAGTCAAGTACCATCGGGAAGCTAGCTGTCATACCTGTCATGGTTCTGGAGCTAAGCCAGGCACTAGTCCGGTGACCTGTGGACGCTGTCATGGTTCTGGAGTCATCAATGTGGATACGCAAACCCCTCTTGGGATGATGCGCCGTCAAGTGACCTGTGATGTCTGTCATGGTCGTGGTCAAGAAATCAAGGATCCATGTACGACTTGTCGTGGAACAGGTCATGAAAAACAAGCTCATAGCGTGAATGTCAAGATTCCTGCCGGAGTTGAAACGGGTCAACAAATCCGCTTAGCTGGTCAAGGAGAAGCTGGCTTTAACGGTGGACCATACGGGGACTTGTATGTTGTTGTCAATGTTGAGCCGAGCGATCGTTTCGAACGAGATGGCTCAACCATCTACTACAAGTTAGACTTGAACTTTGTTCAAGCAGCTCTTGGAGATACGGTCCATGTGCCAACTGTTCACGGAGATGTCGATTTGGTCATTCCTGAAGGAACCCAAACCGGTAAGAAATTCCGCCTCCGTGGAAAAGGTGCTCCAAGCTTACGTGGTGGTGCCATGGGAGATCAATATGTATCCGTCAATGTCGTCACCCCAACTGGTTTAAATGACAAGCAAAAAGAAGCCCTTCAAGCCTTTGCGGAAGCAAGTGATTTGAAGGTCAACCCAAAGAAAAAAGGGTTCTTTGACAAGGTCAAAGATGCTTTAGATGATTTATAAGAATGAACGAGTTTCCTTTTGAGTAAGGAGCTCGTTTTATTTTGGATCGAATCCAAGAACTTCCTCTCCTAATTAAAGAATAATGAGAAGCCTCATTGAATTTATTAAGATATCGTGGTAAATTTAAGAAAACGATTACAATGACAATTTAGGAGGTCCTGATGAAATCAGATCAACCACGTTATGCGATTCGCAAGTATGCAGTAGGAGCTGCTTCGGTGCTCATAGGATTTTTTGCTGGCGCGAATGTTGTAGCAGCTGATACGCCAACGGCTACAGACAGCCCTTCAACGACAGTTCCAACTCAGCCAAACGAGGGTGAGTCGACGATTTCCCTTAATGAGGAAGCTTCTCAGCCAACAGTAGAAAAACCAACGGCTCCTGCCCCAATCGTCGATCAAAGTCAACCGACACTGCCTGATCGTGAATTGCGGGTATCAGATCTTGACCGTTTGATTCGCGAAGAAGCAAGTTCTGTCGCAGAGTCGGATGTGGCAGCTCAACCAGCGACGGAAACGCCTGCTAAAGATCCTGATCAGGAAGAAAAATTAGCCAAGAAAAAGATTGTTTCGATCGATGCCGGTCGCAAGTACTTCTCACCAGAGCAAATCAAGGAAATCATTGATGAAGCTAGTAAGACGGGCTATACAGACTTGCATCTTCTAGTTGGAAATGACGGCTTGCGCTTTGTGCTGGATGATATGTCTTTGAAAGTGGGAGATACTTCTTATTCTAGCCAAGCCGTGACAGATGCGGTTGAAAAAGGGACAAAAGCTTATTACGATGATCCGAACGGGACAGCCTTGACCCAGGCTCAAATGGATGATATTTTGGCCTACGCCAAATCGAAGAAAGTAGGTGTCATCCCAACCATTAATAGTCCAGGTCACATGGATGCGATTCTGACAGCCATGGAACAATTGGGGATCGAAAATCCTCACTTTAATTATTTTGGTACAAAGAAATCAGCTCGAACAGTTGATTTGGACAACCAAAAAGCCTTAGACTTTACCAAGGCTTTGGTAGACAAGTATGCGGCTTATTTCAGCGGCAAGGCAGACATTTTTAACATTGGTTTGGATGAATATGCCAACGATGCCACAGATGCCCATGGTTGGCAGGTTCTCCAAGCCAGCAAGCATTGGCCAGGTGAAGGCTATCCAGAAAAAGGCTATGAAAAATTCATCCAATATGCTAATGATCTAGCAGCTATTGTGAAAAAACACAAGATGAAACCAATGGCTTTCAATGATGGAATCTACTACAATGGCGATACTTCCTATGGTACTTTTGACAAGGATATCATTGTGTCCTACTGGACAGGTGGCTGGAATGGCTATGATGTCGCTTCTTCAAAACTCTTGTCTGAACTAGGTCATCAGATTCTTAATACCAATGATGCTTGGTATTATGTGCTTGGACGGGACAAGGCTGGATCTGGTTGGTACAATCTTGATCAAGGTCTCGAAGGAATTTCCAAGTCAGCGATTGATGTGGTTCAAAAAAATGATGGAGCTAAGGTACCTTTCGTCGGTGGCATGGTAGCTGCCTGGGCAGATACGCCATCTGCAACCTACAAAAAAGACCTTCTCTTTAAGCTCATGCATGCTTTCGCGGACAAGAACGCGGACTACTTTGTAGCAGATCCTGAAGTGGTCGAAAAAGCTCTTTCAGAAGCTCCAACTGATTTGGATCACTATACACCGGAATCTCTAGTAGCCTTTACGGCAGCTAAAAAAGCATTAGAAGGGGCAGGAGCAGACACGACTCGAGCAGAGGCCAAAACCTTGATCGACCATCTCAAAGTAGCTCAGGATGCTTTGGTGTATACAGAAAGCTACGCGAAAGAAGTTGCTGCAAAAGAAGCAGCGGAAAAACTTACCATGAAGAAGGTCATCTCGATCGATGCGGGCCGCAAATACTTCTCACTGGATCAGTTGAAACGGATCGTCGACAAGGCCAGTGAGCTGGGTTATTCTGACTTGCACCTCCTGGTCGGAAACGATGGTATGCGCTTCGTCCTCGATGATATGACGGTGGAAGCCAATGGAAAAACCTATGCTAGTGATGATGTGAAAAAGGCCATTTTAGAAGGCACCAAGGCCTATTACGATGATCCAAATGGTCAAGCATTGACCCAAGCGGAAATGGATGAACTCCACGCTTATGCGACTGCGAAAGGAATCGGCTTGATTGCGGCAGTCAATAGTCCTGGACACATGGATGCTTTGTTGGTGGCCATGGAAAAATTGGGCATTGAAAATCCACAAGCCAGCTTTGATACGGTTTCAAAAACAACCATGGATTTGACCAATGAAGCAGCAGTCAACTTTACTAAAGCCTTGATTGGCAAGTACATGGACTACTTCAAAGACAAGTCTAAGATCTTTAACTACGGAACAGATGAATATGCCAATGACGCTACCAGTGCGCAAGGTTGGTACTACCTCAAGTGGTATGATCTCTATGGTAAATTTGCGGAGTATTCCAATAGTCTTGCAGCTATGGCGCGTGAAAAAGGCTTGCAGCCAATGGCCTTTAACGATGGCTTCTATTATGGAGATGAAGATGATGTTGCTTTTGACAAGGACGTCTTGATTTCATACTGGTCTAAAGGATGGTGGGGCTATAACCTCGCATCTCCACAGTATTTGGCAGATAAGGGTTATAAATTCCTCAATACCAACGGAGACTGGTACTATGTTTTAGGGCACAAAGGTGATCAAAGTTATCCGCTCGAAAAAGCTATTCAAAATACAGAAACTGTTCCGTTTGAACAGTTAGCTTCAACCAAGTACCCTGATGTCAAATTACCGACATCCGGAAGTATGTTGGGAATCTGGGCTGATGAACCTGCCAATGAATACAAGGAAGAAGAAGTCTTCCAGGTCATGGAAGCTTTTGCCAACCACAACAAGGACTATTTCAAGGCAGACTTCACTACTCTTAGAAAAGCAGTTGCTACGGTGCCAACAGATCTAGCCATTTACACACCAGAATCTCGCGCAGCCCTTGCGAAAGTCTTAGATAGCTTGAATTGGAATGTGAGCCGTGCTCATCAAGATCAGGTGGATCAAGAAGTGGCTGCTCTGACCCAAGCCCTTACGGGGCTTAAGCCAATTACACAAGTGGGTAGCTTGGCTGAAAATGACGTCAAAGCCCTAGTGGAAGACAAACCAAGTCTTGAAATCGTAGAAAAAGAACTTGATTTTGACCTTGTGGAACGGACCAATCCAGATCTCGCTAAAGGAGAACGCAGAGTGATCCAGGCTGGAGTTAAAGGGCAAGGTCTTGAGTATGTAGAGGTTTCGGCACTTGATCAAAGTCGAAAAGTGATCGCTACAGAAGTTGCCACAGAGCCGGTTGCAGAAATTGTTGAAGTCGGTATCAAAGAAGTCGTGATCCCAACAAGCCCTTCCGTAGAAGCACCAGTGAAATCAGACTTGCTCGTAAACAAAGTGGTTCCAGATCATTCAACACCTCAAGTGATCTCGAAAGATCAACCAGTAGCACCAGTAAATGCACCAACGCCAATTCCAGCAGCTGTGGAAAAAGAGGTTCGTTCAGAAGCAGTATCTTCTAACAAGCAACTCCCAGAAACAGGAGTGGAATCTGCACTTGGACTCGCTTTACTAGGAGCGATCTTAGGAGCAGCAGGAATGGACTTGAAAAATAAAAAAAGAGACTGAGACCTAGTTGATTTGTAACAGGTCGAAGTTAGGAGAGTGGGACAGAAATCGGTAATTCGTTAGAATTCGATTTCGTCGTCCCACCTCCGCACAGTTGAGTAGGGCTGTAAAAGCTGATGAAATCAGCGTAGTAGAGCCCACTCAACCACTGCGTCTTGCTCGACAATCCAAAAATAATTGAGAGGCTAGGACTTTTGTCCCAGCTTCTTTTTGTGTTTGTAAAACTGTACCCGGACAGTTTGTTTTTTTCACTCTTGTAACCCCTTCTATATCCTGCTAAAATAAAAACATGACACGATACAAAGCAACCATTTCATATGACGGGACCTTGTTTGCAGGGTTTCAACGCCAACCGCATGCCCGTAGTGTGCAAGAAGAAATCGAGAAGACCTTGACGCGCCTCAATCAAGGAACCCCTGTTACCGTTCATGGAGCGGGGCGAACGGATTCAGGTGTCCATGCTCTTGGCCAGGTGATTCATTTTGATCTCCCCCAAGCGCGGGACGAGGAGAAGCTTCGCTTTGCCCTCGATACCCAAACCCCAGAGGATATTGATTTCATCCGAGTGGAGCAAGTAGAAGATGACTTTCACTCACGCTACAAGAAGCACAGCAAGACCTATGAATTTATCGTGGATTATGGTCGTCCCAAGAACCCCATGATGCGCCACTATGCCACCCACTATCCTTATCCTTTGGATGTGGAAAAGATGCAAGCAGCCATCCAAAAGTTGGAGGGAACCCATGATTTCACCGGTTTCACAGCTTCAGGAACCAGCGTGGAAGATAAGGTTCGTACGATTACAGAGGCTCGCTTGGTTGAGGATGCAGAACATCATCGCCTTGTCTTTACCTTTTCGGGCAATGGCTTTCTCTACAAGCAAATCCGTAATATGGTGGGAACTTTGTTGAAGATTGGAAATGATCGGATGCCGATCGAGCAGATCGATCTGATTTTGGAAAAGAAGGACCGCAATCTTGCAGGTCCTACAGCAGCGCCAAATGGCTTATATTTAAAGGAGATCCGTTATGAGTAATGAATTGATTCTAGCTATTTCAGGAAATGATATTTTTAGTGGGGGAGGTCTTCACGCAGACCTTGCAACTTATACGACTAACAAACAGCATGGTTTTGTAGCGGTGACTTGTTTGACCGCTATGACGGAGCACGGTTTTGAAGTGATTCCGGTGGATTCGACGACCTTTGCTCAACAGCTCAACTCCCTCAAAGATGTTCCTTTTTCTGCTATTAAACTCGGTCTTTTGCCAAATGTTGAAGTGGCAGACTTGGCTTTGGACTATGTCAAAGCCCATGCGGAGATTCCTGTGGTACTAGATCCTGTCTTGGTCTGCAAGGAAAGTCATGATGTAGAAGTTTCAGCTCTTCGAGACGAATTGATTAAGTTCTTCCCTTATGTGACCATCATCACGCCAAACTTACCAGAAGCTGAGATCTTGACCCAAAGCAAGATTCAATCGCTCGACGATATGAAGGAGGCAGCGCGCAAGCTCCACGAATTAGGAGCAGCGAATGTCGTGGTCAAAGGAGGCAATCGTCTCAATAAAGAAAAGGCCATCGATGTCTTTTATGATGGGACGGACTTCACCATCATTGAAGAGCCAGTCTTAGAAAAGAACAATACAGGAGCTGGTTGTACCTTTGCGTCTAGCATTTCCAGCCAGTTGGTGAAAGGAAAATCACCGCTTGAAGCTGTCAAAGCTTCTAAAGACTTTGTCTTCCAAGCGATTCAACATTCAGACCAGTATGGAGTAGTACAATATGACATCTAATCGAACTCAACTCATTGCCCGCCTTTCCATTTTGACAGCCTTGACAGTTGTACTTGGCTACTATACCAAACTCCCAACTCCCACAGGGATTGTCACCCTGTTAGATCTTGGAGTGTATTTTACAGCCTTCTATTTTGGACGCAAGGAAGGTGCGATTGTAGGTGGTGTCGGAGCTTTTCTACTCGACCTCATTTCAGGCTATCCTCAGTGGATGTTCTTTAGTCTCCTCTTTCACGGGGGGCAAGGCTATTTCGCTGGCTTCAAGGGAAAAGCCCGTTACTTAGGCTTGCTTCTTGCGACAGTCGTCATGGTAGGCGGTTACGCACTAGCTTCTGCCCTCCTTTTAGGCAATGGATGGGGAGCTGCTATCTCGGACATTCCAAATAACCTTGCTCAGAATTTTGTCGGAATGGCTTTAGGCTATGTGGTCTATTATGCCTTCCAAAAGAAAGGAAACTAATTCATGGATTTGGAGCAACTGAAGAAGGATACAAAAGAAATCCTGGTAGATGTTTTGGCAAAAAGCCGTCTCCATCAGGGACAGATTCTAGTTCTCGGGATGTCTTCAAGTGAAGTTGCAGGAGGGCAAATTGGAAAGGCTTCGAACATCGACATTGCTGAAGCTATTGTCCAGGCCTTGCTAGATGAGTTGAATCCAAGAGGGATTTATCTAGCGGTACAAGGATGTGAGCACCTCAATCGCGCCTTGGTGGTCGAGCGGGAATTGGCAGACAAGAAGGAGTTAGAAATCGTCAATGTCCTTCCAAGTCTCCATGCAGGGGGAGCTGGACAACTCGCTGCTTTCAAGTATTTCAAGGATCCTGTTGAAGTAGAATTTATCACAGCCCAAGCGGGCTTAGACATCGGAGATACCTCAGTGGGGATGCACGTCAAGCACGTGCAAGTCCCAATTCGCCCTGTCATACGTGAACTAGGGGAAGCCCATGTCACAGCCCTCGCTAGTCGGCCAAAATTGATAGGTGGTGCCCGTGCTCTCTATCTAGACGATCCTATCCGAAAATCATAACTAGAACTAGCTTTTAGGGGCTAGTTTTTTTGGATGAAAAGAGAGGCAAAAACGTTTTAAAACTTGCAATTTCAAAGTTTTGTGGTAAAATTATAAGGAATGACTATATTATTTTAAGGAGAGACAGAATGTCTGTATCATTTGAAAACAAAGAAACTAACCACGGTGTATTGACTTTCACCATCAGTCAAGAGCAAATCAAACCTGCTTTGGACCGTGTGTTTGAGTCTGTTAAGAAAACCTTGAACGTACCTGGATTCCGTAAAGGTCATATTCCACGTCCAATCTTCAACCAACGTTTTGGTGAAGAAGCTCTTTACCAAGATGCTTTGAACGATCTTCTTCCAGCAGCATACGAAGCAGCTGTTAAAGAAGCTGGAATCGAAGTTGTAGCACAACCTACTTTTGATGTTGTATCTATGGAAAAAGGTCAAGACTGGACATTGACAGCAGCTGTTGTAACAAAACCTGAAGTAAAATTGGGTGCTTACAAAGACCTTGAAGTATCAGTAGAAGTTTCTAAAGAAGTAACAGACGCTGATGTGGATGCTCGTATCGAACGCGAACGCAACAACTTGGCTGAATTGGTTGTTAAAGAAGGTGCTGCAGCAGAAGGCGACACAGTTGTAATCGACTTCGTAGGTTCTATCGATGGTGTCGAATTCGACGGTGGTAAAGGTGACAACTTCTCACTTGGACTTGGTTCAGGTCAATTCATCCCAGGTTTCGAAGACCAATTGGTTGGACACTCTGCTGGTGCAACAGTTGACGTCATCGTAACTTTCCCAGAAGACTACCAAGCAGCTGACCTTGCAGGTAAAGAAGCGAAATTCGTGACAACTATCCACGAAGTGAAAGCAAAAGAAGTACCAGCTCTTGACGATGAATTGGCAAAAGACATCGATGAAGAAGTTGAAACTCTTGCTGAATTGAAAGAAAAATACCGCAAAGAATTGGCAGAAGCAAAAGAAGAAGCATACAACGATGCAGTAGAAGCAGCAGCGATCGATCTTGCAGTTGAAAATGCTGAAATCGTTGAACTTCCAGAAGAAATGATCCACGAAGAAGTACACCGTTCAATCAACGAATTCCTTGGAAATATGCAACGTCAAGGAATCTCACCTGAAATGTACTTCCAAATTACTGGAACAACTCAAGATGATCTTCACAAACAATATGAAGCAGAAGCAGAAAGCCGCACGAAGACAAACCTTGTAGTTGAAGCAGTAGCCAAAGCAGAAGGCTTCGAAGCAAAAATCAATGCTGAAATCGAACAATTGGCAGCAGATTACAACATGCCAGTTGAACAAGTTCGCAACCTTCTTTCACCAGAAATGTTGAAACATGACATCACAGTGAAGAAAGCCGTGAACGTGATCACAAGCACAGCAAAAGTAAAATAATTGAGAATAAAAAGAAGAGCCATGAGGCTCTTCTTTTTTCTGATTTCATGGAGAATCCTGGAATTTTCCTTTGACGAAAGGGGAAATTTATCGTACAATAGAGTGTAACGATAAAATGCGTGATAGATTTAGTGACGAGAAGTTTTCAATCTATCATCGAGGATAGGATGAGGTTTAAGACCCGATCCTTCTCCATTTAGGAAATGAAACATAAGGAGATTTACCCTTGGAATTAGAAGTATTTGCTGGACAAGAAAAAAGTGAACTTTCTATGATTGAAGTGGCGCGTGCGATTTTGGAATTACGCGGACGTGACCATGAAATGTACTTTAGCGATCTTGTAAATGAAATTCAAAATTACCTTGAAAAATCAAACAGCGAGATCCGTGAAGCCCTCCCATTGTTCTACACAGAATTGAATGTAGATGGAAGCTTTATCCCACTTGGAGATAACAAATGGGGTCTTCGTTCATGGTATGCCATCGATGAAGTTGACGAAGAAATCATCGCTCTTGAAGAAACAGACGAAGATGAAGCTCCTAAGAAACGGAAGAAAAAACGTGTCAATGCCTTCATGGATGGAGACGAGGATGCGATCGACTACAACGACGACGATCCAGAAGACGAAGAAGTTTACGAAGCAGATCCAGCTCTTTCATATGATGAAGAAAATCCAGACGATGAAAAGAGTGAAGTCGAAGCTTACGATGCTGAAATCAATGAAATCGTACCAGATGATTTGGGTGAGGAAGTTGAATTAAGCGAAGAAGACGACGAAGAAGAGGATTCTGAAGACGAGGAAGAAGAATAAATCATATGAAACAAGGAAATTGTTCCTTGTTTTTTTATTGAAGACGAAGTTTTCCCAGAAACTTTCCTTAGGTGAGTACGGACGTCAGCGAACTTCTAC
>OLFT01003744.1_pt1 | contig 10777 bp, 7 predicted proteins | sample 1604921 | NCBI WGS metagenome assembly OLFT01 (sample SAMEA3888897, study PRJEB22519) | human gut metagenome | biome: human gut; feature: human-associated habitat; material: faeces | place: Denmark | collected 2013 | reverse complement strand
ACGCCCACCAGCACAGCCACGATGCCGCCCACGATCATGGCGCCAGCAATGGCCGCCACTCCGCCGCCGGAGGCGGCGATGGCCTGCATACTGGGAACATAGGCAAAGCTGACACCCAGGATCACCGGCAGGCCAGAGCCGAACCGCACGCCGATGGGATACAGCTGGAGGAATGTGCACACGGCGGACATCACCAGGGATGCCTGGATCAGCAGCACCTGCTCCTCCTGGCTGAGGCCGATGGCTCCGGCGATGATGATAGGCGGGGTGACACACCCCACGACCATGGCCACCAGATGCTGCAGGGCCAGGGAGAGCGAGGTGCCGAGGGGCGGAATTCCCCGGGGCTGAAACAGCAGCTCCCGGCGGTCAAAGCGAGACTCCATCGGATGACAAGATGAAGTCTCCTTCCTTGGCCCGCTCCGTAGTTATAACTCACAATGGGCCTCATGCCCTGAATCAGACCATTACCAGGCATATACACAAAGGTTTGCAGCTTGAAGTACAATCCAAATGCTGCCACGGCCAATGTGTGGAGACCCACCAGCAGTGCGTTCAGGATACTCACCAGCAGACTGGGCATCGCGGTCATCAACCCGGAGGGGACTCCCACTGCGTAAATTCTTTTGGCGATTCCGGCATCGATCTTCATATCTTTTCGGGTAATACGAATTCCCGTTCTGGTCCGAAGAAAGCAGAACACCGCCAAACCACAGGCTGTCATCTGTCCAGTTACCGTAGCAACAGCAGCGCCGGTAACTCCCATAGCGGGCAGTCCGAACATGCCGAAGATCAGAATCGGGTCGAGGATGATGTTTACAATCGCCCCTACGCCTTGCAAAATCATCGGTACGACCATGTTCCCAACCGCTTGGAACAGTTTTTCGATAAATATATGATACAGGCTGCCAAAGGACAGACAGATCACAATGCGGGTGTAGTTGACACTCATCTGCAGGATCTCTGGATCATTGGTAAACATATGTAAAAATGGCTCACTGCCGAAAAGCCCAACCAATATGAAAATAACAGCATGGATAGTGGTAAAGATGACCCCCATGGAAGCGGCTTGATCCACCCTGTGCTGGTTCCCTTCCCCCAGGTTGCGAGCGATATAGGCGTTGATTCCTACGCCAAAGCCAACAGCGACTGCCAACACAAGATTTTGCAGGGGATAAGCCAAAGAAACCGCGGTAAGTGCATCATTGCTGAGCCAGGCCACAAATATGCTGTCTACTACATTGTATAGAGATTGGATGAGCATGGACAGAATAGACGGCACCGACATGCTCACCAGCAGTGGCAAAATCGGTTTTGTCCCCATTAGATTTTTGGCGTTAGTCAATGCAAAACAGCCTCCTCATATTAAAATTAAAAGGCTATATATTTTCCTGTTTGTAATCAGAAACAGGAAAATATATAGCCCTTGGAATTGTTATCATACAACCACGATGTCAAGCGTTTTTTATGATAGCATCCACCTATCAGAATTGTCAAGTGATACTTTACTCATGAGAGGGAAGCTGATGTTCCAGCGTTCTGTTTTTATGGATTAGAAGTAAACTGAGCAGCATGGCAATGATTTGGGACAAAGGGACAGAAACCCAGGTTCCATTCACACTCCCCATGGCATTTGGGAGGATCAGGAGCAGGATGCAGAGCGTCAACGGCTCCCCATAGATCAGAATATAGGCCCAGAGATTTTTCCCAGTCGCATAGAAATAGGCGGTGGTCACTCTGGACACGCTGACAAAGACAAAGCCGATAATGAAGATCGGCAGGATCTGTGCCACAAGCATCGTCACCTGCTCGGAGGCGCCGAACAGATGGGCCGCGCTGCCCCGCAGCAGGAAAAGGACGACCGAGCAGACAACCGCTACTCCAAAGGCGAAGCGATACGCCAGATCGCGCACCGCTTTTGTGGTATCATGCTTGCCCTCCCCATAGGCCAGGCTGATGAGCGGCTGACTCCCGTCGCTGACGCCCTGCATCAGCAGCATGACCACAGCAGAAATATAGCTGATCGGCGCATAGCAGGTCACAGCGATATTCCCGCCGAAAATCACGGCGCTCTTATTGAGCAGGATCAGGGTGATATTGGGCGAATAGGTCAGGCCAAAGGGAGAAAGGCCCACTCCCAGAATGCGGGATGCAAGATATCCCCCCTCTCCGTCAAACTGAAATGAAGGCGCGTGCTTTTTGAGGACAAAGAATACAAGGCAGACCAGAAAGGTCATCGCCTGGCCGATTGCCGTTGCGACGGCAGCCCCCATCATCCCCCAAGGCAGCACCCATACGAACAGGTAGTCCAGGACAATGTTCGTGATAAAGCCTGTCACCATGGCCGCCATGGCCGTGACCGCTCCGCCCATGTTGCGGATGAAAGGAACCAGGCCAGTTCCCGCGATCTGGAATACCGCCCCATAGCTGACAAAGCGCAGGTACTCGCTGCTGTACTCCAGTATCTCGCCGGACGCGCCGAACAGACCCAGGATCTGAGGACCGGCGAACAGGAACAGGGCGGTAAAGAGAATGCTGAAGCCGCCCAGCAGGAGGATCGCCATACCCATGTACTGCCTGCCGCGGTTTTCATTTTGATTCCCGGCGTTGATGGCGTACTCGATTGCGCCGCCCATGCCGATGCCGGTGCCTACCGCCTGCAGAAAAGCCGTCAGCGGATAGGCGATGTTGACTGCGGCCAGGGCGTCGTCCCCCATCGCATTTCCAACAAAGAACCCATCGGCAATCGCGTAGATGCCGGACAACGCAAAGGCCAGCATGGATGGGATGACAAACCGGAAAAACTCTTTGCGAATGTGCATTTCAACCGCTTACCTCCCTGAAATGCCGGTTATAGAGGGCGGTGTGCTCAATCAACTGTTCCGCCCGGTCCAGTCCCAGCCGGAGCCAAACCTGTGCCTCGTGCTCCTGAAGCGCCTGGGCGATCTGCGCCGCCTGTGCGCTCCCCTCGGGAGTCAGAGAAAGTTTCCTGCTTCTGCGGTCCTGCTCCGAGACCTTGAGCTCCAGCCATCCCTTGTCTGTCAGCGTTTTGATAATCGCATTGACGGTCTGCTTGGGGATCGCAAACCGCTGGCAGATGTCTTTTTGGAGCACCGTGCCGTCAGCCTCGACAATCGAAAGGATCACCAGCAACTCATAAAGGGACATTCCCCGCTGCCGGGCCCAGGTTTCATAGAGCTGGTTGGTTTCAATCCACAGGGCATTATATTGAGCGCTGAGCTGATGTAGTTGATCCATAGGCCATCTCCTTATAATTAGTCTATATCGGGACTAATTATAAAATGGAAACAGGCAGATTGTCAAGACCTCTCTCATCGGTTGGATAGTGGCAGCTTAAATTTATGGGCTTTGTCCCACTTAGTTTTTTGCTGGGATACACATGAAATTCATGCGCTTGACTTTTGAGACCGCTTCTTTTATACTGAACTAAAAAGTACAGAAACAGACTTTTGAAAGGATCGCCTTATGGATAAAATCATGATTACGATTGGACGCCAATTTGGGAGCGGTGGCCGTGAGATTGGCAAGAAAATCGCCCGGGAGCTGGAGATCCCTTACTATGACAAGGAACTGCTGGCCGTGGCCGCAAAGGAGAGCGGGCTTGCGCTGGACTTCCTCCAGGACATGGATGAAAAGCATCCGCACAGCTTACTTTACTCTCTTTGTGTGGGGCGGCCCAATCTGGTGCTGGGGAACTGCAATATTTCGGTGGAGCGTATGGCGTCCAAGGCCCAGCGGGAGGCTGTGCTTCATGTCGCCGGCCAGGGGAGCTGCGTCATCGTGGGACGTGGTGCGGACTACATCCTGCGGAACGAAACCCGCCTGTTCCGTGTCTTTGTTTCCGCCGGTATGGACTTCCGCATTCAGCGTGTGGTCAAACGCGACGGTATAACAGAGGATGAGGCCCGTGACCGGATCAGGAGCATGGACAAGGCCCGGAGCGCCTATTATAATTTTAATACGGAACAGAAATGGGGCGCCGCACAGAATTATGATCTGTGCCTCAATGTTTCCCAGTGGGGTACGGACGGCTCGGTGGAGTTGATCCTCCGTGCGCTCCGGCAGGTATATCTGGACTTGTGCTGATAAAATAGAGCGGAAAACAAAGTCGGGCTCGAATCGAGGCTGTCTTTGCTTTGCTTTTTATGTTTTGCGCATTATCGGGCGGATTGCCGCACCACTGTTTTTGTTTATGATAGTAGAAGGGCTGCACCACACCCGGAGTAAGCCCAAATATATTTTGCGTTTGTATGTAGCTGGTGTCATTATTGCAACCGCAAATAAGATCATCATTAGTGTGGTTGGAAACACTATAGTGTCTAAATTAAATGCCGACGAGGACAATCCCAATTGGTACTGCTCCGAGTTGGTATGGGCTGCGTATTATAGTGAAGGCATTAACTTGAATGGCAGCACCATTCCCAACCATCTTTATATGCCGGATGAGCTTGCAAGCAGTTCCAAACTTACCTACAGGGATGTAGAATAAAGGGTGGTAAGATATGAAAGCTAATCGCCATTTGCGTATAGCTGTAGGGTTATACGGTATAATATGGGTCTTGTCAGCAATTACCTTCTGGCTGTTCTACAAAAATTCTCAAATGGCGATGCTTCATGTTATTGTAGTCCAATATGTGGTTATGCCAGTTGTGACTCTTATCTCGTCTATTTTTGTAGGCAGAGCGCATTTGCCAACTAAATATGTTTGGTTGATGCCGGTTTGTTTTTCTGTTGCATATCTACTCTACGGGCTACTTACCCTCTCACTTAGCCAATACCTTCTTGCCAAGGTTATGTCTGTCCCTGAATTTTTTGATTTTCTTACTGGTCTTGTCTCCTCTGCGATTGGCCTGTTAATTGGAATTGCTTTTGGGAAAAAATCTAAGAAATCAATTTGATGAAACAGTAATTCATATGAGAGCCAGGCCGAAGATGGCCTGGCTCTCTTTGATTTGAGTCCGATACAAGTGAAGACGGCCCCCATAATGTCTATGGAGCGGTTGGAACACTTCATAAACGGGGTGCCGTCCTCTCGTCTACCAAAGACATGATTAGCATATCTGTGGCTTTTGTCGGGAAAAATCAAAAGGGCCAATGTGTCGTATAATCACCTCTTTGGGGAAGGTGGTCGGATAGATACGTCCTAAAAATACAAAATTTTCCTGCATAAAGGATAAAATAAGGGCGGAGGGTGAACCCCTCCGCCCTTATTGCGGACCTTCGTCCGCACTGCAGTCACTTATTCTGTTATGATGGAAGCGAATCGCATGAGGATCACGGCCACCTGCGCCCGTGTAGCAGAACTGTCAGGGGACAAGGTAGAGCCGCTGGTGCCATTTATCAGGCCCTCGGCGCTGGCCCAGCTCATAGCCTCCCGCGCAAAGCCGCTAATCTGGTCCGCATCGGTATAGCCGCTCAGGTCGGCCTGTGCGGTTACGTCATGACCCTGCGCCTTGGCAAAACGGTAGAGCATGACCGCAAGCTGTTCACGGGTGATAGCATCATCCGGTCCAAACCGTTCGTCGCTGTACCCGCTGGCGATACCATTCAGACGCGCCCAGTAGACCGCTGTACCGTAATATGCGTTCGCGTCTACGTCAACGTAGGGGTAGCCCCAATTCTCGTCCTCAATATCAGGGGACCCTGCCAGCCGGTAGAGGATGGTCACAATCATCCCCCGATTAGTTATGACATTCGGGCCGAACGTGTTTTCACTGGTTCCAGCCATCAGGCCCTTTTCATAGACATAACGCACAGCATCATAGAACCAGTCGCCTTCGGAGACATCCAGGAACGGGTTACGCCACTTCGTCTCAATGGGCTTGAAGGCCACTTTAACGGTCACTTTGCCGCTGGGCTGCTTGAAGCTCCAAGTCTCATCCTTGTTCTGCTCCACCTCAACAGGCTTGCCGTTTTTGTCCGTGACGGTCACGTGGTCTACTTCGTAGCCCTCGTCCGGTGTCGGTTGGATCGTCACCTTGTCGCCTTTCTCCGGGTTTTTAGGCGTTACGGACACCTCGCCATGCGCAGGCTTCTCCACGTCGGGACGGTAGGTGGGGGTGCTGTGGCCGCCGCCGCTGGGCTTCTTCGTAGCTGTCAGCGTAATGACCGTCTCGGCCTGATTGTATTCCACATCTGCGGCCTTGACCGCTTTAATATGGAAGTCGCCTGTGCCTGTTACCGTCACGCTGCCGTTTGCATCCACCGTTGCGGGACCGCTGACTACCGACCAGGTGACTGCTCCTGTGCCGGAGCCGCCAGAGGTTTGCAGCGTAAAGTTGCTTCCTTCGTAGATGGGGCTGGGTGCGCCGGTGATGAAAAGGGCCTCCTGCGCTGCCTTGCCCACAGTAAGTACAACGGTTTGGGCCGTTTTTCCGCCGTAGCTGATCGTGACTGTCTTGCCATTATGTTCTGCGACCGTCAACACCGTTCCCTGAGCAGGGGCGGCGGTCAGCTTGCCGCTGGCCCATGTGAGGGTTTCGTTTGTGTCATCGTTGTAGTACACCTGTACCGACAAATCGCTCAAATCCAGTGTCTGCCCGCTGGTGTAAGACAGGTTGGCGGGCTGGGCAGTAATCTCGATTCTGCTCACGGCCTTTTCGGGGGTGGTGATCGCTACTCCCTGGCTGATGGTTTTCGCATAGTTGCTGCTGTCCTCCGCCTTTGCAAAGAAGTAGTAGGTCGTATTGGCGGCCAGACCAGAAAACTCACGCCCTGTCTGCCAGTTGTCAGGAGCTTCATTCAAGGTGTTGTATCCGTAAGTAATCGTTGCGCCAGTATCGCCGGGTTCTACTACAGCCTCATTCAGAGTAATCTTCGTGGGGCTGTCCGCCTGCCCGGTAAGCGTAATCTTATAAGAGACTGTCACCTCTACCGTTCCCGTCTGCGCCGCCATATTATCCGACTCCACAAATTTTGCGGTAAGGGTGTGCTTCCCTCTGCCGAGGTTCACCTCTGCGGTGTCGATGGTGAAGGTCAGCTCACTGCCGGAGGTAACATCTTTTGCCTCGGTAAGCTGCCTATCACCTTCATAAATCGCCATCTGACCCGCTGTGGGTGCGGCAAGTGCCAGCGCATTGTTGGCCGGGGCCTCGCCGGTGGCCTTGGGGGTCACGGTAACGGTGATGGTGTCGCCATAGGTATAGGTCTTGTCCTTCTTGTCCACCGTCACTCCGCCGTCAAACTCGGTTGCAGACTGTGCGATGGTGAAGCTCACCGTTTTCGAGCCAGTATAGTTTTTCTTTCCAGTGACGGTGACAGTGGCCTGTCCCGCGTTGGTATTATCCTTATAATCAACTTCGTAATCTGTACCTGCGGTCAAAGTTGCTTTGCCTAGTTTGACGATTACATCGGGGGTTTTTGCAGTTCCGTCATAGATGAATGTCGTTTGCGATAACTCAACTGTTGCATTTTGTACATTTATCGGCATGACCTTCAGTTGCCCGATTCCGGTGCCGGCCATTAGGTTGTCGTTTCCGCCAAAGTCTGCCATAATCTCGTAGGCACTGCCGCTTGCTGTCCAACGATCCCCGGTTAAAGTGACCTGTGTTTTGGCAACGATCTGCCCGTTTTCGTTCTCTACATCAACGGTGGCAAAGACAGTTCCGTCAACAGAGAACTCCACCTGTTTCGCCCCGGCAGCTCGACTTTGAGCCTTCTGCGTCATAGTGGCCACAATGGTGATGGTATCACCATAGCTTGCTTCTGTAACCTGACTATTTTCTTTCCAGAAGGTGACAACAGTACCGCTTTGATACAGGATAGGATTACCCTCAACCGCTCCGTTGCCCTGGACGGTGCCATAGTTTTTGATGGTGCCATTGTTAATGATCATGCCGTTTTTCTGGATAGTTCCATGGTTATCGACCGATCCATTATTGGTCAATGTCACGCCATTGCCGATGGTAAGTGTTCTGTCTTGCAGAATGGTCAGCGTCTTGTCTCCAGGGATTTCTGCGTCCGTTTCAAGGATGGGATTGCCATAAACCTGTCCCGCACTTCCCTCGAAGATCACGCCGCTCCAAGTATCTTTGTCGGTTTGAGCCGATATGCTGGACGCGATAATAAAAGCGTTGCCGTGTACTTCCAAAGTTACATTACTGCCACCGCTTCCTGCGCCGATGCCCGAGCTCAATACTGTATATGTGGCAGTGATCGTTCCTCCGTTGATGGTGATGGTTCCGCCTGAACCAAAGCTACCGCTACCGATACCCGCGCCAGATTCACCAATGGCAGTGACCGTGCCGCCGTTAATGGTGATGGTGCCGCCCGCGCCAAAGAGACCACCACCGATACCCGCGGCACCGCCACCACCACTGGCAGTAATCGTGCCGCCATTGATGGTGATGGCACCGCCTGCGCCCTCGTTCCCGCCGCCTATGCCCGCAGCACCGTTGTTATCATTACGGGCAGCGATTGTGCCGCCGTTGATGGTGATAGTTCCACCTGATTCACCTGCGTCGCCGCCAATGCCTGCCTGATTGAAGTTTCCTAAGGCGGTCAGTTTGCCCATATTGCTGCCATTGGACTGGGCGTAGATGGTCAGGTTAGCGCCCTCCCCAACGTTAATGCCCGAGTTCGCGTTCAACTCGCAGCCATCCACCAGAATCAGGTGGGCCTCACCGGTGACGGTCGGACGGTTGGTCAAAGTGACTTTGCCGCAAACCACATACCAGCCGTCCAACGTGGTCGCTCCCGGCAGTAAAAATTTTGCGTTGGCGGGGATATTTTGCGGCGTACCGCTTGCGTCCAGGTATGTCTCACCATCGGGGAATGGAATCACAGAGCCGCCGCTGTTGGACGGAATACTGCCGTCTGGACCAACCATGATTGTGCCGTTGTTGGTCAAAGTGCCGCTGATCGTTCCATAAGTGCTAATTGTTCCATTATTTGTCACTTTGTTGCTGATCGCGGCGTCGGCTTGATTGGTTATCGTGCCGCTGTTATCTAATGAACCGTCGATTGTACCGTGATTGATAACCGTGCCGTCGGCATTGTTGGTTAATTTGCCGTAAATCGTACCGTAAATGTCAATCGTGCCGTTGTTAGTCAATGTCACGCTATTGTCGATGGTAAGGGTGTTCTCCTTTGGTACAATCAGCGTTTTGCCTTCGGGGATTGCCGCTTCCATTTTAAGGCTGGGACTGCCATAAACTTGTCCCGCATTCCCCTCGAAGATCACACCGCTCCAATTATTTTTGTCGGTTTGATCCAACAATATGCTGGATGCGATAATAAAGGCGTTGCCGTCCGGGCCGGTACTAAAGGTGCATACGCTACCCGCGTAGCCATTGCCGATACCTGCGGAATTTGTACCTCCTGTAGCAGTCACTGTGCCGCCGTTAATGATGATGTCTCCTATATCCTTTCTACTGTAATAGCCGCTTCCAATACCTGCACCGCCACCCCATCGGCCGCTACCACCTTTGGCTGTGATATTCCCTCCGTTTATTATGATTTTTTTAGCCGTACCATTTGAGTTTCCACCGATGCCTGCCGCCTCACTTCCGCCGGTGGCAGTCACTGTACCGCCCTTAATTGTGATGGTTCCATTCTCAGCACCGCCGATGCCTGCTTGTCCGCTGCCTCCCGTAGCGATCAGTTTGCCGGTACCGCCGGTTTGTCCATAGATGGTCAGGCTGTTGCCCTCGCCATCCACCCCGATACCGCTCTTAGCGGTAAGGGTGTTGCCATCCGCCAAAATCAGGTGGACATCGCCGGTGACGGTGATGCGGTCGGAAATTTCCACATCGCTGTTGACAACATACCAGCCGCCGCTCCATTCAGCCGTCTGGTTATCAATCACGGCGACATTGTCCGCAGTCTGTTCCTCGCCGTTTTCGTCCAGATATTTCACATTATTTAAGGTTTCAATGGTATTTGTCAGCCCATTGAAAAAAGCAAACAGGCTTTCAAAAATCTCCGCCCCGGTGATCTGGGCTTTCTGCTCGTCCGTCAAAGCATTGTAAGCGTCATAGGCCGCCTGAACTTTCTCATGGGCCTTCTGCTGATCCTCTGGGGACATGGCCTGTATGTCTTCCAAAGAGGGCAGGGCGTCGATCTGTGCCTGTACCGCCTTTACCTGTTCGCCAACTTCCTTGCCCTCGCACTTTGTCAAATCTGCATTTTCACTGCCGCATACCGGGCACTCCTTATTGATTGCGCCCTCAGTGCAGGGTACTGCACAGATACATTTGGTTTCCTCCTGCGCCGGTTCGCCCTTGCAGGCGGCCAGGTCCGCGCCTTCCGCTCCGCATACGGGGCAATCGGCGTTGATTTGATCCTCCATGCAAGGCACCTCGCAGATACATTCTGCTTCCTCCTGTACTGGTTGACCTTTGCAGGCGTTTAAGTCTGCACTTTCCGCGCTGCACACCGGGCAGTCAGCATTAACCTGATCCTCCGTGCAAAGCTCCGTGCAGACACATTCGTCCTCGTCGGGCTGAGGCTTGTCCGCCGGTTCGCCGCCCTCTTGTGAGTTGCAGATTTCACACACAAAGGTACAGGGCTGGCCCGGTTCGGCGGGAGCATAACCGCACTCGGCGGTATGCTCCGGGTGATGTTCGCACAAACCTTCTGTATCAGTCGCTTCTACCGCCCATGCATTCGCTGGCAGGGTGGAACATACTACTGCGCCTGCCATCAGCAGGGCGGTAATTCGGCTTATCAGTTTCATTTTGATCCTCCTGTTCCTGTGCTGGCCTATCAAAAAACGCAAAAAGGAAGCGGTCATCCATCCGGCCGGAATGGACAACTG
>OLFT01003735.1_pt1 | contig 10802 bp, 9 predicted proteins | sample 1604921 | NCBI WGS metagenome assembly OLFT01 (sample SAMEA3888897, study PRJEB22519) | human gut metagenome | biome: human gut; feature: human-associated habitat; material: faeces | place: Denmark | collected 2013 | reverse complement strand
CTACATCTCGTTCAACAGGAACGGTATTACCATTTTTATCTATTAACGGGTATGTGGCGCTAACTGGCTGTACGCCAAAGGTGCTTACTGCAGTAGCCATCGCGGCACATAAAACAGCAGATGTTATTAGTTTCTTCATATTCTCTCCTCTTCGAGCGGTTACACAGGTTTCCGCTTTTCCAATATCGTATATTTATATAGCCGTATAATTTACAGGCTCCACATGTTCCTTATAGAATTCAGCATCAACTGATTTCACAGATTCTAAGAACAATAAGGAATATGCCATACCGTCTTTTGTCCACGTAATGCTGCGAATTAGTTGTGCTGCTGGATCCCCGGTGTAAAAGACTTCGCCAGATTCACCTTGTTCAGACCATTCAAAGTCCTTATACTCAGCAGGAACATACGGTACATCTTTTACATCTTCCACTGAATAGCCCATTCTATAAACGAAAATACTACCAGAGTTTCTCTTCCCAACTCGATATGTTTGGGAATTCCTTATAAAATATACAACCTCTAATACATCATTTTTGTCTTGCCGCACTGTATAGATTTCATAACCATAAGGGATATAACTAGGTGCCTCAGCCTCATATGGAAGCTTCTTTGCTGCCTCTAATAGCTTTCCGTTAAAAGTATGCGCCTTTTTTGTATTCTCTATAGGCCAATCATGAAAGTGCCACTGTAAACTATCAGTTCTAGGCTCTACATTTTTAAAATTATGTCCTAGCTTAAGTGTTTTAGTGGATCCAGCCTGATCTGTAGTATCAGGAGTATCTACCGTTTCTGCTGTGGCCATTCCTACAGATAATAACCCAGCAGCAATAACAGCTAAAACGGACTTACATATTAATTTTCTCATATTCTCTCTCCGCCTTATAAAATTTTATAATATACTTCACACATATAATGATATATTTTCTTATTTATATCAGAATCAAGAAACCTATTCTGTAGCTCCAGCTACTTCATAAAACTTTTATCTTTCCTTTTGTGAAAGCATAGGCCACATCAACGAATGTATCTAATACTTAGGTTCGATATAAAAAAATCCTACTGAACGCTATATCATAATAGAGTTCAATAGGATTGTTGTATCATTATTTAATTAATGGCGGCATAATAACATCTTGTTCAAATTGTCTTCGTCTTTTGGCCGTATAGTCGACAATTTTAATTTGAACTACGCCTACAGAGTTTACCATGGCTTCCGTAAAAGTAAACTCACGAGCTGTCTGATGTTTCATCAAGACTTGTAAGCCATGAGACTTTTCATCAATAGCCTCTAAATAGGTAGCCTCTCCACGCCCCATCACACTAGAGTATACTGAGCTATATTTACATGGTATATCTCCACCTGAAACGAGGGCTTCATCGCTACCATCAATTTCAATAAATACATGTGGATTCGCTTGAATCAAACTAAACTTTTTCCCCTCATAATGGCCATGTACATAGATATAAAGTACCTCATCTATAAATTCATATCCAAAATGTAGGGGTACTACGTAAGGGTAATCACCATCCATCATGCCTAGGTGAATGATACGAGTACTATTTAAAATACCCTTAATTTCATCTATATCTGTAACCTTGCGATCTTGTCGTCTCATAATAGTCTCCACAGTTTTACATAAAAAATAATCTATGTATCATTATAGCAAATTTTAGAAATCTTTTAAGGCTAAGTATTCTCTTAAAATGAATAATTTCTCTTTTATTCGTATATTAATAATACTATTTCTCCTATGTGTCCACTGCATAAATACATTTGACTTTTTGCAATAGATACTGTATTATAAGAAAATAGTTTTATTGATTCTATAGATTATAAAAGCTATGGTCATCCATGGCTTTTTATATTTGTAGATGGTTTGTAGAAAAGAGGTCTTTACTATGTCTGATACGCATCAGTTAAAACGGGGCCTTAAGAACCGGCACGTACAGTTGCTCGCCATCGGCGGTGCCATCGGTACAGGCTTGTTCTTAGGCTCTGGCCGTGCCATTCACTTGGCAGGTCCATCCATTATTTTCGCCTACCTTATTACAGGTATTATCTGCTTCTTCATCATGAGAGCATTAGGCGAATTGTTATTATCCAACTTGAATCACCACTCCTTTATCGATTTCGTCGAGGATTATTTAGGTGATCGAGCAGCATTTATTACAGGGTGGACATACTGGTTCTGTTGGCTTTCACTAGCCATGGCCGATTTAACAGCCGTAGGCCTCTATATGCAGTTTTGGATACCGTGGCTACCTCAATGGATACCCGCCCTTGTCGTCTTAGTGGCATTGCTATTAATGAACTTAACAGCCGTAAAATACTTCGGTGAAATGGAGTTCTGGTTTGCCTTGATTAAGGTAATTGCCATCATCTCCCTCATCATCATCGGTATTATCATGATTGTCACAGGTTTTACTACAGATGCAGGCGTTGCCGCCTTTAGTAATATGTGGAATTATGGGGGCTGGTTCCCGAACGGAACGATGGGCTTTATCTTATCATTCCAAATGGTTGTTTTCGCTTTCACAGGTATCGAGCTCGTAGGTTTAACAGCTGGTGAAACAGAGGATCCTGAAAAGGTTATCCCTATGGCGATTAACAACATTCCATTACGTATTATTTTGTTCTATGTGGGCTCTTTGGCTATCATCATGAGTATTTATCCTTGGACAGCCGTCAACCCATCTGCTAGCCCATTTGTGGCCGTATTTACAGCAGTTGGTATTGCAGCCGCTGCAGGCATCGTAAACTTTGTAGTTCTTACATCTGCTGCATCTGCAACAAACTCTGGTATCTTTAGTACAGGCCGTATGATTTACGCCCTTGCTAAACGCAGTCATGCGCCAAGCTCTATGCGCCGCTTAACACACAGCAGTGTACCCTACCAAGCAACCATTTTCTCCGCTGCAGTACTATTAATTACAGTTGTACTCAACTATGTAATGCCAGAAGCAGTATTCGTTATGATTACATCTATCTCTACATTCTGTTTCATCTTTATTTGGGCAATGATGGTTATTTGTCACCTTAAATATCGCAAGAAAAATCCTGAATTAGCGGCACAATCTAAATTTAGAATGCCTCTATTCCCAGTGATGAATTATATCATCCTTGCGTTCTTTGTTTTCATTCTAGGTATTCTCGCCTTAAACGAAGACACTCGAATTGCCCTCTTGTTTACACCAATTTGGTTCGTTATTCTCTGGGCCTTCTACTCCATGCTTAATACAGATGATGAAGATGCTCTCAGTGAGGAACTTATCGAGATGGCTGGTGTAAAAGAAATTTACAAAAAACCTAAAAAAGAAGATTCTGACGATTACATAATCTAACACAAAAAGCCCGTGCTATGCACGGGCCTTTCTCTTACTTCATAGTAGGGAAATTTTGTTGTTCATACTGTTGTTGATAAGCAGGTAAATTACTTGTATCTTCGCCATAATTAAAGATCGTCTTAGTACGATATCCGCCTTGAGTAATGATGAGATCAATGGAGGATGGTACCTCTTGACCATTTTGTTGTAAATGATTTACTAATTCTTGTAGCGCTTCAACTTGTCGCAACGAACCAGTCATATATTTACCTTTGGATAGGCCTGTATTTCTAATGACTTGGCCATTATATACTTGACCATTTTTATCTGTGTAATAGAATCGTACAGCTGATTTATCTCCTGTAGGTACAGCTTTAATATAGATGGTTTTCCAATTTTTCTTAACCATCACTCTTGTAGCATCTGCTAACTTATTAGATAAACGTTGTGTTTCTTTATTTGCAGATTTAGATACACCATTGACTTGCTGAATTTCATCATTCATAGGCATATCAATAATTGCCATACTAGGATCTTGTTGTACCTTTTTCGCATCTGCAGGCTGAACCGCCAACACACCAATGGCCGCCATTACAGCTAACGTTGTAAGAGCAAATTTCTTCATTATATCTCTCCTCAGATAGGATTCCTTAAACAAATTATATTTTATACAATACATTATACGCATTAGGCTATTTATTATCAAGCCTATCTTATTTTTCAGGACCATTATTCTTAATTATTTGATTCCAATGTTCAAATCTTGCAATATTATAACTCATATCCATATATTTAATATTAAAAGATGTAATAGATTTAAGATCGTTATAAAACTCCATCTCATCAGTATTAGTATTCCAGAATACCATCATATTTTCATATACAGGTATACCATAATACTGTTCAGCTTTTAAAAATTCAAATGGTAAATTCATGTTAGGCTTCGCGTAGTTAAGAGGACTAATAGTAAGCAAATAGGTATCTCCTACCTTACCATTCATGTATAAATCTCTAGGAATTAAAGAGTCTGATATTACTTTATCTTTTTGAATACCATGTTTATTCTTTTTCTCTTGTCGAACAGAGCCTTGATCAGTATTGACTATTTTAGATGCAGATAAATTTGTATCTATAATATATTTTCCATCACGATTAGAGGCTATAATTTTTCCATCTACATAATCTAAGGAAGCGGAGAATTTATCTAGTTCATACCCGATAACATTAGAGTATAAAGAGGTATCATTAATCTTAAAAATTAAAAGTGGATACAAATTCATATTAGAAATTGCATCATTAGAGCGTGCAAGAAGATATAATTCATTATTAACGATAAGAGAGTCAAAAATATAACAGTTATACTCTTTCATAATAGGCAATACATCAACTACATATGATTCAGAGTAATTACTTGCATTTATAACGGTTAGGCTTGCATTAGGATTATGATTAAGATCAACTGTAATATCTTTCTCTAGAATTATCCCTTGTTTCGGTAAAATACGTGTCTCATTTCTCGTACCACTAAGGTGTAAAGAACACAAAACAAAAATAAGAAAAATAATAAAACTTACAATATAATGTTTCTTTATCCATCGCAACATAGTACCACCTCGCTCTTAGCTATAGTATAACTAAATCTCTAACCTAATAAAAGAAAAGGCTTCAACCGCTTATCGTCAAAATATTTTCGTCGATTATTGGTTGAAGCCTTTTTATTCTATTAGTTACTAAAGTCAGTATCCACAATAGCAAATTGTGTATATTCTGGGCAGCGTTTTTGCATTTCTGCTTTAATTTTTTCTAATGTACCATGCGGATCTTCTTCGTCAAAATCAAAGATAATATCGTAGTAGATAACTTTCTTTTCTTCGTGTACGTAAAAGGCATGTACTTGTACTACATGAGTATATAAACTTACAACTTGATCAAGAGCTTGTCTAATTTCAAGTACTTCTACACTTGGTTGATTTTCAGCGTATACGCCAACAGTCATAGCAATACCAAATTTTTTATAAAGATGAACAGCGATACCTTTTGTTAGTGGATGGATATCCGCCATCGTCATCGTATCTGGCACTGTAATATGAACGGATCCAATTGTTTCACCAGGGCCGTAGCTATTTAATACTAAATCATATACACCACCCACATTTGGATGTTGAGCGATAGTTTCTTTAATTTCACGAACTAAGTTATCATCGGCACGAACGCCAAGCAAGTGATTATACATTTCTTTTAAAATGTCATAAGATGCTTTCAAAATCAATACGGAGATAGCGGCCCCTACATAACCTTGAATATCAAAGTTAAAGAAGAATACTAAGCCTGCAGATACCAAAGTTGCAAAGGTAATTACCGCATCAAAAAGGGCATCTATACCAGACGCTACAAGAGCATCGGATTTATATTTTTCACCTTGCGCCTTAATATAACGGCCCATCACAACTTTCACCACAATAGCGACAGCGATAATGGCCAAGCTTGGAACATCAAAGGTAGATACCTCAGGGTGAAGAATTTTTTCAATAGATTCCTTGAGGGATCCAATGCCTGCACCAAGGATGATGAAAGCAATGGCCATGGTAGTCATATATTCGATACGACCATGACCAAATGGATGCTCCTTATCGGCACCCTTAGCTGCTAATTTTGTACCAACGATGGTCAATACAGAGGACAAAACGTCTGTTAAATTGTTTACCGCATCAAGGATGATGGCGATAGAGTTAGATGCAAGGCCTACAATCATTTTAAAAATAACGAGAACGACGTTACCTATAATACCTTTTATACTAGCAAGCGTAATCCCCCGATTACGTGCTGCACTATTTTCTTGCAAAATCATATTAAACTACACCTCTTACATTCAATTCACTAAGCTACAAATCGAAGCCTATCGATTTATTTACATTCCTATTATAGCTTATCGATTATCATTTGTCATTATATTTTTTGAAAAATTTCTATAAAATCATTGATTTTACTGAGTTATCAATAATTCTCATTTCTCAATTAGAACATTTGATGTATTGTGACTTCACAATCTATAGTGTAGATCTATTGTTAATAAACTACTATCTAATTATTAATACGTACTATATATTACGCACTTCTTAATACTTACCTAGTGATAAGTATCAAAGTAATTAGAGGTAATTATGCAGTAACCGTAATACGCTCGCCTGTGCGCATGTGTGTAAATACAACCTTTTGGGCACGCAATTGGAACGGCTGCCCCGTTGGCTGTGCGCCATATAAGGTATCCCCTACGAGAGGGTGACCTATATGGCTGAAAGCCACACGAATTTGATGTGTTTTTCCTGTGTACAAACGGACTAAAACCTCTGTATATCCACATTCTTGGAAGTTATACACAGATTTGTCCACATTTTGACCACTTTTATCCACATCTGATAGTTCTATATCCACATTTTTTGATGCTATATCCACAGAATTTTTGGACTTATTCACAGACTTATCCACAGGCTGTGATTGATGTCTACATAGGACGGAATAATCTGTACGAGTCTCTTTTCCCTTAGGATTTACTTCGTAATGAATCCCATCAGAACTGCGCTCCATCGACAATACTAAAGAGTCTTCATCAGCTTCTACAATACCTTCTACAGTGGCCATATACCACTTTTCAAAGGTATTATCGTCCATTTGCTGTTGATACAGACTTTGAGCTAAACCGCTTTTAGCAATTACGATACATCCCGTTGTATCTCTATCTAAACGGTTTAAGAAACGCACCTTACGCTTAATGCCATTTTCTTTGAAATAGTACGCTACCCCATTGGCAAGAGATACTTGGTCTTTAGAGTTTACTGTCACACCAGCCGGCTTATCCACAATGAGGAGATCATCATCTTCATATAAGATATGTAGATTCATTTCAATTGGTTCGTGATCTATTTTTTCTTTCGCCATGGCAATCCAAATCTCGTCACCTTCGGAGATAACATCCTTTGGCGTTGCTTTATGGCCGTTGATGTGGATTAGTTTTTCCTCAAATAACTTTACTAAAGACTTACGAGGATATTTTGTATCTAGTACTGCACCTAATGTAACATCCTGTTTTTCACTACGTGCAGCGTCTATATCTGCAGCGGTTACGGTCCACAAAATATCATCGGGACGATGTGTTTTTCTCGCCATTAGTATCTCCTTTCTACGAGCTCATTGTCTCGTGGCATATAGTTCAGTAGCGAGCTTGGTTGAACCGCTCGGCCACGTATATTCGTTTGTTCAAAGGTAATGGTCAGCTCTTGCTTAGGGCGCGTAATGGCCACATAGAACAAGCGCTTTTCTTCGTCTTCACGCCCTTCTGCAATGGCAAACGGGCTTGGGAAGGTACCTTCGTTGAGGCCGGCTAGGAATACATGGTCAAACTCGCTCCCCTTTGCTTGGTGGATGGTAATGATAGGAATGCGATCTTCATTTCGTACCTGTTGAGCGGGCTCACCTGCGGTAAGGGCCGCCATCTGCAAGATTTGATTTAATCGAGCTAAACCAGCTGGCCCTTCATAGGCTGAATCTAGTTTTTCCATGATGCGATATAGATCCCGTATATGCTCTACCTTTGCCGCTTCCCCATGGGATTTATAGTACTCTAGAACCCCCATTTGATTCATAATGTACGCCAATAACTTCGTTGGTAATTCCGTATAGGCCTTTCTACGTAACGTCGCCATTTGGGACGCAATATTGGTGAAAGCAGCCTTATACTTATTGATTGCCACCATACGACCAGTTGTTGTAGGCACGATATTTTCTTTTACTGCATAAATTAAAAGCTGTGCAGTGGCCAAGATATCGTCCATCGCATTGTGCGTAGGCTCATGATTGATAGGCAACTCTGATGCTAAGAAGCCCAATTTATGGTTTGGCAAATTAGGGTAAAAGCGACGATAGATGTCGAGTGTATCATAAATAGCCTTGAATTCTGGATTACCTAAATTATGGCGTGCCAATTCATTAGTAAAGATGGTTACGTCATAATTTACATTGTGGCCTACAATAATGGCATTCTTGGAGAATTCCTTAAAGGCTTGTAGCACTATAGCTGGCTCTTCGCCGTGTTCTTGTAAATACGCATCAGAGAAGCCGTGTACCTCTTCGGATTGTCCCACAGGTACCCCTGGGTTAATAAAACGTTCAAAGGTCTCTAGGACCTGCCCATTTTCATCGATACGAATGGCTGCAATTTGAATGATACGATCCTGGGACGTATCGGTACCAGTACTTTCTACGTCATACACCACGACCTCATGATTTTCTAAACCACTGACGAGCTTCGCATAAGGCTCTGCCTCAAAGATAGGCATATCCATAAAGTCCGTCAATTTTAAGCCTACTTGACGCGTTTCAGGGCTTTCAATAGCGGCAATACGAGCGTCACCGATACCGGCAACGTAACGTTTTATAATGCGCTTAGCGCTGACGGAGTCATTCGGGTTCATAAGCAGTTTAAAGTAAGCCATAACGTCTTTGATTTCTTGGCGCCTAAAAAATTTAAACTCATCAATAATCATAAAGTGACGGCGTTCGTCTTCAGGTTTTTCATTGTTGAGGCGTTCAAAGGAGTCGCTCAGCCGTTGTGCCTTTTTATTATCCCGCACTAAAACGCCAATATTGGCATCCTTTGGCAAGGCGCAGATAGCTTCATAGATATATCTGCCCTCAAGATAGCTATTTTTACAGCCTTTTATGAGAACAGGTTTGCCCTTTCTTTCACTATTGGCGCGAGGCAATTCAGTGTAGATAGAACCTACCAGATCAGGGAACATATTCTGCAATGTTTTGAAAGCCATCGTAAAGAGAGTCCAATTAGAGCGGTAGTTTTCGTAGAAAATAATTTTTAAAGGCTTAAAGTCCGCATCAAACTGCTTGAGCAAACGAAATGGATCAGACCCACGCCATTCGTATATGGTTTGGAAATAGTCCCCACATAATAGGACGTGATTACCTTCCCAAAGCATTTCAAGTACCTTGTACTCTAGTACACCTGTATCTTGCATTTCATCTACAGAGATATAACTATAACGACTGCGCCAACGCTCCCGAACTACAGGGTCTTGAAATAGGCGATGAACACCGCAAATGAGATCTGTGAAATCTAGACCATGTACAGAGGCTAAGCTTTCATCATAGGCGGCAATCCATTCGTGACCATGGTTCAAGAAGTCATGGAGTTCACTGTAGAGCACATTGCCAAAGCTAGAAAACTGCTGCTCAATTGCGGCACGTTGTTCCTTCTGCAAACGCTCAATAGTTCGTTTATAATCGCCTACGAGATCATCAGAATAGAACCCATATAAGGAGCGATATTCTTTCACCATGCCGATGATGTTGGCAAAGGACATTTCTCGCAATTTACCTGGACGATACGGTTCAGACAATTCCTTACAATCCTCTTCATCAAAGATGGTTACATCCGTATACAAGGTTTCATTGCGCTTCCCCTCTTGTTGGAGTACGAAAAAGCAAAAGCTGTGGAACGTACTAACCTCCACAGCCTTTGCATGACTGCCTACGAGCGATTGAATGCGGTCTTTCATCTCCTTTGCCGCCTTGTTCGTAAAGGTCATGCACAAGATATTCTCCGCCTTCGCATAGCCGCCCTCGATGAGGTGAGCCACTCGATAAGCAAGTGTATTCGTTTTTCCCGTCCCAGCGGACGCTAACAAGAGGATATTCTGTTCAACTTCATCAATAACGCGTTGTTGTTCACGATTGATAAGCATGAGGTCCTCCTATTTTAAAAAGCCGTACCATCCGGCTGCAATGAGCATTGGAATAGGGCCTAGAATTGCTGTTAAAGCCCATACGCCCAAACCAATATCCATAGGAATATTGAGGATATGAACGCATACTAAATACGTCAAAATACCAGTTACTGCATTCATTGCCACTCGTTTAATGGTGAAAAATGCTACTTTGAAAGCAATGTAGGCTACAGCAACGGATACAACCGCCGATATAATCGGTGATGCTAATAAAGCTCCCATATTATCCTTTCATTTCTTGGCGGTTTACTACGGCACCGCCTAATGTTAATTCATCAGCATATTCGATATCGCCACCCACAGGAACACCGCGGGCAATACGCGTTACCTTAATGCCACTTGGGCTTAACAAGCGCGCCAAATAGAGAGCTGTCGCTTCCCCTTCTACGTCTGGGTCAGTAGCGAGGATAACCTCTTGTACGACACCATCACGAAGGCGAGCAATCAATTCTTTTACGCGAATATCGTCAGCACCGATCCCTTCCATAGGGGACAAAGCACCTTCTAATACGTGATATAAGCCCTTATAGTCACCACTGCGCTCGATAGCAATAACATCGCGAGATGTTTCAACGACCATAATCGTCGTTTGATCCCGGTTTGGATTGCTACAGAATTCACAAGGGTCTTGAGCTGATAAGTTAAAGCAAATAGAACAGTGACGCGTAGCCCCCTTCGCTT
>OLFT01003731.1_pt1 | contig 10814 bp, 7 predicted proteins | sample 1604921 | NCBI WGS metagenome assembly OLFT01 (sample SAMEA3888897, study PRJEB22519) | human gut metagenome | biome: human gut; feature: human-associated habitat; material: faeces | place: Denmark | collected 2013 | reverse complement strand
GTTGGACTCGGGGTGCATCTGGCGCAGGCGCTTGATGACCGCCTTGCCCACAACGTGATTGGGCAGGCAAGCAAATGGCTGAGCGGCTACTAGACAATCTAGAGTTCGACACTAAACAGCAAGAGCGCTATTCAATTCAGCTAAGAGACAAGGGGACGCTTGATGCCGTGAAGCAGACTTCTAGAGAGATAGACAAAATACACTTTAAGCTAAGCGAAGAAATACGTAGCAAGTGGGATGAACCCATCAGTAATGAAAAACTTGAAAACGCCCTGTACTTAGATGCAATACAAGATGAACTTCCAGACATTAAGAAAAAGATACCGATAGAATTGAAGTGCGGTTAAAAATGACTACATGTCTGTAGTTGGTCTAGGCATTTGTTAAAGCGTAAATATATTTAAGTAAATATTCAATCGAATTCTGTTGTTCGGACTATCGGCAAGTACGTTTATCATTTTCTTGCCCTTCGACAAGAATCTTTCTTCGCTTCATTGATTAGAGATTTACGACCTTTACTGTTCTCTTAATTCTGAAACAAGTCTATTATTTGCTGAAAGGATTAGTCGTTTTGCTTGAAAGGTAGCACTATGGCAGACGCAAGGAAAAAGAAACCCAATAAGCCCTCAATTAAATATCAGGCTAAGATTCATAAGGCCTATTCTGAGCTTATTGATAAAGAGGCCAAGGCAGAAGCTATTGAGGCTCTTGAAGGTCTTAAAAAATCTTACCCTAATGTTCAGCTTGCTTTTAAGCCCAGTCCTTTGGCTGAAGTGCTAACCAAGACAAATCGTGAAATTTGCAAGGCACTGTTTGTTGACTCTGAAGAATCTAACGCCTTTAGTTTCGACAAACCGCGCTCAAAGACGGTTGAGCAGACCGTTAGGGCAAATCTGACGGCTTATAACAATGCTAAGACTGCCCTTGATGAAGAGGCATTTGCTGATTACAAGTACGTCTACCAAACTATCGTAGATGCCTACGAAGTCTATTTCTCCATTGCCGCAGAAAGTGCGCTGAGGGAGTACTTTACGGACTACGCTGATTTTGCAGACAACTTCACCAAAGAGGAAGAGAAGAAACAGGCCGAAAGGGTTGCGAAGAAGCGCAAGACAGAGGAAGAGAACAAGCGGGCCAAGGATGCGGAGAAGTAGCGTAAGGCTCTTCGACTGAATTTATAGGGCAATGCAGCCCTGTATTATGGGGGTGCGGGAAACCGCATCCCTTTCTTTTTGTAGAAGTTCATTTGAACTTTTTTCTACAAAACGTTTCTACTGTTTATGTATCCGATAGCAATTATGCAGGTCAGAAAGGTAAAATAGGAAAATGGCAGAGTTCATCTACCAGATGTATCAGGCTCGCAAGGCCCATGGCGACAAGGTAATCCTTGACGACGTGACCCTGAGCTTCTACCCCGGTGCCAAGATCGGCGTCGTGGGCCCCAACGGTATGGGCAAGTCGACCCTGCTCAAGATCATGGCCGGCATCGAGGAGGTCTCCAACGGCGATGCCAGGCTCACTCCCGGCTACACCGTGGGTATCCTGCAGCAGGAGCCGCCGCTCGATGACGACAAGACCGTCATCGAGAACGTGCGCATGGCATTTGGCGACATGATCGCCAAGATCGATCGCTTCAACAAGATCGGCGAGGAGATGTGCGACCCGGATTGCGACATGGACGCCCTCATGGCCGAGATGGGAAAGCTCCAGGACGAGATCGACGCCGCCGACGGCTGGGATATCGATTCTAAGCTCGGCCAGGCCATGGACGCCCTGCAGCTGCCCGATTCCGACATGCCGGTCAACGTACTTTCCGGCGGCGAGCGCCGTCGCGTGGCCCTGTGCAAGCTGCTGCTCGAAGCTCCCGACCTGCTGCTGCTCGACGAGCCCACGAACCACCTAGACGCCGAGTCGATCCTGTGGCTCGAGCACTTCCTGCACAACTACCAGGGCGCGGTGCTTGCCGTCACGCACGATCGCTACTTCTTGGATAACGTTGCCGAGTGGATCTGCGAGGTCGACCGCGGTCACCTTTATCCCTACAAGGGCAACTACTCCACGTATCTGGAGACCAAGGCCGCGCGTATCGAGGCACAGGGTAACCGCGATGCCAAGCTCGCCAAGCGCATGGAGGCCGAGCTCGAGTGGGTGCGCAGCTCGCCCAAGGCTCGCCAGGCAAAGAACAAGGCCCGTCTGGCTCGCTACGAGGAGATGGAGGCCGAGGCCCGCGCAAGTCAGAAGCTCGACTGGACCGACATCCGCATCCCCGTGGGCCCGCGTCTGGGCAACAAGGTGCTCGAGGCCCATCACCTGCACAAGGAGTTCGATGGCCGTGTGCTCATCGATGATCTTTCATTCACCCTGCCGCGCAACGGCATCGTGGGTGTCATCGGCCCCAACGGTGTCGGTAAGACCACGCTGTTCAAGACGATTGTGGGTCTGGAGCCGCTGACTTCGGGCGAGCTCGAGGTGGGCGAGACCGTTAAGATTTCTTACGTCGACCAGAACCGCTCCGGCATCGACCCCGATAAGAACCTGTGGGAGGTCGTCTCGGATGGCCTGGACCACATGATGGTCGGCGAGACTGAGGTTCCGAGCCGCGCTTATGTGGCGAGCTTTGGCTTTAAGGGCCAGGACCAGCAGAAGCGCGCTGGCGTACTTTCCGGTGGCGAGCGCAACCGTCTGAACCTGGCGCTCACGCTCAAGCAGGGCGGCAACCTGCTGCTCCTCGACGAGCCCACGAACGACCTCGACGTCGAGACGCTGTCCTCGCTCGAAGCGGCGCTGCTCGAGTTCCCGGGCTGCTCGGTGGTCATTAGCCACGACCGTATGTTTCTGGACCGCGTCGCCACGCACATTCTAGCGTGGGAGGGCACCGACGAGAATCCGGGCAACTGGTATTGGTTTGAGGGCAACTTCGAGGCCTATCAGGCCAACCGCATCGAGCGCCTGGGCGAGGACGCAGCCCAGCCGCATCGTATTCACCGTAAGCTGACGCGTGACTAGATCGTTACGCGGTTTTCCAAACCGCGTAACTGCTCGACGCGGCGCGGGTCGCAAGCACCCCATCTTGCCGTTCAAGCCGTCGCTCGCGTACCGAAGTACGCGTCGCTCCTCTTTCACGGCAACCTGGGGCACTTGCGGCCCGCTCGCTGTTGGTTACGCAACATCAACAAATAAAAACGGCTCAAATCCTGATTTGGATTTGAGCCGTTTGTCGTTACTGCTCGGGTTCTTCGACTTTATCGATGGCCCAGGTGGCTCCGAGACCGCCGGTGGTGTTGCGGCGGATGCGCACGGTGACTTCGTGGCGCTCGCCGGTCTGCGTGTAGCGCAGGGGGAAGCTTGCGCGGTTTCGCGCGGCCTCGATGGTACCGCGCTCGCGGGCGATCCAGTAGTACTCGCCGACAATGCCGAGCGTGTCGGCGCCGTAGGGGAGATAGGTCGACAGCTGGTGCAGAAGCGGGCCGGGGCAGAAGACTTCAGTTGCGAAATCGATGGGGAAGTCCTCGGGGATGGTCGGTGCTGCGGGTGCGGGGGTCGGTACCATCGCCGGTGCGAAGGCCTGCTCATTGACGGGCGTCACCTCGACGACGGGCACTGATTCGGTGCCCACCTTTGGCATCGCCGCGGAATCTGCAGACTCGACGATAGCGGGTGCGTTTGCGGTCGCGGTGTCGAGCTCAACCTGCGTCGCGCTCTCATTCTCGACGCTCGACTTTGCTTCGATGGGCGTGGATGCCATGGTGGTGATGCCGGCATTGGCATTCTCGGGGTCATAGACGACCGTGAGCGAGATGGCGGGCTGCGGCGTCTCGGGTTCCGGCGCCGACTCGGTAGCGTCTTGATCTGTGGGCTCGTCGGACTGATCGTCCTCGGCCTCGTCGCCAAAGACATCGCTGTTTTGGAACGCAGGCGGCTCGGGTTGGTCAGCGGCTTCTTCGGTTGTCGACTTGGGCGCTTCGTTGAGCTCCACAGTGGCTTCCTGCTCGGATATGACTTTGGGATCGGTCGTGGCGGCGATTTCGGTTTCGGCTTCTGCCGTTACCTCAATAGCGACTTCGATCTCTGTCTCGGGCTCGGGTTCCGGCGCGGCTTCAACCATGGCTTCGGGCTCGGGACGCTTAACGTGCTTGGGGCGCACGGCCTTGAGGTCCTTCTCGCCGCGTTTTTTCTTTTTGTAGGACTGCTTGGCGCCCTTGGCGGTCTTGGGCTTGTCCTCGCCCTTGGCAAGCGCAGCATCCCAGGCCTCGTTGGCGATGACCGTGGCATACAGGCGGCCGCCTTTAAAGACGGTCAGCTTAATGCAGTCGTCGAGTTCCTCGAGCAACTCGCGCGTGGACTCGAAGCCCAGGTCATAAGCGGTCATGTCGCCAGCGGCGAGCGCCTCCTCGACCTGCGTCATAAACGTTTGCTTGCCACATCCAATCGCATCGCGCAGCAGGCGATACAGATAGATGTGGTTGCCCAGCGAAAGCGTGGGCCTAATTATTGTCTTGCTCATGGCAAATCTCCTCTTTACACATGTAAAGCATCTTACCATCGCATGGCGTTCGCCATGGCGGCGCCCAAGGCAAACGGGCGCGAACCGCTTTCGATTCGCGCCCGTTGTACAGGTCGGTTATCTATGAGAGGCAAACGTGCTTAGTTGCCCGATGCCGTGCCTTGGCTCGAGTTGTCAGATGCCGTGCCGGAAGCGGTTCCGCTCGAGCTGTTGGTGTTGTTACTGTCTGCCGTGCCCGTTCCCGACGTGGTGTCGCTCGTCTGGCCTCCCGTGTTCGGCTGTGAACCGTCAGTCGTTTGGCTTGAGTCGGTCGTGCCGGACGGCGTGCCACTGTTGGCCATAGAGGAATCGGTGCCCTGCGATTGGTTTTGGGTGTTCGAGGACGAATTGGCAGAGGTAGGACTGTCTTGCGTGTCGTCCGTCTGTGCCTGCTGATCCTGCGACTGGGTGTCGCCATTTGCATCGCTCTCGGTCGTGCGCGACGACAGGATTGGCTCGGGACGCTCGCCCAGACCCTCACCGGCAGTGGTGATAAGGATGGCGCCGGCGCAGGCGATGACCGCGACGATGGCGATGGCGATCGAGAAGACGATGACCTTCTTTTGTGTCTGGCTGCGCTCTGCCGCCGCCTTGGCGCGCAGGCTGTTGGGGGCGACGCGCGCCGTGGTCGCGCGTCCCGCAACCTGGCGCATCTCCTGCGTGGTCGCGGCGCCACCTAGGTGCTCCTCGACATCGGGCTCAACGGGCTCGTAGGCGCCGGCAGGGTAGTCGACAGCGGCATGCGTGCCCTTGATTGCTTCGGCGCTGGCGGAGATAAAGTGGCGATAGACCTGCGAGGACACAACGGTGATGACCGAGCTCACGGCGGCGCCAATTACTGAACCCGCGATACCAATCTTGGAGGCAAGTGCGACGCTCGTGGCGGCAGCTGCGGCGCCGGCGATGATCTGGGGAATGGAAATGTCGTCGAACAGGCCCTTTTTGGGCGCGATGGCCATGGTCTGTCCAATGGAATGGTTCTCGTGTACGCCGTTGTTGAGCGATGCCGGCGTCATGACGCGCGTGCGCGGCGCGTCGGTGTACTTGGTTGTCATACGGGGTCCTCCCGGTGTAAATCTGCTTCGTTTCGTGTAGCCATCAGGGTACCCACCAGATGTGAATCGTACGTGACATTTAACAGATACCATCAACTCATCAATTGCTCACCAAGTTGGTGGGATGCGGTTCCACCCGGCGGTTGAACTACAATAGGGCTTGCTAATTGTGTTGAATAGCGTTTACGCACGGGAGCATTCTTATGAATCTTCACCTTTCTCAGTCTGATGGCTTTTTGCGTGTGGCGGCGGCCTCGCCGCGGATTCGCGTGGCCGATGTCGAGGGCAATGCCGAGGTTGCGCTGGCGGCTGTTCGCGATGCTGCCGGGCGTGGCGTTCGCGCGCTGGTACTGCCCGAGCTTAACCTGACCGGCTATACCGCGGCCGATCTGTTCCATAACCGCACGCTGCTGCATGCCTGCGAGGCTGCTCTGGTGCATATCCTCGATGAGACTCGTGAGCTGCCGATTGTCTTTACCGTTGGCTTGCCCGTTGCGGTGGCTGAAAACATCTACAACTGCGCCGCCGTGTGCTGTGCGGGTGAGCTTTTGGGTCTTACGGCTAAGAAGTATCTGCCCAACTATGGCGAGTTCTATGAGCGTCGCTGGTTTGCTCCGTCGCCTGCGGATCCCGTGTGGGTTGAATTTGCCGGTCAGGGTCCGGTTCCGCTGGGTTCGGGGCTTGTCTACCGCTGCTGTGATGAGGGTGCCGAGGATATGGTGCTGGGCGTTGAAGTCTGCGAGGACCTGTGGGTGCCGGCACCCCCTTCGACCGAGATGGCGCTTGCCGGCGCTACGGTGATCCTTAATCCCTCTGCTTCCGACGAGATCATCGGCAAGGCAGACTATCGCCGCAGCCTTATCTCTAACCAAAGCGCACGCCTGTACTGCGCCTATGCCTATGCGGATGCGAGCGAGGGCGAGTCCACGACCGATATGGTCTTTGCGGGCGAGAACCTTATCTACGAAAATGGCTCCAAGCTCGCCGCCACCAAACTGCTTACCTGCGATATGGCCGTCGCCGATATCGATCTTGACCGTCTGGTTGCCGAGCGCCGCCGCTCGACGACGTGGGCGCGCGCGGACGATGCGCCGGAGGCCACGACCGTTGAGTTCTCTTTTGAGAGCACACTCTCCGAGGCTCCCGTCCTGCGCAACGCCTGCGACATCGACCGTGTCTTCCCCCGTGCGCCCTTTGTGCCGGCCGACCATGGCGACCTGGCCGAGCGTTGCGAGACCATCCTCGACCTGCAGACCGCCGGCCTCAAGACCCGCCTTGCCCATACGGGTACCAAGGCGGCCGTCATCGGTCTTTCGGGCGGCCTGGACTCCACGTTGGCACTGCTTGTGACCGTGCGCGCCTTTGATGCGCTGGGGCTGCCGCGCACCGGTATCACGGCCGTGTCCATGCCCGGCTTTGGCACGACGCATCGCACCAAGTCGAATGCCGAGTCGCTCGCCCGCGACCTGGGTGTGAGCTTCCGCGAGGTTTCGATCCACGCGGCCGTGGAGCAGCACTTCAAGGACATTGAGCACGATCCTGCCGTGCAGGACGTGACTTACGAGAACAGCCAGGCGCGCGAGCGTACGCAGATTCTGATGGATCTGGCCAACCAGGCTGGCGGTTTTGTCATCGGTACGGGCGATCTGTCGGAGCTGGCGCTCGGCTGGGCTACCTATAACGGAGACCACATGAGCATGTATGCCGTCAATGCGAGCGTGCCCAAGACGCTTGTGCGCCATCTGGTGCGCTATGCGGCTGATGTCTTTGGCGGGCGTATTGCCGAGGTCTTGCTCGATATCCTCGATACGCCGGTATCTCCCGAGCTTCTGCCGCCCACGGGCGACGGCGAGATTGCGCAGAAGACTGAGGATTTGGTGGGCCCGTACGAGTTGCACGACTACTTCCTCTACTACCTGCTGCGTTTTGGCTTTGAGCCGGGCAAGATCTACCGCATGGCGCTCAAGAGTTTCGAGGGTGTCTACGACGCCAAGACCGTCCACACGTGGCTGCGTACGTTCTATCGTCGCTTCTTTGCCCAGCAGTTCAAGCGCAGCTGCCTGCCCGATGGTCCCAAGGTGGGCTCGGTGACGCTCAGCCCGCGCGGCGATTGGCGTATGCCGAGTGACGCCAGTTCGCGTTTGTGGCTTGCGCAGATCGACGCGCTCAATCCAATTGACTAAGGTTGGCTAAATTGAACCAATGCGGGGGTTGCAAGCGTTACACTTTTGCAATCTGATGGCCCGTATCGCGCGGCGCTCTTGTCGGAGCGCCGCGTTTTTTATATCGAAAGGTGGCACCATGCAGGCATCGCAGCGTCTCGACCGCTTTGGCGCGGAGGTCTTCGCTTCGCTCAACAACAAGCTTCTCGCGCTGAAGGCTCAGGGCAAGACCATTTACAACATGAGCGTGGGCACGCCCGACTTTAAGCCGTACGACCATGTGGTCGAGGCGCTCACGCAAGCAGCCCAAGATCCCGAGATGTGGAAGTATGCCCTGCGCGACCTGCCCGAACTCAAGCAAGCCGTGTGCGATTACTATGAGCGCCGCTTTGGCGTTTCGGGCATTACGCCGTCCATGGTGCAGTCGTGCAACGGCACGCAGGAGGGCGTGGGCCATTTGGGCCTGGCCCTGCTCGATCCGGGTGACACCATTCTGGTTCCCGATCCGTGCTACCCGGTCTTTGAGGCGGGTGCCAAGATTGCCGATGCCAAGCTCGAGTACTATCCGCTGGTTGCCGAGCACAATTACCTGCCCTATGTGGCGGGTATCGATCCCGAGGTGGCCGATCGTGCCAAGTACATGATCGTGTCGCTGCCCGCGAACCCGGTGGGTTCGGTGGGCACGCCCGAGGTCTACGAGGAGATCATCGCTTTCGCCCGCGAGCACGACCTACTCATCGTCCATGACAACGCGTACTCCGACATCGTGTTTGACGGCGAGCCCGGCGGCAGCTTCTTGCAGTATCCCGGTGCGCTCGAGGTGGGCGTGGAGTTCTTCTCGCTTTCCAAGTCGTTTAACGTCACCGGTGCCCGCATCGGCTTTTTGGTCGGTCGCGAGGATGTGGTCTCGGCCTTTGCCAAGCTGCGCAGCCAGATCGACTTTGGCATGTTCTTCCCGATCCAGAAGGCCGCCATCGCGTGCCTTAATGGACCGCGCGATGAGGTCGAGGCGCAGCGTCTGAAGTACCAGGAGCGTCGCGATGCCCTGTGCGACGGTCTTGAGGGCCTGGGCTGGGAGCGTCCCAACGCGCATGGTTCTATGTTTGTGTGGGCCAAGCTTCCCGGTGGTCGCACCGATTCCATGGCGTTTTGCGAGGAGCTCATGGAGAAGGCCGGCGTTGTGGTGACGCCGGGCGCGAGCTTTGGCCCTTCGGGCGAGGGGCACGTGCGTATGGCACTGGTCCTGCCGCCCGATCAGATCGCTTTGGCTGTCGAGGCCATTCGCGAGGCGGGCCTGTATTAGAAAGTTGTCTCGGCTCGTCAATAGCTCGAAACCGATTTCGTGCAGTTATTTTACGAATCCTGCAAATAATTTCGGTAAACGGTCGATATTTGGTTGCGAATAGGAGCATAATCAAAGTCCCGATTGGATGTATTGGGATTACGGCAAGCCGCTCGGGTCGTTCCCGGGCGGCTTGTTTGTGGAGAGAGATAGGAGTTTCTAATGGTTAACGAGAAGAAGGTCGCTATTGTCGGCTGCGGTTTCGTCGGTTCGTCGTCGGCGTTCGCGTTGATGCAGAGCGGTCTGTTCTCCGAGATGGTCCTCATCGACGTGGACAAGAACCGTGCCGAGGGTGAGGCCCTGGATATCGCGCACGGCATGACGTTTGCCGAGCCGATGAAGATCTACGCCGGCGATTATTCCGATGTCGCCGACGCCGCCATGATCGTCGTCACTGCTGGCGCTGCCCAGAAGCCCGGTGAGACCCGCCTGGACCTGGTCAATAAGAACGTCAGCATCTTTAAGTCCATTATTCCCGAGATTAAGAAGTCTGGCTTCGACGGCATTCTGCTCATCGTCTCCAACCCGGTCGACGTTCTGACATACGCCGCCATCAAGATGTCCGGTCTGCCCGAGGGCCATGTCATCGGCTCCGGCACCGTGCTCGACACCGGCCGTCTGCAGCAGATGCTCGGCGCTCACGTCGAGGTTGACCCGCGTGACGTTCAGGCCTATGTCATGGGCGAGCACGGTGACTCCGAGTTTGTCGCTTGGTCCAGCGCTCAGGTTGCCGGCGTGCCGCTGAACACCTTCTGCGAGCTTCACGGCCACCTGGAGCATGAGGCCGCCGAGAAGCGCATCGCCGAGGACGTCAAGAACTCCGCCTACACCATCATCGAGAAGAAGCACGCCACCTACTACGGTGTCGCTATGGCCGTCAAGCGCATCTGCACTGCCGTCATGCGCGATGAGCAGACCGTTCTGCCTGTCTCCTCACTCATGGTGGGCGAGTACGGCCTGTCCGATCTGGCCATCTCCATGCCGACCGTCGTTGGCCGCGACGGCGTTGTCTGCCGCGTCCCCGTGCCGCTGAACGATGACGAGCAGCATGAGCTCACCGTCTCTGCAAAGGCCCTTAAGGACATCATCGACAGCGTCGACTTCTCCTGCTAAATCAAGCTCGCTAGAGCGAAAAGCTACAATGAAGGCGTCCGGGTCCACACGGCCCGGGCGCCTTTTTGGTGCAAAGTAACCTGATCCCAATACTCCATCCCGATGCGCCATAGTTGATGGGAGGGCCATGTCGGATTCGCCTAATTTTTTGTCCTATGCCCAGACGGCGTTTGATCCGTTTGAGGAGCGGCCGTTCTGCGCGGTGGACAGTCTGGTCTTTGCCTGGTTGTCGTATTTGCGCCTGCCGCAGGACATGCCAGAGCTTGAGGGCTGGCAGGGGCTTGATGTGCGCGAGCTGCTGCGCGCCGAGTGTTACAAGTCCATGATTGGCGACCTGTGGAACCCGGAGGGTAGCCGCGCCCTGCTGGAGGCGGTGGCAGCAAATCCCAGATACCGCGGTGTGCACATTTGCGGCTATCGCGCCGTGAACGATGTTGCGATGACGGAGCAGTTTGCAGCCATGGCGTTCCGGTTTCCGGCGGGGGTTAGCTATCTTTCCTTCCGGGGGACCGACAGCACGATTGTGGGCTGGAAAGAGGACTTTAACATGGCGTTCCGGTGTCCTGTGCCGGCCCAGGAATCCGCGGCGCGTTATGTGG
>OLFT01003724.1_pt1 | contig 10828 bp, 8 predicted proteins | sample 1604921 | NCBI WGS metagenome assembly OLFT01 (sample SAMEA3888897, study PRJEB22519) | human gut metagenome | biome: human gut; feature: human-associated habitat; material: faeces | place: Denmark | collected 2013 | reverse complement strand
AAAGAAAAAGCCTTTTATTTGTTATGGCATCAGTATGCCTGTTCAGTTGTCAACAACAAGACGAACTGCAAGACCCCAGTAAAGAAGGTATCAACTTTCTTACTACTGTCGACAATGAAAGTATCACTGACGCTGTTACTCGTAGCAGCAGTAACCTGTCACTTCCTTTAAAAAGTAGTTTTTCAGCCGGAGACGTCATTTCAATGTCTGTTTCCGAGCAGGAATATCAGCCTTTTACCTTGGGAGTAGATAACCAAAATTGGAGCGAGACAGCTACAGATTCGGAAGCTGTAACTTTCTATGCTCATTATCCTGAATTGTCCGGTGATGTAACGACTAGATCCCTCTTTAGTCGCTACCGTGACATCAAAGGCGGTTTAGAATATTTGTTCGGCACAGCCCAAGCCCGCAAAGGTTCTAGCAATGTAGCCCTTACATTCAAGCGAATGACTGCGCCCGTTATTCTACTTGATGAAAAAGGCAACCCGTACGAAGGTAAAGCAATCGTTAAACTTTTCCTGAAGAACAAAGGTGTGCAGGATCTTTTCAACGGTAAAATCGAAGCTGACAAGAATGCAACCCCGGAATATATCAGTATCCGGAAAATTTCAGAAGGTATCCTGACTAACTTGATTCCACAAATAATCAAAGCTGGTGAGAAGATTGGTTCTGTAATCGTAGACGATAAGGAAGAACCTATCATCGCAGATCAGGATATTACCATAGAAGCCGGAAGTCCTGTTACGATGAGACTTTACGGAGGTCGCGGAATTATTGATGAACGGACTCCGTTACGCAGATAAAACAAAAGAATAACAGCGATACTAATAAAAATCCCCGGAACCGCTGTAGACACTCAGCATTCCAGGGATTTTTTACACACAAAAGTTATTATTGAAATTGAAAACTGTCTCTTTATTAGATTAGAAGCGCATACCTACGGTAAACAACACTTGGCTACGTGTATTCGTCACTTTCGTTGCTTCCGGTGAACCAATAACTGTATCACCACCATCTACAAGTCCATTCACAAACGGATAGAAATTTTCTTTATATGTAGAGTATTTATAAGCCAAATCAGCATAAAACATTGATCCGCGATAACCAATACCCAATGTATAATTACTCATTGATTTAGAGTTAGCAAAATCCGTGTCTGTCTGAATAGAGTTTATAGCCAAATCCTTGAAAGCATCCTGATGGAAAGCAGCCGTACTATAATTATATCCTGCCCTAAAAGCAAACTGTGGAATCACCTTATACTCCAAACCAAGACGAACCGTGCTAACCCCTTTCAACATAGATGTCGTACTATTTTCAAATTCATAAGCAGAAGAATTACCTTCGGTATCTTTAAATTTCATGGAAGAATAATCTTGATACTCATACTCTGCTCCCAAAGCCAAGCTCTTACCCACCGTATATCCTAAACTTACATTATAAGTCCAAGGAGTTTGAAAATCGAAAGGAAGAATCATATCCCCTTTTCCTGGAAGATTATCCCATGATTTTACGTCATACCCCTTTATTTCTCCAGTTACAACATCCATCACATCCGATATAACTTGTGCACTTGTCTTATAATCCAAACTATAAAATATTGGCGTGTGTATAGCTAGCCCAACCCGAAAAGGCGAATATTCAAAAGGACGAATAATAGCTCCCAACTTCACATCAAAGCCAGAACCCTTTATTCTATTCCAACTCTGCAAATTATATCCCTCATCATTTCCATAATCCTCATCATAAAAAGTATACTTATTATAATCTACAGAATAAGCACCTAGCGTCAACCCCAAATATACCCGATCATTAAAATTAAATGATACATTAAAATCATATTGATCAATTCCACCGCGTTCTTCCGAGCGAAAGTTTGCATACCCATTATCCAACATTCCTTCAAAATGTCCAGGAGAGATATAAAGAGGATTACCATTTATATCCTTATACTGTACCTCCTTCCCTTGTTCATCCTTATAGGTATAAGGAATATTGTTTACCCCTCCTGTCTTGTCATGTATTGTTATATCCCTAATCAGTCCAGCATCAGCGCCTAAAATAGATAGCCAACCAATACCATTATCCGTATAAGGCGAATCTCCCCATTTTTCAATGCCAGCTGCTTGAGATGCCATTAGATAAGTTTGGGAGTAAAGTCCCAAATTACCTTCCATGCGCATGTTATTATTAAATGATTTCGCTTTATGATAGTTAAAACCGAAATTCACAAAACGTAGCGGAGTTTCATTGCCAATCTTCGAAGAAAATACAAATCCGATGTTATTAAAATCTCCCTTAGTTAAATCGGAATTAAACTTCTTCCCCAAATACTGACTTTCATTTCCATAAAGAGAAAACCCAAATGAAGTCATTACATCACTACTGCGATAAAGGCCAATACCTGCCGGATTAGTCCCTATCGTAGATATGTCTCCTCCAAGAGCTCCCATAGCTCCACCCATACCCACAAATCGAGCAGTTCCATTTAAATCTTTTCCTGTTAGTTTGGCACCGTCATATATCGTTTGTGCCATTCCCCAAGGTGCTATCATCAACATCCCTAGAGCAATTAAAACACTTATCTTTTTCATTCTTGTAAAACCGTTTAATTAATACTTATCTTCTGGCACTGCCACTACGAGAGGATCCTCCACCTGATGATGACCTAGAAGAACCACCACTCGAGTAACTGCCCCGAGAACTGCTACCACCTGACGAAGCTGGAGAATAACTACGTGAAGAAGAACGAGAAGTACCATAGGAAGAAGAACGGGTATTACTATTACTTGCTGGAGAATAACTACGCGGTGCTTCTGAACTACCGCGACTATAAGTTGATCTTGCACTACTGCTCCTAGTAGTGGTTCCGGACGAACGCGAATAACCAGAAGAACCAGTCGAACGGGAAGATGAGGAACTTCCGCTACTTCTAGTACTACTTGGACGAGAATAAGTAGCACTGCTACGACTACTTGAGCTACTGCGTTCACCTGAAGTCCGTGTGCCCACTACACGCCTGGAAGTAGTTCCTCTGCTATAAGTAGAACTTGAAGAACGAACAGAACTACCTTCAGAACGAACTGCAGAACCTCCACGAACTGAAGAACCACTGGAACGAACAGCACTCGAACCATATTGACGAGACGAATTTCTGTAACTGCTTTGTCCGGAAGAACGACGATTCGTATAGGTAGGGCCTGTCCAATGACTGCTTCCACCTCCGCCCCAGCCCCAGCTAGGACCACCGTGCCAGTGGTGGTGATGTCCCCAATAACCGCCGCCATACCAGCCACCCCAGTAGCCGCCATACCAGCCGCCCCAATAACCCGGAGAATATCCCCAAGCGTAATAAGGACGATTCCATCCCCAGCCATAGTTCCATCCCCAGCCGTAAGAGCCATAACGCCAATCCCACCAGAGCGGATTACTGAATGTCGGGAATGCATAAGCATACATACCATCGGTATATACGTTCCAGTCCCATGAATTCGGACCGTAAACTACATCCCAATACAACGGACTGCTGATGCTGATAGCAAAACGCGGATTGCGGAAACGGATGATACGTTCAGCATATTCATAGTCGTCTTCCGTACCATTGAATTCACCTGTCACCCATTCTCCGTCCAAATCCGGATTAGATTTTTCTTTTATATATAAGGTATCATTATCCATTACGAATTCATTATCACGTGCATCGTAACGGCGGTTATATTCATCCACATCCCGTGTTCTTCCCTTACGGTCCTGAACCACTACTGTAGTACCCGGTGAAGTATAGATGTTAGTCGTCACCTGTTTCTTCGGTTCCTTCTTAACCGGAGTTTCTTTCTTCTCCTGTTTGTCTTTTGAAGGAATGAAGTAAAGGTCGTCATCAACGCTTTGTGCCATCAAGCCTATCGGGAGGCACAAGGCAAATAGCAAGAAATAAACAATCTTTTTCATATCATCTCGGTTTATGTAATTACTTAAACTTATTCACGTTACAAAGATAAGGAAGAGATTTTTCGTTCGAGGGAGATTTTCCCCAAAGGATAATAGGGAAATCCCTATTTCACTACTTTTATAGAGAAAAAGAGGTGTTTGATTCTATCGAAATACGTCTATTTAACTTATGATATCAAAGGTATGGTAAACTTCACATACGATATATACAAATCAAAGAAGTCCATTTGGAGCTTTTGTTGATAGCAACATATACTTCATTAAAAAACTTCGTCAAGACTTCGTTTTTGAGTATCTTTGCCCCATCATTATTCAGATAAAAAGAAAGATTATGAAATATTTTGAGTTTTCATTTCAGACACATCCTTGCACCGAAACGGTGAATGATGTATTGGCTGCTGTATTAGGCGAAGCCGGATTCGAAAGTTTTGTTGAAAGCAAAGGCGGATTGACTGCATACATCCAACAATCCTTATGTGACGAAACTGTTATAAAAAATGCGATAGATGAATTTCCTATACCCGACACAGAAATCACCTATACTTATATTGAAGCAGAAGACAAGGACTGGAACGAAGAATGGGAAAAGAATTTCTTCCAACCTATTATTATTGGCAACCGCTGTGTGATTCACAGTACTTTCCATCAGGATGTTCCCAAAGCGGAATATGACATTGTTATCAACCCGCAAATGGCTTTCGGCACCGGACACCACGAAACGACAAGCCTTATTATTGAAGAATTACTGGACAACGAACTGAATAATAAATCCCTGCTGGATATGGGTTGCGGAACTTCAATTCTTGCCATTCTGGCACGAATGCGAGGTGCACGTCCTTGCACGGCTATCGATATCGACGAATGGTGTGTACGCAACTCCATCGAAAATATCGGATTAAATCATGTAGATGACATTGTGGTTTCACAGGGAGATGCTTCGTCACTGACCGGAAAAGGACCTTTCGATGTCATCATTGCCAATATCAACCGGAATATATTACTGAATGATATGAAACAATATGTTGCCTGTATGCATACTGATTCTGAAATCTATATGAGCGGATTTTATGTAGACGACATTGACTCCATCCGGGAAGAAGCCGGAAAAAACGGACTGACTTTTGTCCATTATAAAGAGAAAAATCGTTGGGCAGAGGTGAAGTTTATTTATAAAGGGGCAACCGAAAATCATGGTTGATATACACTATTAATAAACACAAAACTCTTGATTGATATAAAAAAAATAGTGACGCTATATGACAATGATACCGTCAGTATCCCAATCATATACCGTCACCATTTTTATTGGATAGCGTCACTATCTCGTAGAAGCGAGGAGATCAGGTTATTATGAACGAGGTCTTCACATAGTTGTTACGCGAACTCCTTCTTTATCTGTTGGCACCATTCCTTTATTTTCTCTTCCGCATGTTCAGACTGATTATCCAAATCAACAACCAGACCACACCATTGCCCGCCACGCAAAGCTTTGGAACGTTCGAAAGTGTAACCCTCGGAAGAAGTAAAGCCAACTAGCGTAGCTCCATCCTCTTCAAATACCTCTGCCAACAATCCGATGCCATCCGCAAAGTTTTCCGGATAACGTATCTGATCTCCTAACCCGAAGATTGCAACTTTCTTTCCTTTTAAATTCATTGTCCGTAACTCCGGCAACAATTCATCCCAATATGTAGGAAGTTCTCCGTCAAACCAAGTTGAAGCACCGACAATGAAACAGTCATAAGCCTCAAAGTCATTTTGCCAAGCCTGTTCAATAGGCACTGTTTCTATCTTTTCCTTACTAAATTCTTTCTGTATTTTCTCTGCCACCCAACTCGTTCTTTCAGCTTTGGTAGCATAAAATAAGCCTATCTTTTTCATAATCCACACTATTTAATATTCCAATAATTTCCGGGCAGCCTCGTATATCTTGGCCTCATCCGGCAGAATTTCCTTTTCCAGAATCGGATTAAAACCGACAGGAGTAAAAGTAGACCCCACACGCTGCACCGGTCCATCAAGATAACGGAACATTTCCCCACTAATCATAGCAGCAAGTTCCGCACCAAAACCGGAGAAAACTTTATCTTCATGAACGACCAATGCCTTGCTCGTTTTCTTGACCGATTCGAATATCGCCTCTTTATCCAACGGAATCAAGGAGCGAATATCAATGACTTCCACTTTCCAGCCACCTTCTTTTTCCAATCGTTCTGCTGCGTGCAGGCAGAAATGGGTGGTATTGCCATAGGTAATAATGCTCAAATCTGTTCCCTCACGACGAACACGTGCTTTCCCGAAAGGTACTTCAAAATCTTCCGGCACTACTGCCGCCGCTTCTACCGAATTATACAATGCTTTCGGTTCGAGGAACAGCGTAAAGCCTTTGGATCGCATACTGGTACGAAGTAATCCGGCAGCATCATCCGCAAAAGATGGACAAACAATACGTGCCCCCGGTAAAGTAGTCAAAGCTCCTTCCAGGTTTTGAGAATGATACAAGCCTCCACCGATATAACCACCGGAAGCCAGACGCAGAGTTATATTCGGAGCAAATTTCCCATTGCTACGCCAGTACTCATGTGTACACTCCACATATTGTTCTACGGCAGGCCAGAAATAATCGGCAAACTCCGCTCCCTCAATCACCACATGAATTTTAGGATCAAAACGACTCATTCCATTAGCGGTGCCTACAATATAATCTTCCGCAATCGGTGCACTGAATACACGGGCCTCGCCGAATTCCTGCTGCATACCTTTGGTTACATTAAACACGCCTCCTTTTTCCCTGTTTGCCACATCCTGCCCCCAAATAAAGGTATCGGGATTATGGCGGAATTCAGCTTTCAATGTTTCATTAATGGCATTGACCAGAAAAGTCTTCTCCCCTTCCGCCTCATGTGTACCGTCTTTATATTTCTGTGGCTGATAAGGTTCGGGCATTACAAAATCATAAATGCTTTTAGGATCGGGATCGGGAGCAGCCAAAGCCTTCCGGTTGGCAGCAGACAATTCTTTCTTTGCATCAGCTTCTATTTGTTGCAGTTCTTCCTCGGTCAGACGTTTATAACGCAGCAGCATCCGGCGGAACTTCATCAAGGGATCAGCATCTTTCACATATTCCAATTCATTCTCATCCCGATACAAGGTGTGTTTATCTGAATTGGAATGCGAACCGATCCGGACACAATTCGCTTGCACAATAACCGGATTACGGGTGCTGATAGCATATTCCCGTGCTTCGGTCATAGCATTCATCGAATCGAATACATCCTTTCCGTTGCAATAGATAATCTTCAGGTTCTTGAAGCCCGAGAAGTTCTCAGCCACTTTACGGTTGGCAGTCTGTTCCGATTTGGGTACGGAAATACCATACCCATTATCTTGTATTACAAAAATCACCGGAAGACGTTCAAGACTGGCACCATTGATAGCTTCGTAAACGAATCCTTCGGAAGTAGCCGACTCTCCGTGAGAAGTGATAGCCACCCCTTTATGTCCATAATATACCATTGCTCTGGCCACACCTGCTGCATGGAGGTCGTGTGTACCAGTAGCAGAGGAGATATTTTCAATGTGCCATTCCGGTTTGGCGAAATGGTTCGACATATGACGTCCTCCGCTACCCGGGTCCGTCGCTTTGGAAATACCGTTCAGGATCACTTCTTCAGCGGTCATTCCGGCAGAAAGCACGGTTAACATATCCCGGTAGTATGGGAACAGGAAATCTTCACCGAGGGTGAATACCTGACCAACGGCAAGTTGAATACCATCATGTCCTGCATAGGGAGCATGATAAGACCACCCCAACGATTGCAACAGGTAAGACGGTGCCTTTTCGTCCAAGGCACGCCCCAATGTCATCAGATGATACCACTTTTTCAGGGTTTCTACATCTGTAGTCTTTATATCATATTTCTTTTTCATGAGTAATGAAGTTCTTAATGAATGAAACAATCAGTTATCAGCCTTTCCAATTTTCGAGATAGTCGGCTATAAAATGCAGGAAGTTACCTCCCAACATTCCGTCTACTACCCGATGATCGTAAGACAAAGACAAGTACATTTTATGCCGGATTGCAATCGTATCACCCTCCGGAGTCTCTACAACAGCAGGTTTCTTCTCGATATACCCTACTCCCAGGATGGCTACTTGCGGCTGATTAATGATTGGCGTACCGAACAGGCTCTTGAATGTACCAAAATTGGTTATCGTAAATGTGCCCCCATCAATATCTTCCGGCATTAATTTGTTATCCCTTGCTTTCAAGGCCAGAGAATCGATAGCAACAGCCAACCCGTTCAGATTCAGATGATCGGCATCATGTACCACAGGAACAATCAGGTTTCCATCATTCAAAGAGACGGCAATACCGACATTAATATGCTTTTTGAAAAGAATATTATATCCATCTACCGATACATTCACCTGTGGATAGGCAGCCAATGCTTTTGCCACGGCTTCTGTTATCACAGGCATATAAGTCAGTTTCACTCCTTCGCGACGGAAGAAAGCATCTTTATTTTTTTCACGCCAACGCACCAATTTGGTGACATCTACTTCTACCACATTGGTCACGTGAGGAGATACTTTCTTAGACATAACCATGTGGTCGGCAATAATCCGGCGGACACGATCCATCTCTCTGACTTCGACTCCAGGCATTGCTACAGGAGCAGACGATTTAGATAAAGTGGCAGCCGGCTGGGCAGCAGCGGCAGATGTAGCCGGAGCAACCTTCGGACTTGCCTGTTCAGTAGAAACAGCAACTGATGGTTTGCTTGCGGCCGGGGCAGCAGATGCCGGCTTCGGTTCAACGCTACCTCCTCTTTTCTTCTTTTCAATATAATCTTTTATATCTTTCTTACTCAATCGCCCTTCATAACCGGTTCCTTGTATAGCATCCAGCTCTTCTTTCGGAATCTTAGCTTCCCGCGCCAACTGAATCACAACAGGAGAGTACCAACGTTCTTCCTCTGCAACAACAGGTTTCGATGCAGTATTCGCTGATACGTTCTTAGCAGTTTCCGCTGACGATGGTGATGTTTCAGAAACATTTACCGGCTCCGTTCCAGAAGATTCTTCGCCATCCAAATCAATTATAGCGACTACGGTTCCTACAGCAACAGTATCACCTTCCTTATATAAAATCTCCACCACTTTTCCCGCTACGGGAGAAGGGATCTCCGCACTTACTTTAGCAGTATTCACTTCAAAAAGCACATCGTCTTCCTGAATCATGTCACCCACCTTTACAGACCAAGAGACGATGGTCCCTTCGGTTATACTCTCGCCCAACTTAGGCATTTTTATTTCGAATTTCGACATAGACAGTTAATTTATTATTCAACCTTGAGATATTACAACAACGGGCTGAAATAGAAAGTTTTAAGTTAAGTAAATTTTAACCGGATACTGACAAAGCCAGTCCGGACATCAACGACTATATATCCACTCTTTCTGAATATATTTCTCTTTCCGGAGCTGATTGACAGCCTCTATTTCCTTCCCGTTAAAAGCACTGACAGATTGGGACTTACTGAAATACTGAAAAGCCTTCTCTTTAAAATCAGTTACAGTTCCCTCCGGCAAGTGACTCCGAATATTGGTTACCTCACTCCGAACGGAAGGAACAGCATATACTGACGATAAAGTTTCATCATCAACCATCGGTTCCGGATTCAAAGCTTTATACAAGGCAGTCAGATCCGTATCATACAACAGAGTGCAATGATACAACACCCGATTCTTATGTACGCATTGCGCACTCCCTGATATTTTCAATCCATTCAAATAAATCCCCAATCGTTCATCTCCTTTTACCATCAGGCCTATAGAATTCAAGAAATTCAATGTCCGCTGCAAATAAGTAACAAATTCCGGCAGACGGGGAGCCGTTTCTATAAAAGTCAGATTGACATTACCCAAATCATGATACACCGCTCCCCCACCCGAAAAACGACGGGCAATATGTACTCGTCCCTGTTCCGCCCATTTCTTATCGACTTCCGACCGCAACCGCTGATGCTTACCTATTACCACAGAAGGAGTATCCTGCCAAAGCATGAAAATATCTTCATTTCCCTGCTTCAACAGATATTCCTCTGCTGCCAAGTGAAAGTAAATATCAGTAAACGGACTATAGATACATCGAATCATAGATCAAGCGGAATAAGAGTTAAAACATTATTTCGTGATAAATCTCTCCGACCGTAGGATGCGGAAACACAGTCTTCTGGAATTCCTCCACCGTGTACCCTCTCTGAATAGCAATACCTGCTATCACAATAAGTTCTGATGCCGGATTTCCCAACATGTGACAACCGATAATCCTCCCGTCTTCATCCTGGATCAGCTTACAGAGTCCGTTTCCCTGTTCATTCTCCGCAACGAACCGTCCGGAATAAGCCATCGGTAATTTTGAAACACGGTAAGGAACTCCTGATTTTACCAGTTCTTCTTCTGTCTTTCCCACTCCCGCCACTTCAGGGTTGGTATAAACGACTCCCGGAACACAATCGTAATTCATACGGTCTTCCACTCCTAAAATATGATTGATAGCGACTTCCGCTTCACGGATAGCGGTATGCGCCAATAAAGAATAGCCTGTAATATCACCACACGCATATACACGAGGATGCGAAGTCAACAGATGTTCGTCTACTTTCACTCCATTCCGATGCAGTTCTATATTCAGCTTGTCCAGTCCTACCTTGGATAGATTTGCCTTACGTCCTACACTAAGCAAGATCTTCTCCGCTTCAATAGTAGACGTCTTGCCTTCTTTTTCTATCACAACTCCATGAGGATTTACTTCCACCACTTTCGTATTCAAATAGAAAGTGACTCCCCGTTTGGCATATTCGGCACGAAGCA
>OLFT01003723.1_pt1 | contig 10835 bp, 10 predicted proteins | sample 1604921 | NCBI WGS metagenome assembly OLFT01 (sample SAMEA3888897, study PRJEB22519) | human gut metagenome | biome: human gut; feature: human-associated habitat; material: faeces | place: Denmark | collected 2013 | reverse complement strand
CCAGGCCGAGCGCCTGGGCATCCCCCAGAACTTCTATAAGGAGAAGGACATCCACGTCCACTTCCCGGAGGGGGCCGTGCCCAAGGACGGGCCTTCCGCCGGTATTGCCATCACCACCGCCATCGTCTCCGCCCTCACCGGGACCCCGGTGCGCCGGGGGCTGGCTATGACGGGAGAGGTCACTCTGAGAGGCCGGGTGCTGCCCATCGGCGGCCTGAAGGAGAAGACCATGGCCGCGTTCCGAAACGGCATCCGCACGGTCATCATCCCGGCGGATAACGGCAAGGACCTGGAGGAGATCGACCAGACGGTGCGGGGCGCCCTGCAATTCCATCTGGTGGAGCAGGCCGACCAGGTGCTGGCCATCGCCCTGCCTGCCCTGAACGCAGGGGAGAAGGAGAACACGCCCAAGGCGGAGCCGGAGACCATGCTGCCCCCGGAGCGGGGGAGCGCGGCCTCCCGCCTGCGCCAGTAAGGAGGAGCCATGGCTGTCAATTTACAAAAGACGGAGTTTATTCTCTCCGCCGCCTCCCCCAAGGACTTCCTGCGGGACGGACTGCCCCAGATCGCCTTTGCCGGGCGGTCTAACGTGGGCAAGTCGTCGGTGATCAACCGGCTGCTGAACCGGAAGAACTTCGCCCGGGTGGGGGCCGCCCCCGGCAAGACCATCCACATCAACTATTTCAAGATCGACGGGGCCTTCTATCTGGTGGACCTGCCCGGCTATGGCTATGCCAAGGTGTCCAAAAGCGAGCGGGATCGGTGGGGCAAGCTGATGGAGACCTATTTCGCCCACCCGGAGCTGATGACCATGGGCGTGATGATCGTGGATTCCCGGCACAAGCCCACGGAGGACGACTGCACCATGGCCCAGTGGTTCAAGGACACGGGCCGCCCCATGGTGGTGGTGGCCAACAAGCTGGACAAGCTGAAAAAGAGCGAGATCCAGCCCAACCTGGACCAGATCCGTCTGACCCTGGAGCTGGAGGAAGATGTGCCCGTCATTCCCTTCTCCGCCGAGAAGGGGGACGGACGGCAGGACCTGCTGAGCGCCATCTTCGCCGCCGCTGAAGTGAACTGAGCAAAAAGAGATCGCGCCGCCCCGGCGTCTGGAAGCAGATACCGGGGCGGCGCTTGCCGCCTGGAGAAATGATTCTTGTGTTCAGCGGCGGTTTCTGGTATACTATTTTGTGATTTATCCGCTGTTTTTGCGTTTTGCGCTGGAGGTGAGCCGTTGGACGGACCGGTCTACCACCTGGAAGGGGTGGTAAAGGCGAAGGAAGCCGGGATGGAGGACTTTGTGGGCCCCCTGGACCTGATCCTCCATCTGCTGGCCAAGAACAAGATGGAGATACAGGACATTCAGCTCTCCCTGATCCTGGACCAATATCTGGCCTGGATGGACCGGCGGCGGGAGCTGGACCTGGAGGTGGCCAGCGAGTTTGTGGCCATGGCCTCTCACCTGGTGTATATCAAGACCCGGATGCTGCTGTCCATCCACGACGAGGAGGCTCTGTCCGAGCTGGAACAGCTCATCGCGACCCTCCAGGCCCACCAGCGGCAGGAGGACTATTTCCGCCTGCGAAAGGTCCTGCCCCAGCTGGAGGAGGACTTTCAGCACGGCCAGGACTATCTGACCAAGACGCCGGAGGTGCTGACGCCGGACCGGAACGTGCGCTATGGGCACTCAGGGCAGGACCTGTATCGAATTATGGTAAATATCCTCCGCCGGGGCGGGGATAAAGTGCCCCCCATGAACGCCTTTCAGGGCATCGTGGGCCGGGAACCCTATCCTGTGGCCCAGAAGGCGGGGGAGGTGCTCCGCCGGTTGCTGGAGCTGGGCTCGGCGGGCCTGCGGGCCCTGTTTCGCCAGGCCCGCAGCCGCACAGAGGTGGTGGCCACCTTTTTGGCGGTGCTGGAGCTGTGCAAAAACCACCGGCTCCATCTGTCCGGCGACGAGGCGGACTGCACCGTGACCTATGTGGAAGACCAGCCGCCGGAGGAGCCGGAGAACCCCGGCTGACCGAAGAGAGGAGGCCGCCTGAATGGAATACGGACAACTGAAGCGCGCCCTGGAGGGCGTCCTCTTTGCCGCCGGGGAGCCGGTGACCGCCCAGCGGCTGTGCCTGGGGCTGGAGACGGACAGGACCACCCTGGACCAGGCGGCCCGGGAGCTGGCGGAGGAGTATGAGCGGGAGAAGCGGGGCGTCCGACTGCTGCGGCTGGAGCACAGCTATCAGCTCTGTTCAGCCCCGGAACAGGCCGCTATTATCCGCCGGACATTGGAGAGCCGAAAGCCCCCCAAGCTGTCTCAGCCCGCCCTGGAGGTGCTGGCGGTGGTGGCCTATTTCCAGCCGGTGACCCGGGCCTATATCGACCAGATCCGGGGGGTGGACAGCGCCTACACCGTGGGCCTGCTGCTGGAACGGGAGTTGATCGAGGAGGCGGGGCGGCTGTCCGTCCCCGGGCGGCCCGTGCTGCTGCGCACCACCAAGACCTTTTTGCGCTCCTTCGGGCTGAGCGATCTGGATGAGCTGCCCACCCTGCCCGACCTGTCCAAAGAGGGGGAGCAGACCACCCTGGACCTGAAGGCAGCCATCCACCGCCTGGAGGAGGAGCAGGAGCTGGAGGCGGGGGCGTCCCCCGGACAGGACCCGTGAGGGGGCTGGCCATCGCCGCCGTCATCCTGGCGTTGCTGCTGCTGATCGGGTTCATCCCCCTGGGCGGCGGCGGGACATATGACAGCGGGGGAGCTACGTTGTGGCTGCGGCTTGGCCCAGTGCGGGTGACGCTGCTGCCCCGAAAGCCCAAAAAGCAGAAGAAAGCAAAGCCCAAAAAGACGAAGCAAGAGCCGGAACAGCCCAAGCAGGCACAGTCGGAGAAACAAAAGCTCACCCTGGGCGGCAGCCTGGCCTATGCCAAGGCCCTGCTGCCCCTGGCCCTGGAGTGTGCCCGGCGGGTGTGGGGGGCCATCTATCTGAACACCCTGTATCTGGAGCTTCAGGTGGGGGCGGAGGACCCAGGGGAGGCCGCCATGGCCTATGGCCGGGCCAACGCCGCCCTGGGGGCCATTTGGACGCCCTTGGTCCGGGCCTTTCATGTAAAGGACGGCCACGCCCGGGTGAATCTGGATTTTGACCGGAAAGAGCCCGCCCTGTACGCCAGGGCGGAGCTGTCCATCCGGCTGGGCCAGGCCCTGTGGCTGGGGCTGTATTTCGGCCTGAAGGCCCTGAGAGCGCTCCTGCGGGTGAAAAACGTGAAAAAACAGCAGCAGAGAAAGGCGGCTTAAACATGGAAAACAACCATCCTCTAAGCGAACTGATGCGCACCACCCTGGACAGCGTCCGGGCTATGGCCGACGCCAACACCATTGTGGGCGCGCCCATCCAGGCGGACGGGGTGACGCTGATCCCCGTGTCTAAGCTGTCCTTCGGCGTGGCCGGGGGCGGCACGGAGTTCACCACTAAAAAGCAGCCCGCCGGAGACAATTCCTTCGGCGGCGGCAGCGGCGCCAGCGCCAAGCTGGAGCCGGTGGCCTTTCTGGTGGTGCGGGAGGGCGGCGTGAAGCTGCTGCCCGTGGCCCCGCCCCCCGCCACCACGGCGGACCGGGTCATCGAAGCGGTGCCCGAGGTGGTGGACAAAGTGACCAGCTTTATCAAGGACCAGCAGGACCGCAAGGACAAGGCGGCGGACCTGGCCGACTGAAACTGCCTGCAATAGAAGAGCCGCCGCCCCGCCATACTAACCACATCTGGATCGCTCCCAATTTTTTTGGATATCCCGCCCCGCAGGGGAATGGGAAACCAGAGAATATCACGGGAGCTGGATCGAAAAGGATGTGAGCGCGTTGAAGCGATATGTGTATGCCGCGGCGGCCCTTTTGCTGCTGTGGACCGGGGTACCCCAGGCGGGGGCGGTGGATTGCTCCGCTATATCTGCCGTGGTGATGGAGGCGGAGACCGGGCGGGTGCTGTATGAAAAGCAGGCCCACCAGCGGCGGCCCATCGCCAGCATCACAAAGCTGATGACTGTCCTGGTCGCCCTGGACTCGGGGCACGGCCTGGAGGAGGAAGTGACCATCCGGCCGGAGTGGACGGGGATCGAGGGTTCCTCCCTCTATCTGGCCCCGGGGGAGACGGTCCGCCTGGAGACCCTGCTGTATGGGCTGATGCTCCGCTCGGGCAACGACGGGGCGGAGGCCATCGCCGGGTGGTGCGGCGGCAGCCGGGAGGAATTTATTGCCCGGATGAATCAAAAGGCCGCCCAGCTGGGCATGGGGGACAGCCAGTTTGCCGACCCCAGCGGCCTGTCGGATGAAAACCACTGGTCCAGCGCCTATGACATGGCCCTGCTGGCCCGGGCCTGTCTGGCACAGCCGGAGCTTGCCAAGATCGTCGCCACCAAGGCCATCACCCTGGAGGGGCGGGCTTTTGTAAACCACAACAAGCTGCTGTGGCGCTATCCCGGCTGCGTGGGGATGAAGACGGGCTTTACCAAGCAGGCGGGGCGGACGTTAGTGTCCGCCGCAGAGCGGGAGGGGATGACCCTCATCTGCGTCACCCTCCACGACCCGGACGACTGGGCCGACCACGCCGCCCTGCTGGACTGGGCCTTTGCCCGCTTCTCCATGCAGACGGTGGTCCAGGCGGGGGAGACGCTGTGCCGCCTGCCCGTCACCGGCAGTCTGCTGCCCTTTGGTCCCGCCGTGGCGGGGGAGGGGGCGATTCTCTGCCTGGCGGAGGGGGAGCAGCCCCGGCTGCGGCTGGAGCTGGACCGGACTACGCTTGCCGCTCCGGTGGCGGCGGGGGAGAGGCTGGGCCGGGCCATATACGAACTGAACGGCGCGGAGCTTGCCGCCGTCCCTGTGGAGACGGGGTGTGCTCTGCCCGACCTGACCCCGCCCAGGCGGGGGCCGCTGGCCTGGCTGCAAGGGCGGCTGGGCGGCGCTGGGAAAACGATGACCGGAGGATGAACCATGGAAGAGCGGCTGCAAAAACTGATCTCCGCCAGCGGACTGACCTCCCGCCGGGGGGCGGAGGACTGGATCACGGCGGGCCGGGTCACGGTGAACGGCCAGGTGGCCGCCCTGGGGGACAAGGCCGACTTAGCCCACGACCAGGTGCTGGTGGATGGCCGCCCGCTGCCCCAAAAGCAGACGGACCGGCGGACCTATCTCATGCTGAACAAGCCGAGGGGCTATGTGTCCACCCTGTCTGACGAGAAGGGACGGAGGACGGTGGCCCAGCTGGTGTCCGGCTGCGGCTGCCGGGTGTGGCCGGTGGGGCGGCTGGACATGGACTCGGAGGGTCTGCTGCTGCTCACCGACGACGGGGAGCTGACCCATCGCCTCATCCACCCCAGCCACCAGGTGGAGAAGGAATACCTGGTGTGGGTGACGGGGGACGTGGACCGGGCCCTGCCCATCCTGTCCGGGCCCATGGAGCTGGACGGAGAGCCTTTGGCCCCCGCCCAGGTGCGCCGGGGCAGGACGGGCGGCGGCGTGAGCCAGCTGTCCATCGTCATCCACCAGGGGAAGAACCGCCAGGTGCGGCGGATGTGCGTCCAGGCGGGGCTGACGGTGAAGCGGCTCAAACGGGTGCGGGAGGGCCGGGTGACCCTGGACCGGACCCTGGCCCCCGGGGCCTGGCGCAGGCTGACGGAGGCGGAGCTCGCCCTGCTGCGCTGACTGCGGACGAAATTTTACCGGACGCCATGAACAAAACAGCGGCCTATTTTGGCCCAAACCGGTGCTTTTTGCAGAGAAGATGGAATTCCTGCAAAAAGCACTTGCATTTTTCTGGGGAACACGGTAAGATAACAGTGAGCACTTTTTTGTTTTGTTTTGGAGAAAGTCTGGAGATGATGAAACATGAATCAAGATATTCTTGCGTTGATTCAGGAAAATATGAACACCTTTTCCAAGGGCCAGAAGCGCATCGCCGCCTTTATTCTGGACTCCTATGACAAGGCCGCCTTTATGACGGCCAGCCGCCTGGGAAAGAAAGTGGGCGTGAGCGAGTCCACCGTGGTGCGTTTTGCCGCCGAGCTGGGCTATGACGGTTACCCGGATATGCAGAAGTCCTTGCAAAAAATGATCCGCAACCGCCTGACCTCCGTCCAGCGCATCGAGGTGACCAACGACCGCATTGGCGACCAGGACCTGGTGTCCATGGTCCTTCAGTCGGACATGGAGAAGATCCGTCTGACCCTGGAGGAGCTGGACCGCAGCGCCTTTGACAACGCGGTGAAGGCCATCGTGTCCGCCAAGCGCATCTACATCATCGGCGTGCGCTCCTCCGCCGCCATCGCCTCCTTCCTGGGCTTCTATTTCAACCTGATCTTTGACAACGTGGTCAATGTCACCGCCGGCACCGCCAGCGAGATGTTCGAGCATCTGCTGCGGGTGGGGGAGGACGATGTGGTCATCGGGGTCAGCTTCCCCCGGTACTCCAGCCGCACCGTCCAGGCCATGAGCTTTGCCCGGGACCGGAAGGCCACCACCGTGGCCATCACCGACAGCGAGGCGTCCCCGCTGGCCCCCATCTGCAAGTATACCCTGAAGGCCCGCAGCGACATGGCCTCCTTCGGCGACTCGTTAGTGGCCCCCCTGTCCCTGGTGAACGCCCTGCTGGTGGCGGTGAGCCGGGCGAAGAACGACGACCTGGCCAACACCTTCCAGACCCTGGAGCGCATCTGGGAGGACTATGGCGTGTATGAGAAGGTGCAGGAGTGACGGGGAAGCATAATCTGATCGTGGTGGGCGGCGGCGCCGCCGGGATGATGGCCGCCATCTCCGCCGCCCGACTGGGGGCGGACGTGTGCCTGGTGGAGCGCAACCAGAAGGTGGGGCGCAAGCTGTACATCACCGGCAAGGGCCGCTGCAACGTGACCAACCACTGCACCCCGGAGGAGGCCCTGGCCGCCACCCCCCGGAACAGCCGCTTTCTGTTCAGCGCCATGAGCCGCACCACCCCCGCCGATGTGGAGCGCTTTTTCACCGACCTGGGGGTGAAGCTGAAGGTAGAGCGGGGTAACCGGGTGTTCCCCGCCTCCGACAAGGCCGCCGACATCATCGACGCGCTGTTTTTCGAGCTGCGGCGGCTGAAGGTCCCCGTGGTCCAGGCCCGGGCCACCGGCCTGAAAACAGAAGAGGGGAAAGTGACCGCCCTTGTCACCGACCAGGGGGAGTTCCCCTGCCGCGCCCTGATTTTGGCCACCGGCGGGGCGTCCTATCCCGCCACCGGTTCCACGGGGGACGGCTATGACCTGGCCCGCCAGGCGGGGCACACTGTTGTCCAGCCCGCCCCGTCTCTGGTCCCCCTGGAGTCTCCCGACCCCTGCTGCGGACAGATGCAGGGCCTGGCCCTGAAAAACGTGGTCTTGACGGTGAAGAACCGGAAAGGTAAAATAGTATACCGTGAGCTGGGCGAGCTGCTGTTCACCCACTTCGGGCTGTCCGGCCCCCTGGTCCTGTCCGCCAGCGCCCACATGCGCAGCTTTGACAAAGACCAGTATACCTGTGTCATCGATTTAAAGCCCGCCCTGGAGGAGTCCGCTCTGGATGCCCGCCTGGTGCGGGAACTGACGGCCAACGCCAACCGGGACATGGCCAACGTCATGGGGACGCTGCTGCCCCGGCTGATGATCCCCGTGGTGCTTCAGCGGGCGGAGGTCCCTACGGACCGCAAGGCCCATGACCTGACGAAGGGGGAGCGCCGCCGCCTGCTGGAGACCCTGAAGGGCTTCCGCATCCCCGTGTCCGGCCCCCGTCCCATTGCCGAGGCCATCATCACCGCCGGCGGCGTGAAGGTGGGGGAAGTAGACCCCAAGACCATGGCATCCAAAAAGACGGATGGGCTGTACTTCGCCGGGGAACTGCTGGACGTGGACGCGTACACCGGCGGCTTTAACCTGCAGATCGCCTGGGCCACCGGCCGGGCGGCGGGGGAGAGCGCCGCAGAACGGCCTGTAAACACAATAAAAGTTTTGGAGCGAAAAGGCATGAAGCATATCAGCATTGCCATTGACGGTCCCGCCGGCGCGGGAAAGAGCACCCTGGCCCGCCAGGCGGCCCAGCGGCTGGGGTATTTATATGTAGACACCGGGGCCATCTACCGCACGGTGGCCTTAAAGGCGCTGGAGTCGTCCGCTGATCCCGCAGACCCGGAGCAGGTGGTCCCCCTGCTGGATGGCCTGAACGTGAAGATGGACCATGGGCCCGACGGGGGACAGCGGATGTTTCTGGACGGGGCGGACGTGTCCGACGCCATCCGGCAGCACCGGGTGTCCGGCGCGGCCTCTCAGGTGGCGGCCATCCCCCAGGTGCGGGATTTTCTGCTGGACTTTCAGCGCCGCCAGGCCCGGGAGCACGACGTCATCATGGACGGGCGGGACATCGGCACGGTGGTGCTGCCCAACGCCGACGTAAAGATCTTCCTCACCGCTGCGCCGGAGGCCCGTGCCCACCGCCGGGCCCGGGAGCTGGAGCTGCGGGGGGAGCAGGCCGACTATGAGACCATCCTCCACGACATCATCCGCCGGGACGAGCAGGACCGGAACCGCCCTGTGGCCCCCCTGCGCCAGGCGGAGGACGCGGTGCTGGTGGATACCACCCGGCTGAACCTGGAGGAGAGCCTGGAGGCCCTGCTGGCCGCCATTAAGGAGCGGACGGACCGATGAACGAGATGGAAAAAACCCCTCAGGACAAGGTCACTGACCGCTGGTTCCACTTCCTCTATGCGGTGATCTGGCCCTTCTTCAACCTGTTCCGGCCCCTGAAAGTCATCGGCCGGGAGAATATCCCGGATGGTGCGGCGGTGCTGTGCCCCAACCACACCACCATCGGCGACCCCTTCTATGTGGTGTTCGCCTTTGGCCGCCGGTACCCCATGCGGGCCATGGCCAAGATACAGATCATGCGGGTGCCCTTCATCGGCTGGATCTTGGGCAAGGGCGGCGTGTTCGGCGTAGACCGGGGACACGCGGATATGCATGCGGTGAAGACCGCCCTGAAGCTGCTCAAGGACGGAAACAAGCTGCTCATGTTCCCCGAGGGGACCCGGGTCCGGGAGGGGGAGGATGTGGCGGCCAAAACGGGGGCGGCCATGTTTGCCACCCGCAGCGGCGTGCCCCTGGTGCCCATCTATATCCAGCGAAAAAAGCGGCTGTTCGCCCGGAACGCAGTGGTCATCGGCCAGCCCTATCACCCCCAGTATGCCGGGCGCAAGCCCACGCCGGAGGAGTTGGATGCCATCACCGGGGACCTGATGGACCGGGTCCGCGCCCGGGGGGAGGGACAGCCGTGAGCGTCGTGTTAGCCAAATCTGCCGGCTTCTGCTACGGTGTACGCCGGGCGGTGGAGCTGGCGGAGCGGACGGCAGAGGAGGGGCGGCCCTGCGTGATGCTGGGTTCCATCATCCACAACAAGGATGTCATCGCCCGTCTGGCCGAAAAGGGCCTGACGGCGGTGGAGCGGCCTGAGGACGTGCCCGAGGGCAGCGCCGTGATCATCCGCTCCCACGGGGAGGGCAGAGCGGTCTATGACCAGCTCCGGGCCCGTGGGGTGGAGATATTGGATGCCACTTGCCCCAACGTCACCCGCATCCATCAAATCGTGGCTCAGGCCGAAGAAATGGGCCGTCAGCCGGTGATCGTGGGCACGCCGGACCACCCGGAGGTGACGGCCATCGCCGGATGGTGCAGCCACCCAGTTGTGGTTTCTGGGGCGGAAGAGTTGGAAAAATGGCTGGTTCAGGACGAAAAACGCCGGAATTTGCCCCTTACTTTTGTATCTCAAACAACGTCCACCCGGAAAATTTGGGATGACTGCGTGAAAAAAGCAAAAAAAGAGTGTACAAACGCAGAATTTTTTGATACAATATGTGGAGCGACATCCAAACGCCAGGAAGAGGCCCATCGGCTGGCCCAACAATGTAGCCTGATGGTGGTCATTGGCGACGGAAAAAGCTCTAACACCAAGCGTCTGGCAGAGATCTGCAAAGAGGTCTGCCCGGACGTGCGCCTGATCGAACGGGCGGCGGACTTAGAGCCATCCGCCTTATCCCAGGCGAATGTGGTCGGCATCACGGCGGGCGCCTCAACGCCTGCGTGGATAATAAAGGAGGTCTATGACAAAATGAGCGATGAAAACATGGAGATCGAAAAGTCCTTTGCTGAAATGCTGGAGGAGTCGATCAAAACTTTAAATACGGGGGATAAGGTCAAGGGCAAAGTCGTTGCGATCACTCCCACGGAGATTGAGGTGGAGCTGGGCGTGAAGTACCCCGGCTACATCCCCCTGTCCGAGCTGAGCGACGATCCCAGCGTGAAGCCCGAGGACGTGGTGAAGGTCGGCGACGAGATCGAGACCTACGTCATGCTGGTCAGCGACCGTGACTGCATGGTCAAGCTGTCCAAGAAGCGCCTGGACATGGTCAAGGGCTGGGAAGAGATCGAGGCCGCCAAGGACAACGAGACCGTGATGGAAGGCTTCGTCACCGAGGACAACAAGGGCGGCGTGGTCGTCTCCGTCAAGGGCGTGCGCGTGTTCGTTCCCGCCTCTCAGACCGGTCTGCCCCGCGAGACTCCTATGAGCGAGCTGGTCAAGCAGAAGGTCCGCCTGATCATCACCGAGGTCAACCGTGCCCGCCGCCGCGTGGTGGGTTCCATCAGCCGCGTCACCCGTGCCGAGCGGGCCGCCGCCGCTGAGAAGGTCTGGGCCGAGATCGAAGAGGGCAAGCACTACACCGGCACCGTGAAGTCCCTGACTTCCTACGGCGCTTTCGTGGACATCGGCGGCGTGGACGGCATGGTCCACATCTCCGAGCTGTCCTGGA
>OLFT01003705.1_pt1 | contig 10883 bp, 9 predicted proteins | sample 1604921 | NCBI WGS metagenome assembly OLFT01 (sample SAMEA3888897, study PRJEB22519) | human gut metagenome | biome: human gut; feature: human-associated habitat; material: faeces | place: Denmark | collected 2013 | reverse complement strand
TCCTCAGCCAGTAACAAAAGAAGAGGCAGGCGTGGTATTTTCCGTGGATTCATCCATAAAAGAAGGAAAAGACGGATATATTATCACAAAAGATGAGAGCCGGTATCAGATTACCGGGGAGTCGGAGAGTGGACTGTTATATGGTGTGTTCCATTTTCTTCGTTTAATTCGGACCAAACAGATGAATTGTCTTCCGGTTTACAATACACCGGAAATGCCGCTTCGCATGATGAATCACTGGGATAACATGGATGGCAGTATTGAGAGAGGATATTCCGGTGAATCCTTTTTCTACAAGGATTATAAGATTTTATGGAATGACCGCATTGTGCAGTATGTGAGAATGATGGCATCGATTGGCATCAATGCGATTGTAATCAATAATGTCAATGTTCACGAGAATGAGACTTATCTGATTACAGACCGTTATTTGCAGCAGGTAAAACAATATGCCGATTTGTTTGCAAAATATGGAATTAAATTGTATACAAGTGTAAATTTTGCCGCACCGATGGAGTTAGATAATTTTGCAGACTGTGACCCATTAAATCCTATGGTTGCAGACTGGTGGAAAAAGGCTGTGGCACATGTGTATGAAGTGATTCCAAACTTTGGCGGATTTTTGGTAAAGGCAGATTCTGAGGGAAGGCCGGGACCATTTACGTATGGCAGAACGCATGCGGATGGTGCAAATATGTTAGGAAGAGCACTTGCTCCGTATGGCGGAATTTTGGTATGGCGCTGTTTTGTATATAATTGCGGGCAGGACTGGCGTGATAAAAAGACAGACCGTGCCAGAGCGGCGTATGACAACTTTATAGAATTAGATGGAAAATTTGATGACAATGTTATTTTACAGATAAAAAACGGACCGATGGATTTTCAGGTGCGAGAGCCGGTTTCGCCGTTATTTGGCGGCTTGAAGAAGACCAACATGATTTTGGAAGTAGAGATTGCACAGGAGTACACCGGACAGCAGATTGATTTGTGTTATCTGCTCCCGATGTGGCGTGAAATTCTTGACTTTGATACGTATGCTGCGGGCGAGGGTTCAACCGTGCAGAAAATAGTGGATGGCTCTGTTTATGGGCAGCATTTGTGCGGTATGGCAGCTGTTATTAACACCGGTAATGACTTTAACTGGACCGGAAATGATTTAGCAGCGGCAAACACTTACGGCTATGGAAGGATGGCGATGAATCCGTCCGAAGATTCGGCGGTTATTGCAAAAGAATGGGCAGAACTTACCCTTCCTAAATCTCTTTCCGACGGCGTCGTTTCGATGCTTATGAAGTCCTGGCCCACATATGAAAAATATACATCTCCGCTTGGCATTGGCTGGATGGTGACACCGCATTATCATTACGGACCGGATATTGACGGATATGAGTATGACCGCTGGGGAACTTATCACAGAGCAGATAGAAATGGTCTTGGTGTTGACCGTACACCAAACGGTACCGGCTACACAACCCAGTATAATGAGCCATGGTGCACAAAGTATGCAGATAAAAAACAGTGCCCACAGGAGCTTTTGTTATTTTTCCATTATGTCCGCTATGATGAAGTGTTAGCTTCAGGAAAAACACTGATTCAGCATATATACGACACGCATTTTGAGGGTGTTAACGAAGTGGAAGAAATGATTGCTGGTTGGAAGGCGTGGAAAGAGGAGATGGCAGAGGATGTCTACGAGAGAGTCCTTTCCCGCATGGAGAGACAGCTTTCTAATGCAATCGAATGGAGAGACCGCGTAAATACATATTTTTATCGGAAGAGTGGAGTAAAAGATGCACTTTCCCGAAAAATATATGAATAGGATGATTGAGACAAGGTCATTCGTAACATACTAAGAAAGTATAATAAAAAGAGAAGAGGTTATTGATTATGGACATGACATTAAGATGGTATGGAGAAGGAAACGACAGTGTGACACTGGATCAGATTCGCCAGATTCCCGGCGTGACCGGTGTGATTACAGCACTTCATGATATTCCTGCAGGAGAAGCATGGACGTATGAAGACGTCATGAAAAGAAAACAGGAAGTAGAAGCAAAAGGTTTGAAGTTAGTTGGTGTGGAAAGTATCAACGTACACGAGGACATTAAAATTGGTCTTCCGACAAGAGATGAATTGATTGAAAACTACTGCAAATCATTGGAAGCTATTGGAAAGGCAGATATTCATCTTGTATGTTACAACTTTATGCCGGTCTTTGACTGGACACGTACGGATTTGGCAATGCCTTTGGAAGATGGTTCTACAGCACTTGCTTATGATTCATCCATCATTGACGGTATCGATGCGAGCGAGATGTTTGACCGCATTGAAAAGGCAAGTGGCGGCTTTGTAATGCCTGGCTGGGAGCCGAACCGCCGCGATGAGATTATGGATTTGTTTGAGAAATACAAAGACGTTGATGCAGACAAACTGCGTGAGAACTATAAATATTTCTTGGATGGAATTATTCCTACCTGTGAAAAATACAAAATTAAAATGGCAGTTCACCCGGACGATCCGGCTTGGGATGTATTCGGACTTCCACGTATTGTAACATGCGAAGAGGATCTTTTGAAAATTGCCGATATGAATCCAAGTGTTTATAATGGATTTACACTCTGTACCGGTTCGCTTGGAAGTAATTTGAATAACGATCTGCCAAAGATTATACGCAATCCGAAAATTGCAGAGAGAATTCATTTCGCGCACCTGAGAAACATTAAGTATGAAAACAAAGATTTGTTCCATGAAGTATCTCATTTGTCAAGCGATGGAAATCTTGATATGTATGAAATCGTAAAAGCATTGATTGATACCGGATTTGACGGATGCATTCGTCCGGATCATGGACGTATGATTTGGGGCGAGCAGGCAAGACCGGGATACGGTTTGTATGACCGTGCTCTTGGTGTCGCTTATCTGAACGGTTTGTGGGAAGCAATTCATAAAAATAAATAAGAGGTGACTGGGCATGAAATTATTAGATTTACAAAATGGCGAGACAAAAGTCTGGGAGGAGAAAGGATATCTTCTTCCTAAGTACGACAGAGAAGAATTAAAGAAAAAAACAAAGGAAAACCCGACCTGGGTTCACTTTGGTGCCGGTAATATTTTCCGTGCATTTCCGGCTGCAAAATTACAGGATTTGCTGAATTTAGGAGAATATGACCGCGGTGTTGTTGTGGCAGAGAGCTTTGACCATGAGATTATTACAAAGGCATACAAACCATATGATGGGTTGAGTTTGTCGGTTGTGTTAAAAGCAGAGGGAACCATTGAGAAACACGTGGTTGGAAGCGTAACGGAATCGTTAGTTGCTGACCCGGTGGCACCAGAAGATTATGCACGTCTTACTGAGATTTTTGAAAATCCTTCTCTTCAGATGGTGACATTTACCATTACGGAAAAAGGATATTCATTAGTCAATGGTAAAGGAGAAAAACTGCCGGGTGTAGAGGATGGATTTTTAGCAGGCCCGGGAAATCAGAGTCACCTGATGGGACGCATTGCCTCTCTGTGCTATGCACGTTTTGTTAAAAATGGTACACCGCTTGCCCTTGTCAGCACCGATAACTGTTCTCACAATGGAGACAAGTTAAAGGCCGGCGTTATGGCATATGTAGATGCTTGGAAACAGGCAGGAAAAGTGGATGATGATTTTGTTTCCTATATGGAAGAAAAAGTATCTTTCCCATGGTCGATGATTGATAAAATCACACCAAGACCGGATGAGAAAGTAAAAGAAATGCTCGAAAAAGATGGTTTTGAAGATACCGACTTGATTATTACAAGCCGTAATACGTATACGGCACCGTTTGTTAACTCAGAGGAAACCGGTTATCTTGTTATTGAAGATAACTTCCCGAATGGACGTCCACCATTGGAAAAAGCAGGGATTGTATTTACAGACCGTGAAACGGTGGATAAAGTAGAAAAAATGAAAGTTTGTACCTGCTTGAACCCGCTGCATACAGCACTTGCTATTTATGGCTGTATGTTAGGACATACTTCTATTCATGATGAGATGGAAGATAAAGAACTTTCTCACTTGATTCAGAAGATGTGTTGTTGTAAATCCGGGTGTTATTGATCCGAAAGAATTTGCAAACGCAGTATTGACAAAGCGTCTGCCAAATCCATTTATGCCGGATACGCCACAGAGAATTGCCTGTGATACGTCACAAAAACTCCCAATCCGCTTTGGCGAGACAATTAAGTTCTATGAGAACAGAGAAGACTTAGATACAAAGAGCCTTACGTTAATTCCACTTGTATTAGCAGGCTGGTGCCGCTATTTGATGGGAATTGATGACGAAGGAAACGCTTTTGAACAGAGTCCTGACCCACGTTTGGATGAAGTGAAAGCTCATGTCGCTGGAATTTCCTTTGGTGACACGGATGTACATGATAAATTGCAGCCGATTTTGAGCGATGCATCGATTTTTGCCGTAGACCTCTATTCGGTTTCTCTTGGTGAGAAAGTGGAGAAGATGTTTGTGGAATTGATTGCCGGAAAAGGTGCAATTCGCAGCACATTAAAGAAGTATGTAGACTAAAATAACATATTCTTTTAGGATATGAAAAAAGAAGTTCAATTTGTGAGAGATTTTAACATGAGGTGTTATCACATCTTAAATCAAATTGAACTTCTTTATTTTATGCTTCTAAGTGATTTTTCATGATTTTCAGGGCGTTTTTTTCCAGTCGTGAGACCTGTGCCTGAGAAATATGGATTTCGTTTGCCACTTCCATTTGTGTTTTCCCTTCCAGATAGCGGAGTTGTATAATGTGGTTTTCCCGTTCCGGCAGATGGCTCAATGCGTCTTTTAAGGAGAGATGTTCGACCCAGTTGGATTCCTTGTTTTTTTTGTCACTGATTTGATCCATGACATACAACGTATCCCCGCCTTCGGAGTAAACCGGTTCATACAGGGAGACCGGACTTTGGATGGCATCCAGTGCAAATACGATGTCTTTTGGTGGAACATCAATCATTTTTGAAATTTCTTCTAAGGTTGGTTCTGTTTCCTGCTTTTTCATCAGTGCCTCTTTGGCATAAATAGCTTTGTAGGCAGTGTCACGGAGAGAACGGCTCACCCGAATCGCATTGTTGTCGCGAAGATAGCGCCGTACCTCGCCAATAATCATCGGTACTGCATAAGTTGAAAATTTTACATTCTGTGTAACGTCAAAATTATCAATTGCCTTCATTAAACCAATGCATCCAATCTGAAATAAATCGTCTACATTTTCGGTACTGTTATTAAACCTTTGGATGATGCTTAACACGAGACGGAGATTACCGTGGATGTAAGCTTCACGTGCCTTTTTATCACCCTTTTTTATTTTATCGAATAGTGTCTTTTTTTCTTCATTTGACAGAAGGGGGAGTTTGCTTGTATTAATGCCGCAGATTTCTACCTTGTAGTGTGCCATGGTATGTCCTCCATTTTGTCCATTGATGTCCTCTCTTTTATCATGAACAGATGAAACACAATTTATGCGTTTGTTACATATAATATTTTAGAAAGAGAAGGAGATTTTTATGCGGATTTGTGATTTGAGGGAGAAGGAAGTTATTAATATTTGTGATGGCGAGAGACTTGGTTTTGTAGAAGACGTCGAGTTTGATTTGTGCACCGGAAAAATTACACATATTATTATTCCGGGCCCCTGCAAATTTTTTGGTGTGCTGGGTAGAGAAGAAGAATACGTCATTGAAATATGCCATATCTGTAAAATCGGAACAGATTTGATTCTTGTGGAGGTAAATAAGGAGCGCGTTACAAACAAATGTGGAAGCTAGTCTTTACTTCATGCGAAAAATTCGATATACTTACAGTAGTGAAAAGAAGGAGAGAAGACTATGAAATGTCCATTTTGTGCAGAAGAAAATACGAAAGTAATTGATTCAAGACCGGCCGATGACAATAATTCGATTCGCCGCCGTCGTCAGTGTGAAAAATGTGGGAAGCGTTTTACGACTTATGAGAAGTTGGAGACGATTCCTCTTGTTGTCATAAAGAAAGACCAGATGAGAGAGCCGTATGACCGTTCAAAAATTGAACGCGGTGTATTCCGATCATGTATTAAGCGTCCAATTTCGGTTGACCAGATTAATGAATTGGTAGATTCTGTGGAAAGTGCGGTTTTTAATCTCGGAGAAAAGGAAGTTGAGAGCAAAAAAATCGGAGAAATTCTGATGGACAAGCTTCAGCAGTTAGACCCGGTTGCCTATGTTCGTTTTGCCTCGGTATATCGTGAGTTTAAGGATGTAAATACCTTTATGGATGAAATTAAAAAATTGTTGGAAAAGCAGCAAAAGAATTAAAAAAGACTTGCGTCCTTCTGACCTGTGTGTTACAATGTGCTTGGTTCGTTCCTCAGGTTAGGAGGAATTTATGTTTAGTCAATCTTTTGGCGCGGATGTCTATGGTACAAAAGCCAGAATAATCCGCATTGAGGCAGATGTCAGTGATGGTCTGCCCGTTTTTGATATGGTGGGATTTTTAGCCTCTGCCGTGAAGGAGGCGAGAGAGCGCGTGCGGATTGCTGTGCGCCAGATGGGGATTCGTTTTCCCGCAAAACGCATTACGGTGAATCTGTCGCCTGCGAATGTAAGAAAGGAAGGCACAACATTTGACCTTCCCATTGCAATTTGTCTGTTGACCGCATTCGGTCATTTATCCAAAGAATGTATCAAAGATACGATGTTTATCGGGGAACTTGGTTTAGATGGTTCCGTACAGAGTGTAAATGGTGTATTAGCTATGGTTTTAGAAGGAAAGAAGCAGGGACTTCGACAGTTTCTTGTGCCAAAAGGAAATGTAAAAGAAGCTGCCGTATTAGAAGGAATTTCTCTTTATGGGGTGGAAAGCCTTTCAGAAACGCTGCGTTTTTTACGGGGAGAAATTTCACTAAAGAAAGTATATATTCCTTTTGAAAAGTGGGATGAGTCACAGGAAGAAGGACTTGATTTTTCCGATATTAAAGGACAGGAAATGATGAAGCGTGCGGCGGAAATTGCAGTGAGTGGAAGGCATAATCTTTTGATGATTGGTCCACCGGGAAGTGGGAAGACGATGCTTGCGAAAAGACTTCCAACGATTCTGCCACCGATGACGTTAGAAGAAAGTGTAGAAGTGACGAGATTGTACAGTGTGTGCGGACTTTTAGGAGAACATGCGTCTGTGCTGAAAAAGCGTCCGTTTCGTGCTCCCCACCATACAACGACGGCAGCGGCACTTACCGGAGGTGGCAGAATTCCAATGCCGGGAGAGATTACATTGGCTTCAAAAGGAATTTTGTTTTTAGATGAACTTCCGGAATTTTCAAGGAGTGCGCTAGAGGTGCTCAGACAGCCGTTAGAAGAACAGAAAGTAACAATTGCACGTGTTGGGAGCAGTTATGAGTATCCATCGGACTGCTCGTTTGTGGCGGCGATGAACCCATGCCGGTGCGGTTATTATCCAAACCGGGATAAATGTCGATGCACGACAGCAGATATCAAGCGCTATTTAGCGAAAATCAGTGAGCCTTTGTTAGACCGGATGGACTTATGTGTAGAAACAGGGCTGCCGGAATTTTCTCTGTATGAGAAAAAAGGAGAGACAAGTAAGCAGATAAGAGAGAGGGTGGAGAGGACACACAGGATACAAAAGAAACGCTATCGAAAAGAAAACTTTTCCTATAATAGTGAGTTGACACCACAGGCAATGAAAAAATACTGTGTCATGGGCACAGCGGAGAAAGAATTGTTAGAATTTTTATTTCACGAGGAACAGATGAGCGCGAGGCGGCTTTGCCGGATTGTGCGTGTGTCGAGGACAATTGCGGATTTAGAGAAAAGTGATACGATTTTAGAAAGCCATATAACGGAGGCAGTTCGTTTTCGCAGTGTGGACCGCAAATACTGGGGGGTGGAGACGATATGACAAAGGAAGAAGAAAAATATCTGTTTTGGCTGACTTCCCTTTCCGGACTTGGTTTGCCTTTTGTACAGAGGTTCTTTGAGCGGTATAAAAGCATAGATAAGGCGCGTTCTCTTTCTGAAACGGATATTAAAAAAGCAGAGTGGATGAAACCACGTGAAAAGAATTACTTTGCCAAAGCATATAAGCAGGAAGGCTGGCAGCATGAGTGGGAGCAGTTGGCGAAGAATCATATATCATTTTATTCCTATTTTCATGCATCTTATCCGGAGCGATTAAAACACATTGACTCCCCACCAAAGAGGCTTTTTGTAAAAGGGAAACTGCCGGATGCATCAAAACTTTCTGTAGCGGTTGTCGGGGCGAGAAATTGTACGCCGTACGGACGGGATATGGCACGGATGTTTAGTTATCGTCTGGCTGCGGCAGGCGTTTTTGTGATTAGCGGGATGGCTCTTGGAATTGATGGATGGGGGCACCAGGGGGCATTGGAAGCCGGGGGTGAAACTTATGCTGTTTTAGGTTCCGGTGTGATGCGGTGTTATCCTTCGTGTCATCAGAATTTGTATGAAAGTATTGTAAGGCATGGAGGAGTGATTTCAGAATTTCCGGTGTATGCTCGTGCAAAGCCTGTCTTTTTTCCTATGAGAAATCGTATTATCAGCGGTCTGTCGGATGGAATTCTAGTTGTGGAAGCCAGAGAAAAGAGCGGATCTTTGATTACAGCAGATGCGGCACTTGAGCAGGGAAAAGATGTATTTGTTATCCCCGGACGGATTGGAGATGAATTAAGTGTCGGTTGTAACCGGCTGATTCGTATGGGAGCAGTGCCGGTTTTGACACCGGATGATATACTGGATTATTATGGAGTTAAGACATCTGACGGCTCGCAAAATGTGAATGAGACAGAGCAGAAAATCCTTGCTTTTCTCGGTGGAAAAACGATGCATATGGATGAGATTTCAGCAGGGTTATCTCTGCCAATGACACAGTTATTAAAGTGCATGATTGTACTTCAGAAAAAAGGATATGTCATCGAGGTCGGCAGAAATTTTTTTATGAAAAAAATATAAATATTGCTTGAAAGCCCGATTAAAATGGTGTATGCTAGAATTTGTGAAAATTTTTGGAAGAATATGATTCATTAAATAGAGAGCATTTATCATTAGCAATGGAGGGTAATATGGCAAAGAATCTTATTATTGTAGAGTCTCCGGCAAAGTCGAAGACGATTAAAAAGTTTTTAGGGAAAAATTACGAAGTCGTAGCATCCAACGGTCATGTCAGAGATATGCCAAAGAGCCAGATGGGTGTTGATTTCGAAAATGATTTTGAGCCGAAATATATTACAATCAGAGGAAAAGGTGAGCTATTGGCTTCTCTGCGAAAAGAAGTCAAGAAGGCAGATAAAATTTATCTCGCAACTGACCCCGACCGTGAGGGAGAGGCAATTTCATGGCATTTATGTCATGCTTTGAAGTTAGACCCGAAAAAGACAAGCCGGATTACCTTTAATGAAATTACAAAAAATGCGGTTCGCCAGTCATTAAAGCAGTCGCGGGAAATTGATATGGATTTAGTGGATGCCCAGCAGGCAAGACGTGTTTTGGACCGTTTGGTTGGTTATTCGATCAGCCCGTTATTGTGGCAGAAGGTAAAAAGAGGTTTGAGTGCCGGCCGTGTGCAGTCGGTAACACTGCGTCTGATTGCTGACAGGGAAAGTGAAATTGATGCCTTTATTCCGAAAGAATACTGGTCGATGGAAGCAAAATTGTCAGTGCCGGGTGCAAAAAAGCCATTGGTGGCTAAATATTATGGTAATCCGGGCAAATGTGAAATTGCTTCCGGTGAAGAGGCAGAAAAAATCCGCAAAGAAATTGAAAAAGAAGATTTTAAAGTAAGCAGTATTAAGAAGGGTGAGCGCACCAAGAAGCCACCTCTTCCTTTTACAACGTCTACGTTGCAGCAGGAGTGTGCAAAACACTTGAATTTTCCAACGAGAAAGACAATGCAGATTGCCCAGCAGTTATATGAAGGTGTGCAGGTAAAGGGACATGGAACGATTGGTCTGATTACGTATCTGCGTACGGATTCGGTCCGTATCTCGGAAGAAGCGGATTTAGCTTGTAAAGATTATATTCGTGAAACATATGGAGAAGAAAATATTATTGAAAAGGCAGCAGTGTCAAAAACAAAGGGCAAGATTCAGGATGCGCACGAAGCAATCCGTCCGACATATGTGGATTTGACACCGGTTCAGGTAAAGGAATCTTTAACGAGAGACCAGTTCCGTTTGTATCAGCTGATTTGGAAGCGCTTTGTGGCAAGCCGTATGCACTCAGCAAAATACGATACGATTTCAGTTCGTATTATGGCAGGAAAACATCAATTTGCAAGTTCCGGTTCCAAACTTGTGTTTCCGGGCTTTTTGTCGGTGTACCAGCAGGATGATGATAAAGAAGAGCCAAATGCTGTGCTTGCTAAAGTAACAAAGGATTCTGTGCTGTCTTTAAGTGAATTACTGCCGGAACAGCATTTTACGCAGCCGCCGGCGCATTTTACCGAGGCTTCTTTAGTAAAAACTCTTGAAGAGTTAGGAATTGGACGCCCAAGTACCTATGCGCCAACAATTTCAACATTAATTTCACGCCGCTATGTGGCAAAGGAACAGAAGAATTTGTATTTGTCGGATTTGGGAGATATTGTAAATCAAATTATGGTGAGTGCATTTCCTAGTATTGTGGATGTAAACTTTACAGCGACGATGGAAGCTTTGCTAGATGGTGTTGCCGAGGGTAATGTGGAATGGAAGACCATTGTGAGAAACTTCTATCCGGATTTGGAAAAGGCTGTTTCACATGCAGAAAAAGCACTCGAAAAGATTAAAATAGAAGATGAAGTAACCGATGTCGTGTGTGAATTATGTGGACGCAATATGGTAATTAAGTACGG
>OLFT01003704.1_pt1 | contig 10887 bp, 8 predicted proteins | sample 1604921 | NCBI WGS metagenome assembly OLFT01 (sample SAMEA3888897, study PRJEB22519) | human gut metagenome | biome: human gut; feature: human-associated habitat; material: faeces | place: Denmark | collected 2013 | reverse complement strand
AGGCTGTGCTTTTGCCATGGCAGATATTGTGGACTTACGTGTGCATTCATTCGGTAACATTGAGTTCTTAACACGTACACCAATGGCGATTAAAGCCGGCATCGGTATGGATGTAATCAACTTTATTTGGGTATCTATCCTGTTTGCAGTGGCCATGTTCTTTATCGCGAACTTTATGATTAAGAAATTTAACCTTGCCACAGCAGGCCGTAATGGTAACTATGATGCGAAAGGTTCAGATGAAGCTTCTAACAATGAGCCAAAAGTGGCGGATGCTAGCGCGCAAGTTATCCAAATCATCAACTTACTTGGTGGACGTAATAATATTGCAGATGTTGATGCTTGTATGACACGTTTACGTATCACCGTACATAATCCAGAGTTAGTGGGTGATGAAGCAAGCTGGAAACAAGCAGGTGCAATGGGCTTTATCGTGAAAGGATCTGGTATCCAAGCGATTTATGGACCAAAAGCAGATGTCTTAAAATCCGATATTCAAGACGTGCTTTCATCTGGCGTTGAAATTCCTAAAATGTAATTTAGCCTAAACATTCATTTTATCCCCGCTTTTTAAGGCGGGGATATCATATTAATACCTTATATCAATATTGCTCATCTTTAATCTATCCCCAAATACTATCAACGTAGAAAACATTTCCATAATTTCTGTACTATAAAAAAATACCGCCCGTTGTGTCACGAGCGGTATTTATAGTATTAGAAGGGAAGTGGTCATTAAATGATTAACTGACCGACAATACTGCGAGTTTCTTCTCGAACCTCGGTAAGTTTCACTTTCACTAAGTCACCGATTTTGTAACGGTGCTCCCCTTGAATATACAGCGCTAATTCATCAGCATTCACTTGCATTTCATCTTTATTTGGATGCAATGTAGAAGCTGGTACGAACATAGATGCGCCATTTTCTAATAATTGAACACGTAAACCACCACGCATCACATCTTGTACTTCTGCATCAAATTCAGCATTTTCAGCGACTTTGTCAGCAAGGTAGCGACAATATAGCCAATCGGCAATATCACGCTCAACCAAGCGATTTTGACGACGGGCTTCTTGTAAGCGAGCAAGGACTTCATCTTGTGGTTTTTCACAAGCTTGCTGTGTGAGCACGGCTTTAATTAAACGATGGTTCACCATATCGGAATATTTACGGATAGGCGATGTCCAGGTCGCATAACCTTCTAATCCAAGCCCAAAATGTGGAGCGAGTTCGGATTTAAACTCCGCAAAGGTTAAATAACGACGTAAACGGAATTCTAAATAGTCACCTTCAATCGGTTCAATATCATGACGCATTTGGCAATAACCCTTTAAGGTTGCCAAATTTTCTACCGAATAGCGTTCAGCAAGCTCGGCTTGATTTTCTTCATTAGCTAAATTTGCCATTAAGAAATTATGTGCGTTTTCTAAGAATTTCTTATCAAACCCAGAGTGTGTATTAAAAATACCGGTTTGCGCTTGTTCAGCTAAGAATTGAGCCGCACAGATATTAGCAATAATCATGGATTCTTCCACGATTTGATTTGCAATACGACGATATTCCGCTTTAATTTCTTTCACTTTGCCATTTTCAGCGAGAATAAAGGAGTAATCCGGTTTCTCTTTAAATAAAAGAGAATGCGTTTTACGCCATTGAATACGCGCTTGAGTAAATTGATGTAACCAATCAATTTGCTGTGCAATTTTTGGTGTTTCCGGTTGCCATGCATCCGGTACTTGTTCTAAATAATCTGAGATCTTGTTATAGACTAATTTCGCTTTAGATTGCACATAAGCAGACACAAAATGCGGTTTAGCCGTGATGTTGCCCACAAGATCCGTTTCAATGTAACACACTAATGCAGGGCGAGTTTCATTTGCCATTAATGAACATAATTCATCAGATAATTCACGCGGCAACATTGGGATATTAAAGCCAGGCAAATAATTGGTAAAACAACGCTGTTTCGCATCTTTTTCAATTTGTGAATCTAATGCAATGTAAGCTGTTGGATCCGCAATGGCAACGACTAATCGCCAGCCGGTTTGTGTACCATTTTGCTCGACAGGTTCGATGTAAAGAGCATCGTCCATATCCTGAGTGCTTTCAGAGTCAATAGTGACAAAATGAAGTGCGGTCAGATCTTCACGTGTTTGTTGATCTAACATTTCATAACTTTCTGCACCTTGCACTGGATGACGAGATTGCTCATGACGTGCCAATGTCACCCACCAAGGGGCTAATTCATCGTCAGCACGGCAGATAAATTGATTGATAGTCGCATAGAAAAAACGATCATCACGTAATGGGTGCGTTTTCAAATTTGCGACGACCCAGTCGCCTTCTTGTAATTCTTCTTTGACGGATTTGGCTTGTTGAGCGCCAATGGGTTGGTTGATATTTGGGTGATCAACCAAAACTTGTAATTTTTTGTCTTTATTGAACCGCACTTTGGCAATAAAGCGAGTGAGCATTGGCTCAATTAATTCTTCAGGTTCAGCTTGCTCTTTATCACCTTGTTTTTCGATGGTGGCTTTAATTTTGTCACCGTGCATGACTTTTTTCATTGCCGGTGGGGCAATAAAGTAGCTTTTTTTATCGCACTCTAAAAAACCATAAGCTTTATCGGTACTTTTTACCACGCCTTCAACGTGTTCTTTGCTATCGTGGATTTGTTGCTTAAGTTGTGCAAGTAATGGATTATCTTGGAACATAGTTATATTTAAAAAAAGAGAAAAGGCAGACTGAAAAGCCTGCCTAAAAATAGATTGTACGAAAAATTATTCTTCGCCTAATTCGCCCATTGCGGTGATGCTGAAACCAGCATCTACGTGAACGATTTCACCAGTAATACCAGATGCTAAATCAGAACATAAGAATGCTGCTGAGTTACCTACATCTTCGATAGTGACAGTGCGGCGTAATGCTGCGGTTTTCTCAAATGCAGAAAGCATTTTCTTGAGGTTTTTAATGCCTGATGCTGCTAAGGTACGGATAGGACCCGCAGAAATCGCATTCACACGAATACCTTCTTTACCTAAATCCGCAGCCATCACGCGAGTTGCCGCTTCAAGAGATGCTTTCGCTAAACACATGACGTTGTAGTTAGGAATCGCGCGCTCTGCACCTAAGTAAGAAAGGGTTAATAATGCTGCATTTGGATTTAAGTAAGGACGTGCTGCTTGTGCCATAGCAACGAAGCTGAATGCACTGATATCGTGAGCGATACGGTAGCCTTCACGAGTTGCTGCGTTTACGTAATCACCATCTAATTGGTCGCCTGGTGCGAATGCGATAGCGTGTACGAAACCATCAAATTTTTCCCAACGTTTGCTTAATTCAGCAAAGCAGTTTTGGATGCTTTCATCGGTCGCTACGTCTAAAGGAAGGACGATGTCAGAACCAAATTCTTTTGCAAATTCTTCTACGCGTGGTTGTAATTTATCGTTTAAATAAGTGAAAGCAAGTTCAGCACCTTGTTCTTTCATTGCTTTTGCGATCCCGTAAGCGATAGAACGGTTGCTTGCAAGACCTGTTACTAAAATACGTTTACCAGTTAAGAAACCCATATTTTCTCCTATGTTTGAGTTAAAAAAATCGACGAGATTATACTTGTTTTGTGTGCTTTCGGCAATCAATCACACTTTGTACCAGTTAGGCTGGATTATCAATATCTTTAAATTCTACATCCAAGCCATATTCAGCCGCTAGCCATTCACCTAATGCCTTAATGCCATAGCGTTCTGTTGCATGGTGACCAGCCGCAAAGAAATGAATACCTTGCTCACGAGCAGAGTGAATTGTTTGCTCCGAAACCTCACCGGTAATAAAAGCATCACAGCCTTGTGCTGCCGCTAAATCAATATAGCCTTGTCCGCCACCGGTACAAATACCAATTTTACGGATTAAGTGCGGTCCATTTTCCGTGCAAATTAACGGTTTACGATGCAGCACTTGTTCAATACGTTGTGCAAACTCTTCAGCGGTAACAGGATCTTTTAACGTTCCCCAAACAGGAATGCTGGTTGCGCTATTTTCTAAAGGTTGGAGATCGCTAATCCCTAATAACTGAGCAAGTTTTGCGTTGTTGCCTAATTCCGGGTGAACATCCAAAGGTAAGTGGTAGCCGTATAAATTAATATCATTTACAAGTAAGGTTTTGATGCGTTTGCCTTTCATGCCGCGAATACATGGATTTTCACTTTTCCAAAAATAGCCATGGTGGACAAGTACCGCATCAGCTTGTTGTGCAACGGCATAATCAATTAGTGCTTGGCTTGCGGTGACACCCGTGATGATCTTTTTGATCTCCGCTTTGCCTTCTACTTGCAAACCGTTAGGTGCATAATCGTTAATTCTGTCTGTGCTAAGTTTTTCGTTGAGTAAACGTTCAAGTTCTAGATTGTTCATGATTTCTAAGAAAAAAGAAAAAGGTGAGATATGGTAAGAGATTTCAAAAAAAATGGCTAGTGCAAAAGGAGTGGGGGGGAATGCACTAGCCAGTAGAGTGTCTGTCATAACACAAGTTTACTATCTAAAACGAGATTCATTATATATTTAATTATATAAAGATCAAGAAAAAAATAAGGAAAATTTTCCTTATTTTTCGATATGTCGTTTTGTCTTTAAAAACAAATGAAAAATCAACCGCACTTACGAATACAAACTTGGTTCATCTTCCGTTGGACGGGTTTTAAATCGGCGGTGTAGCCACATGTATTGTTCCACACCTTTTAAGATTTCTTTTTCCACGACTTTATTCATTCTTGCAGCAATTGCAGTTTCATCTGAAAGATCAGAAAAATCCACAGGTGGAGAAATACTGACCGTATAGCCTGAACCATCTTTATTACGTAATGGGGCAAAAGGCACGACTTTGCAATTTGGCGCAGATTTAAGTAGATAGTAACTGCCCGTCGTGGTTGCCGCTTCTTGTACAGCAAAGAAAGGCACAAATACCGCATTTTTTCTGCCGTAATCATGATCAGGCGCATACCAAATGGTTTCACCTTTACGTAAGGCTTTGAGCATGCCTCGCAGATCTTTTCGGTTCAGCATATCTTTATTTGAACGTAATCGACCTTTAATTTGTAACCAATCGAGTACTGGATTGTCATTTGGACGATAAACACCTATTCCAGGATGATGTAAGCCCACAATACGCGCGCCTAACTCAAGAGTGAGGAAATGAACACCCACAAAGATAATGCCGTCTTGAGCATTTTCTTTTAAATAATTTAAGCCTTCAATTTTTGACCATTTTTTAATGCGGGCATCAGACCAAAACCATGCCATTCCAGTTTCAATAATCGCCATACCAACGGCACGTAAGTTTTCTTGCAAAATGGCTTCACGTTTTTGCTCAGGCATTTCTGGGAAGCAGAGCTCAAGATTTCGGCGAGCAATCGCCGCACGACGTTTTCCCACTTTTAATTTTGAGAAAAGCCAGCCTAAGCCGTTGCCGATGTGACGTAAAATTGGATAGGGAAGTAACAAAAGGCTTCGCCAAATCGCCACACCAAGCCAAAAGCCCCAGTATTTAGGTGCAAGAAAGTGCGGTTGAAATTGAGGGAGTTTTTCGTTTTTCATAATTCTTTTCTGGTTAGTTCGGCGTGTAGTTTATCGCAAATTTGAGTTGTGGTAAAATTGCACCAAATTTTTATTATTCCAACAGAGAGATTTCAAAATGGCTCAATATTCTGCCAATTTTAATCAAGCGAAAGTATTAGTGTTAGGCGATGTCATGCTTGACCGTTACTGGTTTGGTGCAACTAATCGTATTTCGCCAGAAGCACCGGTTCCTGTGGTTCGCGTACAAAATAACGAAGAACGAGCAGGTGGTGCAGCAAACGTGGCGATGAATATTGCTTCTCTTAATGTACCCGTACAAATTTTGGGCTTAATTGGTCAGGATGAAACAGGTTCTGCTTTAACGAATTTGTTACAGCATCAAAAAATTGATTGTAATTTTGTGGCATTGGATACTCACCCAACTATTACGAAATTACGTATTTTGTCTCGTCACCAACAATTACTTCGTTTGGATTTTGAAGAAGATTTTCAAAACGTTGAATGTCATGAGTTGCTTGCGAAATTAGAATCGGAAGTGAAAAACTTTGGTGCGTTAGTGCTTTCTGATTATGGTAAAGGCACGTTAAAAGATGTGCAAAAAATGATTCAAATTGCACGCAAAGCAAACGTACCAGTCTTGATCGATCCAAAAGGCACAGATTTTGAGCGTTATCGTGGTGCGACTTTACTGACACCAAATATGTCAGAGTTTGAAGCGGTAGTAGGTAAGTGTGATTCTGAAGAAGAAATTATTGAGAAAGGTTTAAAATTAATTTCAGACATCGAATTGACCGCACTTTTAGTGACGCGCTCTGAAAAAGGGATGACATTACTTCGTCCAAATCAAGAGCCATTCCATTTACCAACACTTGCAAAAGAAGTATTTGATGTAACGGGTGCGGGCGATACTGTAATCAGTGTGTTAGCAACTTCACTTGCAGATGGTCGTTCTTTTGAAGAATCTTGCTATTTAGCCAATGTGGCGGCTGGTATTGTGGTTGGCAAATTAGGTACATCAACGGTTTCTACTGTGGAATTAGAGAATGCGATCCATGGACGTTCAGAAACCGGCTTCGGTATTATGTCAGAAAGCCAATTAAAAATTGCCGTAGATCATGCTAAAGCACGTGGTGAGAAAATTGTGATGACAAATGGTTGTTTCGACATTCTTCACCCTGGTCATGTGTCTTATTTAGAAAATGCTCGTAAACTTGGTGATCGTTTAATTGTTGCTGTGAATACAGATGATTCAGTTAAACGCTTAAAAGGTGAAAGTCGCCCAATTAACAATCTGAATGCACGTATGGCAGTATTGGCTGGTTTAGCGTCAGTGGATTGGGTGGTCTCTTTTGATGAAGATACACCACAACGTTTAATCGGTGAGATTTTACCTGATTTATTGGTGAAAGGCGGCGATTACAAACCTGAAGAGATTGCCGGCAGCAAAGAAGTGTGGGCGAATGGTGGTGATGTTCGTGTATTGAATTTCGAAAATGGCTGCTCAACTACGAACGTAATTGAAAAAATCAAAGCGCTGAAAGATTAATGGCTTTATAAAAACAACGGGCAACCTGTTTTACAAGTTGCCCGTTTTTTATTTTAGAATTTATATCGGATATTGCCGAAATAAACGCGTCCTTCTTCTGGGTAACCTGCTTGATAGAAATAGTTTTTATCAAAGAGGTTTGAAACACCCGCTTCTAAACTTAATCCTGAAAACGGTTCATAGATTAATTTCGCATTGCTGTTTCCAAAACCAGAGAGTTTCACAGTTTCACCACCATCTAAATAATAACGGCCATGTTCCGCTTCTTGGCTCACATAAAGTGAAAGGTTTGGTAATATTTTCCAATGCAAAGAATTTATGTTTTGGCACATTCTTCACAATAGTGTTTTGTGTTTTATTTTTTGCATGGGTATATGTGTAGTTTGCCCCTAACGTTAAATTATCTGTTGCAAAAAGATTTACAGCTAGCTCAACACCTTTAAAGGCTTCTTTGCCTACATTTTGATATTGATTGAGTTTTTTGTTAATTGCGACTTCTTCAATGGCATCTTTCACTTCAGAATAGAAAAGTGCGCTATCTACCCTTAACCAATCGCCAAAGGTATGCATATAGCTGGCTTCGTAATGGTAAGCAGTTTCTGGGCTTAAAAACGGATTAGGCTCAGTACGCCCAAATCGGCGAGAATAACGTTCTTTCATTGTGGCAAAACGTGTTTTCTTCGCAAAACTCAGCGCAAATTCATCATGTTCAGTGAAATGATGGGCAAGTTTGATTTGATAATTAAAGGCGTGTTTATTACCGATATCAAACGGGCAAATCGCATTTTTTTGGTGAGTTGAAACACATTGTTTTTCAAATTTCTCTGCACGGCTAGCATCGCGTTTATCGTAGCTGATACCGGTAATCAGTGACGTTTGCTCATTAAAACGATGAGTATTTTCTAAACCAAAGCTGTAGGTACGATCTTTATCTACTGCGGTCGGTTCATCATCATTATGTTCGCGATGAACGTCATATTTAATGAGGGTAGAGAATTTTAAGCGGTCTTTTGAGGTTAAATCCCCGCCTAAATCAAAGCCAGCACCGTAGGAATAGTCACGGTAATAGCTATTAAAGCTTGATTTTTTCTTTTGAGTGCTGAATGTGGCATCATCAAAAGCACGTAGGTCATTTTTAAAGGTATCGTAAAATGCTTTCGTGTTTAGCGTGAGATTGTGGGCGCCAAATTCAGTATGGGAAAGGAAATAGATACTGTCTTTATCCCACATCGGCCAGCGCCAATAGCGTTCAAAGCTATCAGATCCAGAATAGAAAGGTGATTCTTTGGTGCCTTTTTGTGTGGAGAACGCCAGTGCGTATTCATCATGCTCATTTGGTGTATAAGCGACTTTCAAACTTAATTTTTTATCACGTTGTTTAGAATTTTCGGCTCGACCGCCATCATCGCCTTTTGGATTGATTTGTTGATAATGATGAGAGAGTTGTAAGCCTTGTTTTTCAACAAAAGAACCACTTACTTGCGCATAGAATAGTTCTTGTTTGGTGCCTAAATTAAAATCTGTTTTATTGGTTGCTGTGCCACCACTTTTACCGTGTGAAAAGCCATAGCCAATAGAACCTTCGAAAGGTTGAGTTGTTTTTTTAGAAATTAAATTCACGGCACCACCCATCGTATTGGCGCCATAAAGCACAGAGCTTGCGCCTTTAGAAATATCAATACGAGATAAATCAAAGGTGGTAAAACGACCTAAGTCCATTTCGCCATCATAAGGGACATAAACAGGAATACCATCCATATATACGGGTACGCGACGAGCATTAAAGCCACGTACTAACAAGTTGTATTCGTTGCGAGCGCCACCATGTTCGACAAACAAACCCGGTATGCTTTTTGCTACATCAGACACGCGATCTTGGTTATTTTTTTGTAATTCAGCTTGATCAATACGCGCGGTGCTGAGATCACTCGCTTTTTCACCGATAACTTCAATTTGACCAAGAGTAAATACATTCTCGGCATAAGCAGGCAAACAAGCCAAACTAATGGCGATGCAAAGCAGTTTCTTTTCCATTGGAACATCCTTTTAGGTTGGGGTTGAAACGTAACTTCAATGCAATGGTGATCGCGGCGAAAATTTTTTCATCATTATGAGGGAAATTTTCTCGCAAAGTGCGGTTAGCATCGCTGAAGTTTATTTTTCCGTTAGCTAATTCAGTGAGTAAAATCGAAGGGGTGAGCTGAAGTTGCTCTGCAATTTGTAGAATTGAAAAGTGCTCAAACGTCATGATTAAACGATCTAAATTGCAATAGGTGGGATAGCGATTATGTGTCACCAAATCGTTAAATTGTTGCACAATTTTGACCGCTTTATTTTTACGATTGAAGAAGTGCAAAACCACACCCAAAATAAACAGTAAAGCAGAACCTAAATGCCACTGAAAGATGCCCTGAATGGGCCACTGAAAATAGATCCCCAAGCCGCTGAACAATATGCCAGCCAATCCCGCAATGAGCATGCAAAGCAAGCAAAACTTATAAATCACATCCCATTTCATTTTTTCACCTTTAGCTATGAATAATAAATGTTATATAATAAAAAATATAACGATAACATTCTACCAAATTTCATTTGCTATGTTAAAAAATATATAGCGTTAAAATAAAGTCATCTCATTTTAAACCGCTAAAGAGGGAAGAATATGAAAAAATGGATAGGTATTGCACTCGCGTTTTATTTATCAACCAGTGCATTCGCAACAGAAGAAATCGCTTATTTGGCAGGGGAATTACCTCCGTCAGCTAAAATTGAAAAAGTATTAAGTGCAGGTAATCCGGCTGATGTGTTGCTCCTTTCAAGTGCGCCCAATAAATTACTGGGATTGGCGGGATTTAATATGGAAAAACGTGGAAAATTGTTTCCTTCAGCACAACAATCTCTCCCAACCTTGGGAAAAATTGCCGGAAAAGGCAGTACGCTCTCGCCAGAGAAAATTGTGGCATTGCAACCGAATTTAATTATTGATGTAGGCAATGTCACCCCAAACTATATCGACCAAGCTAAACGGACTTTTGAGCAAACGGGTGTACCTTATTTGCTGCTAGACGGCAAATTCAGTGAAACACCCACTACTTTGCGTTATTTAGGGAAAGTGTTAGGCGTAGAAAATCTTACAGAACCTCAAGCGAAGTATGCCGAAGAAACCCTTAAACAAGCGGTCGAAAATGCCTCTAAATTGACCAAAACCTTCTATTTAGCTCGTAGTGCAGATGGCCTACAAACAGGGCAAAAAGGCTCTATTCATACAGAAGCCATTGAAATCGTGGGTTTAAAAAATGTGGTAGAAGGCGATCATAAAGGGCTTACGCAGGTTTCGATGGAGCAGCTTTTATTATGGAATCCTGATGTAATTTTTAGCCAATACCCAGAGTTTTTGCAAACCTTAAAAGAGAATCCGCAATGGCAACAGTTAAGTGCGGTCAAAAATGGACAAGTTTTTTTAATCCCGAATAATCCATTTGGTTGGTTAGATTCGCCACCTAGTGTGAACCGTTTGCTTGGGGTGCGTTGGGTCTCGCATTTAGTTAGCGGTAAACCTATGACTGAATTTACAAAAGAAGTGCAAACGTTTTATCACGTGTTCTATCAGATTGAATTAACCCCAGAGCAAGCGACTCAATTGCTACATGATGTGAAATAGCTATGCCATATTTTGTTCAGCGTAATCCTAAACTGTTTTTTACTTTGCTAATAATTTTATTAGTTAGCACCATTTTGCTTTCGTTGAATGTGGGGCGATTTCCGATTT
>OLFT01003703.1_pt1 | contig 10887 bp, 7 predicted proteins | sample 1604921 | NCBI WGS metagenome assembly OLFT01 (sample SAMEA3888897, study PRJEB22519) | human gut metagenome | biome: human gut; feature: human-associated habitat; material: faeces | place: Denmark | collected 2013 | reverse complement strand
AAAAACTGCTCCAGTAACTATTGATGAAGCAGCATTCACTATTACCATTCCTCAGCCGACAGGAAAAGCTGACAAAGTAAAAGGTGCAGTAAAAGGTCATCTTGCAGGATTAGATGCTAATGGTAATCTGGTAGATTCTGGAAAGGCAGCTACAGATTTCGATGCAGCCGGAGCTGCTAACACAGCAAAAACAGAAGTAATGTCTTATGTTGGTACTATTCCTGCTGATGCAAAAGCTAAAGATGTAGTTTCTTATATTAAAGAAGCTGTAAAAACAGGCACATATGATGATTCTGCATTAAAAGCAAGCGTTGCTGCTAATACAGCAGCTATTGGAACACTGAATGGCACTGGCGACGGATCAGTAAAGAAAGCTGTTGCAGATGCAGTCGCTAAAATCGTTGCAGATGCTCCAGAAGCATATGATACACTGAAAGAGATTTCTGATTGGATTTCTACACATACATCTGATGCTGCTACAATGAATTCTCAGATCAAAACAAATAAAGAGGATATCACAAAGCTGAAGACTCTTATCGGTACTCTTCCAGAATCTGCTACATCCAAAGATATTGTAAGCTATATTGCTGAGTATGTATCTAAAGCTCTCGCAGACTCTGATCTTTCTCAGTATGCAAAAGCTGCTGATCTTGAAGCTGCTGTAGGTAGAATTGATGCTCTTGAAAAGAAAGTTCCTACATTAGAAGCTGCTGACACAAAGAATGCAGAAGATATTACTGCTGTTAAAGGCAGAATGGATACAGTAGAAGGCAAAATTACTGCTGTAGAAAAAGATCTTGCTACTGAAAAACCGAAGATTGCTAAGAACGCATCTGATATCACCGCTCTTAAGGGGCTTGTTGGAGATGGATATGAAGCAATTCCAAGTGCGTCTATCAAAGGTTTATTTACTGCGTAAAAATACAATTGATTTTATTGGGAGGAGGGCTGCAATGCTCTCCTTCTATTTTAAAAATAAAAATGGAAGGATGTGACTAATGCAAAATGAAAGAACAATTTCTTAATCTCACTGGATTAACAGAACTGGTTGGTTATTTGAAGACAAGTATAGCTAATCATAAAGAAATACTTCCATATGCTTCCAATAAGTTATTTCCGTCTGTTGGAGATATAAATACTATTTATATAAATACTGCTACGAACACTATTTATCGTTGGGATAGCTCAAGCAAAACTTATATTACTCTAGCAAAAGCCGTAAAGTCTGTTGCTATTTCAGAAGCTACTGAAAACGGAAAAATCACACTCACTGTAGATGGTAATAAAACTACTGTTCCTATTCATGGATTAGGATCTGCTGCATATACAAATTCAAGTGCTTACTCTCCTGCCGGGCATACTCATACAAAAGCTCAGGTAGGGCTTGGCAATGTAGATAATACTGCCGATGCAAATAAGAGTGTAAAACATGCAACTACTGCTGATAGTGCAACTACTGCAGGAACAGCTACAAATGTATCCGCTGGAGAAGGTACTGCTGATGCAGCTAGACATGTTTGGTTTTCTGACTCTACCACAGAGACAAAGCGAGCATACAGCGATAAGTTTAAATATAATCCTGTTACTAATAATCTGACGGTAAATGTTACAGGAAATGCTGCGACTGCAAGTAGTGTCGCATGGGGTAACATTACAGGAAAACCTTCTACCTATACTCCTTCTGCGCATAATCATAATGATTCAACTATTACTTCTCTCAACGCAAGTAAACTCTTTGGAACAATTGATATTGCAAGGCTTCCCCATGGAGCATTAGAACGTCTGGTTATTGTTGAAGATGATACTGCACGTTTTAAACTTACTACTGCTAATATTCAGCTTGGTGATACCGTAAAAGTAACTAAGACTGAAAAAATGTATTATGTTGTTGATGAGAGCAAATTATCTTCTGAGGCTGGTTATTCAGTATATACTGCCGGAACTGCTACTTCTGTACCATGGTCTGGAGTTACTGAAAAGCCTAGCAGCTATCCACCAGCATCTCATAATCATGATGAACGTTATTATACCGAGACTGAGATGAATAGTAAATTAGCTGAAAAAGCTACAAAAGTACATACGCATACTAAAAGTGAAGTCGGATTAGGCAACGTTGACAATACTGCTGATGCCACAAAAAGTGTTAAATATGCTATTTCTGCAGGTAGCGCATCATCTGCCGCTGCTCTTACTTCTAATGCTGGATCATCAACTCAGCCAGTATATTTCTCAGGTGGTAAGCCAATAGCTTGTTCATATACACTTGGTAAGTCAGTGCCTGCAGATGCATTATTTACCGATCATACTTATGGAAACATGAAGGGTGCTACTTCTTCTTCCGCCGGAAGTGCTGGTCTTGTTCCTGCACCTAATATAGGAGAACAATTAAAATTTCTTCGTGCAGATGGTACATGGGTAATTCCTACAAATACGACATATTCTGTAGGTACATCAAGTTACTTAGGAATAACTAAGCTTTATACCGAAACTGGGTCGGCTACAGATGGTACCATGACTCAAAATGCTATTACAACTGCCCTAAATGGAAAATCTGCTACTGGACACACACATAATTATGCTGGATCATCTTCAGCCGGTGGAAATGCGAACGCAGCTGTAAAATTAGCTACTGCAAGAAAGATTGGTAGTGCTTCATTCGATGGCACTGCCGACATTACTTTATCTCAGATGGGACTTAATGTTCCTGTTGAAATTACAAAGGCTGATTATCTTGCAAAAAAGAAAGCTGGAACTTTAAACGCAAATACCTATTACAATGTTATTGATGAATATGATTCTGCAAATGTTATTAACGACTCATCTGTAACAGCCAATAGTGCGTTTTCAAGTACTAAATCAGAAAAAACATATGCGAAGAAAAGTACACTTGTTACTACTACTCTCACAGCTAGTAAATGGACTGGATCTTCTGCCCCATATAGTTATGTATTATCCGTATCTGGAGTAACTTCTTCAAATATTGTAGAAATAGATTATGCTTCTAATGCTTCATCTGCTGCTATTGAAGCTTACCAAAATGCAATGTTAGCTGACGGAGGACAGACTACAAATCAAATTACTATAAAAGCAACCGAGAAACCAACTGTAGATATTCCCATTACTATTGTTATAAGAAATGATTTATAAAAGGAGGCGATAACATGGCAATTTATAAAGGTGGACAATGTCTTGCTGGAGTTGGTAAGAATGCAACTATTAAAATTGGTACTGCTAAAACAGGTACTTCGGCTGCGGTAACTAATTCTGGTACTGATACAGATGCTATATTGAATTTTATATTACCTAAAGGAGATCAGGGAGTTGGAATTTCAAGCGTTATCCCTCATTATCTTGCAAATCCTAAATCGCAAGGAGTGACCAGATCAACTACTGGATGGGCGACTTCTGCTCAGGTTATGACATCTACAAACAAATATTTGTGGTGTTATCATGAATTTGTTTTGACAAACAATAATCATCTGTACACTACTCCAACAGTTATAGGTGTTTATGGAGATAAAGGTGATCCGGGTACAACTGATTATAATGGATTACAGAATAAACCGGTCGTTAATGGAGCTGTAACTGCTTATCAGTCAGATATTATGAAATCTCAGTTAAGGAATGTGACGTTCTCTACTGAAGAACCTAAGACAACTGATGGTAAACCTGGTGATATGTGGGTGGTGTATGTCGATGAGTAATATTAAAACTGGTGATATTTTAAACTTTGGTTATACTGGTGCTGTTCAGAGTATAACGTTGCCTAAAGGAACTTATAAATTGGAATGCTGGGGCGCTCAGGGTGGAAATCGGAGCCAAGATAGTGCTTCTGCTACAGTTACAGGTTCTGGACTTGGTGGTTATTCTATTGGAATACTAACTTTAACACAATTAACTACTTGTTATATTTATGTCGGTGGGCAAGGTGGAATGTCTAGTTCTACAGGTAATGTGAAAGTTGAAGGAGGTTTCAATGGCGGTGGTTTTGCTTCTCACGAGAGTACGGGTGAACCTGGAAATGGTGGTGGCGGAGCTACCGATGTAAGAATTGCTCAAGACTCATTATATGCAAGAATTATTGTTGCAGGCGGTGGTGGCGGTTCAGGTGAAGATAACGAAACTGGCGGATATGGTGGTGGTGAAACCGGTGGCGCAGGATCGGGGAACACTTCATTAACACAAGCTTCTCAAACTTCTGGTGGAACTAATTCATTTGGCTTTGGCCTTGGTGGCAATACCTATAATGGCGGAGCTGGCGGTGGAGGATGGTACGGCGGAGCGAGTAGATACTCCGTTTCATCATACTCTACTGGATCTGATTCTGAAGGCGGTGGTGGCGGTTCAGGCTATGTTTACACATCATCCACAGCTAAAAACTATCCATCAGGTTGTTTATTAAACTCTTCTTATTACCTTACTGACGCTCAAACAATCGCAGGCAACACTTCTTTTACCTCACCTACAGGTTCATCTGAAACAGGTCACTCTGGTAACGGATATTGTCGAATTACTGTTATTGAATGCAAGAATACGGCACTATATACCAGAATAAATAATTCAATGAAAAAGGCTACTGCATTTTATTTCAAATTAAATAATAACAAAATGTACGGCGTTGGATCTGCTAATTATAATGGTTCTGTTATGAATTTTGATTATACTGGTTCGGTTCAAACTGCTACATTGACTCCTGGTAGGTATAAGTTAGAATGTTGGGGAGCACAGGGAGGAAATAGCAATCAATCAAACGGAACTTATGGTAATGGTGGAAAAGGTGGCTATTCTACAGGTATTTTAAATGTTTCAACTAATACCACTATATATATAACAGTAGGAGGGCAAGGTCAAAATGGAGTCCTTAATACTAGAACTGCTGGTGGTTTTAATGGCGGCGGTGATGGTTATGGTACTAACAACTTTGGCGTAGGTGGCGGAGGTGGTGGAGCTTCTGATATTTCTTTAATGAGTCCTGTATTTTCACACTCATCTTATTTTATAAATAACATTCGAGATACAAACTCACTATTAAGTAGAATTATTGTTGCAGGCGGCGGAGGATCTGCAGGATATGACGTTAGTAATAATGCAGCTAATGGTGGTGCTGGCGGAGGTACTACAGGACAAGATGGATTATCAAACCGCGTTTATCATGGCACTGGCGGAAAACAAACTACTTTTGGTACAGGAGGATCATCAGAGGAATCTAATAGGTATTCCGTCCAAGCTAAATTCGGATGTGGAGCATCAGCCAGTAATTCTACAGATGTAGCGCCTGGTGGAGGCGGTGGCTGGTACGGAGGTGGATTACATTGTGATTCTGCTGGTGGTGGATCAGGTTATGTCTATACTCCTACCACTGCTTCAAATTATCCTTCTGGATGTTTATTAAATTCTGCTTATTATCTTTCTAATGCTCAAACCATTGCTGGCAACCAATCATTCCCTTCACCAACAGGTGGTACAGAAACAGGCCATTCAGGTAATGGCTACGTAAGAATCACTAAATTAACAGATGTAATATACCTTACTCATGCTAATAATGACATAATGGATTTTAATTACACAGGTTCTACACAATCTAAGACTCTAAAACCAGGTACATATACAATAGAATGCTGGGGTGGTCAAGGAGGAACTTACAGTGGTTGCATTGGCGGATATGGTGGTTACTCCAAAGGCACAATTACTCTTACTAAAACGACTACTGTTTATATATCTGTTGGCGGAGCTGGATCTTCCTCTTCTACTGCTGCAGGATTCAATGGTGGAGGAACTGGTATTTCTTCTGGTAGAGGTGGCGGCGGAGCAACTGATGTTCGTATAGGTCAAAATTCTCTATATTCAAGAGTTATCGTAGCCGGAGGTGGCGGCGGAGCTGGTGTAACAAGTGCCAATGCTAATCCTTGTGGTTGTGGCGGTGGAGAATATGGTGGAGATGGCTATTATAATAACACTACCGGTTCTTATACTACTGGTCAAAATAGATCTGGCGGTAGTGCCTCACAAACTGCAGGTGGTATAACTTGGAGTACAGGCACTCAGGCTACTTTTGGTCAAGGCGGAAATGCTTCCGGCTACTCTTGTGGTGGCGGCGGAGGCGGCTGGTACGGAGGTGGCGGAGCCTATGACAGTGATTCTGACTCTGATGGACGTTGGGGTGGAGGAGGCTCAGGATATGTTTATACCTCTTCTACAGCTAAAAATTACCCTAACGGATGTCTACTAAATTCTACTCATTATCTCACAAATGCTCAGACTATCGCAGGAGACACTTCTTTTACTTCTCCTACAGGATCAGCAGAAACTGGTCACACAGGCAGTGGATTCTGCAGAATTACAAATTTGAACCCAACACAATATGGATTATACGTAAAAACGAACTCTGGTTGGAAACACATAGATTTATAAAAGGAGGGCTTAACTATGCCGATTATATTTCACGGAACAGGTAGTGGCGGCTCTGCTAAAAAACTAAAAACCGCACGAACTATTAATGGTACGAATTTTGATGGTACAGCTAATATTACTACTGCTAATTGGGGAACAACAAGAACCGTTACTGTAGGAAATACAAGTAAATCTGTAAATGGATCTGGAAACGTAAGTTGGTCGTTAGCTGAAATAGGTATTCATCTTTCAACAACGGAACCTGCAGCTAGTGACGGAAAGAATGGAGATATTTGGATTACTTATGAATAAAAGACTGAAAGGAAGGTGAGGCTTATGGCTTGTAGTAATGGATGTGGAACTTCTTGTGCTACTGACTGCACTCATTCATCATCTGGTGGATGTGGTGGTTCTTGTGGTGGTTCTTGCTCTACTAACTGTACTGGTGGATGTTCTGGATATTGTGATGGAACTTGTAAGGGAGGTTCAGGAAGTACTTGTTCTGACTGTACTGCCAAATGTGCTAATGACTGTACTGGAGCTTGTACAAGTGCTTGTGTAACCGGATGCACTGGCTGTGGGAACAACTGTGATGGAGACTGTACAAGCGCCTGTGCTCAAAGGTGCTCTAATGATTGCAATGCTGCATGTACTGCTACTTGTGCTTATGATTGCGAGCATACTTGCACTGCTTCTTGTGCCAACGATTGCACCAGTTGTGGTGGATCTTGCTCAAGTAATTGCTCAGGAAATTGTGATTCCGGTTGTTATACTGGTTGTTATGGTTGTGATTCTACCTGTTCTGGTGGTTGTTCTGGCACTTGTAATACTACTTGCACTACCACTTGCGCCAATGACTGCACTGGCGGATGCAAAGGAACCTGTACAGGTGGATGTGGTGGTTCTTGTGGTGGTTCTTGCGGCTTTTCTTGTGAAGCTTCATGTGATAATAATTGTACTGCTATTTGTTCTGTATCTTCTGTGTACGGTGGAAACTCAGAAAAGAGCGTATTGAATTTTGCTTATACAGGTAAAGCTCAATCTGTAACCCTTGAACCTGGAAAATATGTTCTTGAATGTTGGGGAGCACAAGGTGGTTATCGTTCTAATTCTAGTTATGGTGGAAAAGGTGGCTATTCTACAGGAACTTTAACATTGACTCAAAAAACTACTATATACATATATGTCGGTGGATCTGGAAATTCTGTTACATCAGCATCAAATTCAATCTATCCCGGAGGTTTCAATGGTGGTGGATATAGATACAATTATAAAGGTGGTGGTGGCGCTACTGATATTCGTATTGGAAGTGCTTCTTTATATGCAAGAGTAATTGTTGCTGGTGGTGGTGGTTCTGATGGTAGTTCTGGATATAGTGGCGGATATGCTGGCGGCGTATCTGGTGCTAGGGGTAATTTTGGATGTGGTTCATATGGATATGGTGGATCTCAAACTGCTTCATATTCATCTTTAAGTGCTATTAATTCACAAGGCACCACAAATTCTTCTTCTAACTGTGCTGCTGGTTTTGGTTTCGGTGGTTTTGGATGTTATTACGCTTCAGGTTACGGCGGAGCTGGCGGCGGAGGATGGTACGGTGGACAAGGTACTTATCCTGATGGTTCTGGAGATGATGATGGTGGTGGCGGAGGTGGATCAGGTTACGTTTATACTTCCTCTTCTGCTTCTAACTATCCTCAAGGCTGTCTTCTAAATTCATCTTACTATCTTTCTGATGCTTCTAATTTATCTGGCAATGAATCTTTTAAATCTCCTTCCGGATCTACAGAAACAGGTCATTCTGATAATGGCTATTGTAGGATTACCTGTTATATCAAAAAGAAAACTCTACATTGTAAAATGAATAATGAAATTAAAAAAGCAGCTCCAGTATTTATGAAGATGAACAATAAAATTTATGATGCTGGCGCTAATGCTGTAATGGATTTTGCTTATACAGGAACAGCTCAAGCTATATCACTTCCAAGAGGACAATATATTATAGAGTGTTGGGGAGCACAAGGTGGTTACCGATCTTCTTCCGATTATGGTGGTAAGGGAGGATATTCTGTTGGAACATTAACTCTTACTCAGTCTACCGATTTATACATATATGTAGGTGGAGCAGGAAACTCTTCAACTACAAGACTGTCTAATAATTCAAGTATTTACGAAGGTGGATTTAATGGTGGTGGTCATCGTTATGATTATAAAGGCGGTGGCGGAGCTACTGATGTAAGAATTGGTAAAGATTCTCTGTACGCCCGTGTTATTGTTGCGGGCGGTGGAGGTTCTGACGGTGCGACAAATAAAAAAGGAATGTACGGCGGAGGTCTTGAAGGTGGATCTACTACTGAAAGCTGTGGTGCTGGTGGATACGGAGGAACACAAACTGGAAATACATGGCTGACAACTACAAGATCAACAAATGCATCTTATGATACTGCTTCTTGTTATGCAGGATTTGGATTCGGAGGAAACGGTAATTATGCCAGTTCAGGTTATGGTGGTGCCGGTGGCGGTGGCTGGTATGGAGGTTCTGGTTCTTATCCAGACGGATCTGGTGATGATGATAGAGGTGGTGGTGGAGGTTCTGGTTACGTTTATACAGCAGAAACTGCTGTAAACTATCCAGACGGAAACTATGTAAATTCTTCTTACTACCTTACCAATGCGCAAACTATAGCAGGAAATCAATCATTTAAATCACCTGATGGAACAAATGAAACAGGGCATACCGGAAATGGTTTCTGTCGAATCACCCGTAAATCAGGAAAAATATTTGTAAAACAAAACGGATCATGGATCAAAGTGTAATGCTTTGGTCCATGTTTAAATTACAGGAGGAATTGTTATGAAACTTATTTTAAAAGATGGACAAGAACTAACTATTACTCGTGCTAACGATACATATTCATATGAAGGATATAAAGATGGGTTGGGAAATGATATGAATAGAAATATCGTGGCTACTATTTCTATCTTCAACTCTGATAAATCCTTGAATACAATCAGAGATATGATCACTGACGAGAATAGAACTGGTTTTAGAATTATTTATGGGAATACCCAGAAAGATTATACTGGAATGAAAATTGAGAGTATTTCAGAAGAAATCTCCAATGAAAGAAGTGTTATTAATATCTCATTAGCTACAGATAAAACCATAGCTCCTACTGAGACCACTGGAACAACAACAGAAAAAACTAAAGAAGAAACTAAAGAAAAAACGGAAACAGCTTCTGATAAATAATTAAGAATGAAAGGAATATAAGGATATGAGAAAAATAATCGTAAAGGTTGATAAAGAAAAAGCTACAGAGCTTGAAAGAGTTAATTTTGAATTAAACTTCGTAAAAGACATTGTACAGAGAGTTATTGAATCACATCCAAGCGATTTAGAACTCATCAATGGAGATACTCTTATGTCTTACAATAAACGTGGTGCAGAATTACAGAGAAAGTATGCTGCTCTTGCAAATGAGATGGAAAAGGAATACATCCCAGAATACCTCGAAGGTCATCAGTATAGTTGGATTATTCCAAATAATTCTGATGAAATGACTATTACTATTAAATGTAATTGTGAGATTCCAGAATTAGAGGGAATAGCATGAAAAGAACAGAACAATATTCGGATCAGATAGCTAGACTTTATCCATCTAAGAAGGTAAAAACCGATGACGGACAAAGAATATTAACACAGAGTATCACTTTTCAAGTAACTGATGATTGCAACCTTGCGTGTCTATATTGTTACCAAGGACACAAAGGAAAAAATCGAATGTCGTTTGAAACAGCTAAGAAATTCTTTGATTTAGTTGTATCAGGTGAAAAAGGTTTTAAATCTTATATCAATCCAGAGAAATCTCCTGGATTGGTTGTAGATTTCATTGGAGGAGAACCCTTTCTTGAGATAGAGCTTATAGATCAAATCTGTACTTATATTATGGATAAACTCATAGAGTTGGATCATCCTTGGGCCATGAAAACTATGTTCTCTATTTGTTCAAATGGTGTTTTATACAGAGACGAAAAAGTACAAGCATTTCTTCGTAAGTGGGCCAATAGATTATCTTTCTCAGTTACTATTGATGGGAATAAAGAATTACATGATTCCTGTCGAGTTTTTCCAGATGGTGGTCCAAGTTATGACATAGCTGTCGATGCTGCGTCAGATTGGATGAAACGTGGAAATCATATGGGAAGCAAGATCACAATTGCTCCGGGCAATATCAGCTTTCTATACGATGCTATTAAGCATATGGTCGATCTTGGATATGATGAAATCAATGCCAATTGTGTATATGAAAAGGGTTGGACACCTGTACATGCAACTGTTCTTTACGATCAAATGAAACGCATATCTGATTATTTCTTGGAACAGAATTTTGATTTTGAACGTGATTTCTTCTGTTCCCTTTATAATGAAGACTTCTTTCAGCCTAAAGATCCTGATGATTTACAAAGTTGGTGTGGAGGCGTTGGTAATTCAAT
>OLFT01003696.1_pt1 | contig 10913 bp, 7 predicted proteins | sample 1604921 | NCBI WGS metagenome assembly OLFT01 (sample SAMEA3888897, study PRJEB22519) | human gut metagenome | biome: human gut; feature: human-associated habitat; material: faeces | place: Denmark | collected 2013 | reverse complement strand
TTACCGCTGTTCGCCTTTCTTCAAATTGAAATAACGCGCGAAGCGCGCACCATAATTCCGAATTCCGCATTCCGAATTCCGAATTTACTTATTCCTCCTGAAATGCGTATTCTTCGAAGTCCGGAAGTTCGTCGAGGGTCACGCACAGCTCGCTGTTATAGATATCGTGGAGGTTCTGCCAGCTCGTGTATTTTTCGGAAAGCTCCCCATTGTTGGTTATCATGCAGTTTCCGCTGCCCGCCGAGAACCAGGACCACATTGCGCTGTCGCGGCGCATGTAGTCCGGCGATGGGAGCCTGTCGCAGTTCGTCACCGCAAGCAGCTTCGGAACGTCAGTCATGCCCGCAAGCGCCGAGAACCTCCCCGCAAACGGCGACGGGCTGTTCTCATAGAAGCTCTGCCCGATAACGTCGCAGTAATCCTCGCCCGGGAAATAATCCTCGCTGCTGCCGTTCCACACCCATATAAGGTTGTTCAGCCCGTGGTACTTGTCCATGCGCTGGAACATCAGCTTCCACAGCCACTTGTAGTTTTCCGCGCTGCCGCCCCACCAGTACATGCTGCTGTCGCCGTCGGGTATCGGCTGAAATATTACCGGGATATTCTCGCCGCGGAATTTGTCAAGAACCTCCGCAGCCGCGTCGATATCCTTCAGCAGAAGCACCGTCTGTTCGGAGATAAGCCCGCTTTCCTGGAGAGTTTTCAGCTCCTCGTCGTCCGCCATCGAAATGTCGCGGTCAGTCACCGCGTCGCCGAGTACGAACGTGCTCGTATCAGCGTAGTAATCCGACTTCCCCTCCGGCGCATACCAATGCCACCCGAAGGAAACTATCCCGCCGTTTCTGCCCCACTCCAGCGCGGCGGCGACCTCGTTATCGGCGTACTCCTTCGTGCCTTCATACTTCGACGGGGTGCAGAACATCAGGTCGCCGGTGCGCATTGCGGGAGTTCTTCCGGTTTCGCGGGTGATGGCGTCTATCTCGGCGTTGGAGCCGGGAGTTACCGTCTGCCCCGCAATAATCCGCTTTCCGTAGTTATCGGCAAGGAACTTCTTCAGCCCGAGCGTCACAACGGAGGTCGAGCTTCCAACGCAGGAGCCCGACACGTAATAGCATGAATTCTCCGGCACGGAGGAGCTTTCCACAAGGATATAATCCAGCGCGGCGCTTCCCTGTATCACCTCGAAAGTGAGAATATCCGGACCCGCCGAGAGGTACACGCTGTCCACCGCGAACATGGTGAACTCCGGCGATTCGGAAGCCGGAATATAATACGCGCCCACCGTCTCGTTGACCGTCTTGAGCCGTACCACCGCGCCGCTGTAGGAATGCGCCGCAATGGATATCCGGTAGTGCTGGGATGCGTCTACGGAGACGATGTGCTGGAGCTTCATTCCATCGTCGAGGACTATGTAACCTTTGCCGTCATGGTCGCCGTCGGTGCGGACGTTGCCCGTGAATGTCCCGCCCTCGGCGTTGAGCTTCACAGCGAAATCGCTGTTCTCTAAGGGGTACTTCTTCGCGGGTATCTCGTCGAAAACCTCGGCTGTGTCGGCGGTGCCGGAAGCCTCGGCGGTTCCCGCAGAGGTCTGCGCTGACATATTTCTGTCGGGTATCTCCGCGCAGCCGGTAAGCAGCGCTGCGGCAGCGGCAAGAGCCGCTATCCTCTTGTACTTCATTCTATCACCTGATGATTATTTCGTCGTTAGGGGAGATCGGTTCGCTGATACGCGCCGTCCTGCCGTTTATCGTGACTGTTTCGCACCTTGAGAGCAGCGCCGTCGGGTCGTCCGCGAACGCCGCGAGGATATCAAGGAAAATAGGCTTTACGCCCGGCTGAGTCGGGAACAATACGCGCTCCCCGTTGAACACTATCGGGATACCCGATTCTCCGGACTGCTCCGGCTGTGATCCCGGCGCAGTTTCCGTTTTTTCAGCTTTTTCTGAAATTTCAGTGTTTTCCGCCGGAGCTTCTTCCACGTTCTGCGCGGTTTCCTGGACCCCGAAAACTTCCGGAGCCTGTTCTTCGACAGTTTCCGCAGGCTGCGGCTGAACGAAGGTTATCACATCGTCGTTGGAGAGCCTCGTCTCCGGGGAAACCTCCGCGCCGTTTAGCCGCGCCGCATCAAGCTTTTCCTCCGGTATACCCTCTGCGGAAAGCAGGCTGCGGAGCGTTCCGCGCTTCTGCAGCGTGATAACAGCGCCGTTTTCGATATCCGCGTCCGAGATAGTCGGAATATTGTTCACCAGCAGGTACTCACCCGCCTGGACGCGCCTTCCGTCCAGCGAGACCTCCGCGGTGAACAGCTCGGAAAGCTCAAAGTAGTCGGAAAGGAGTGCTGCGGCGTCCTCGCCGGGCTTTGCGGGAACTACGTTCACCTCGTCGCCCTTGCGCACCGGCGCATTAAGGGAGCATTCCCTGCCGTTGAGGGATATCTCCGCCGGAACGCTCGCCGTGCCGCGCAGCGTGACGCGCTCGCCGTTCAGGGTAAAGCTGAGCGCCTTCCCCGACCTCGCCATGAGCTGCTCCGGCTTTATGCCGCCGATATTGCAAAGCTCGAACACGGTGAGCCTGCGGGTATCCAGGGCACGTATCTTCCTGCCGTTCAGCGTGATGGTGGTGAAGTCGTACTTCACGCCCTCGGAAGCGGTCATTGCAATGCCGACGGGAGTTGCATGCTCCGTGCCGATGTGCAGCGTTTTCGGCGCGGTCACGCCGCGTATCATCTCCCGGGAGCCTACGGCTACCCTGCTGCGGTCAAGACCCAGACCGTCCGCGACAAGCTCCGGCAGACCCGGCAGCAGGCTTCCGCCGCCGACCAGGAACACCGCCTGCGGAGCCGTTCCGTTCGCCCGGAGTATCTCGGAGCAGACGGTATCCGCAAGCTCCTTTTCCGCCGGAAGCAGCAGCCGTGCGACTTCCTCCCGGGTTATAGTGCGGTGGTTGAAAAGAATATCCGTGTACTCGGTCTGCGGGTCGGTGCAGGTCTTGATGCGCTCCGCTTCGTTGAACTCAACGAGAAGCTGCTTCATCAGCGATTCGGTCATTTCATCGCCGGCTATCGTAGCCATTCCGTATGCGACTATGCTGCCGTCCCTTGAAGCGGCAACGTCGGAAGTTCCCGCGCCGATATCGCACATCGCAATGTTGATGAGCCTCAATTCCTTCGGAACCACCGCGTTTATCGCCGCGATAGGCTCCAGGGTAAGCCCGGCGGTCTCAAGACCTGCCTCGTCGACGGCGGCGCAGAGGCTCTCCACCACATACGCGGGAAGGAACGCCGCAATGACCTCCGTAACAAGCTCGCTGCCCCTGTGTCCCTCCGGCTTTGAAACTTTGTAGCCGTCCAGCTCCAGTGAGATCACGCTGTGACCCACGCAGTAGAACGAATTTCCACCGCTGCCGGTGAATTCCTCCTCAGCGGAGCGGACAGCCTCAAGCTCGGCGGCGCGGATATCCTCGGCGGTTATCGACTTCAGCCCGGAAACATCGCAGCTGCTCCTGTGCCGGAGGGTTTTCAGCGCGCGTCCGGCGGCGGCAATGCATACCCGCTGAAGCTTTATGGACTGTCTCCGCTCCAGCGCAGTCCTGACGGATCTCACCACCGCAGCGACCGCGTCGATGTCCTCGATCTGACCGTCGGTCATGGAGCGGCTCTCGTGAGCCTGCGTCTGCATGTCTATCAGCCTGTAGGAGTCTGCGGTCTTTTCCGCAAGCACTCCGACAACGGTGCGGGTTCCGATATCAAGCGCGAATATCACGTCCCCCTGCTGCTTCTTTGTGCGGCGGGGAGCCGGTTTCTTCGCGGTCTGTGAGGTCTGGGCGCTCTCTGCCTTCTCTGCCTTTGCCGTCTTTGCTGATTTCGCGGTCTTGACCGTCTTATCCGCCTTTGCGGATCTGGCAGAACCAGACGACCTTGCAGACCTGGCAGGCTTTACGGACGCGTCCGTCGCTGCGGTATCTGCGGTATTGATATTTTCGGAGCTTCTGCGGAGGTTCTTTTCTTCCATCATTATGTCCTTGTCGTGGCAGTGCCGCGAAAACCCGCGGTGCCGCCTTAATTAATCCTTTATCCTGAGAGCCTTGCGCAGGTCGCGCACGCCATGCCTGAGAGTCACCACCAACAGCACGTCGCCGCCGTGGAGCCTTGTCTGTCCGCGGGGTATGAGCGTATGACCGCCGCGGCTGATGCAGACCACGTTGCAGGTCTGCGGCAGAGAAAGTTCCATCAGGCTCTTTCCGGCAAGCTCGCTGTCCTCCGGGAGGGTTATCTCCTGCAAGGAGGCATCGCCGCCGTCGAGGGGTATAAGCTCCTTCATCGCTGAGATATCCACCTCGCGCTCCAGGTGCTCGATGATGTTATCCGTGGAGGACACGACCGTGTCCACCCCAAGCGTACGGAGCGCCGCGACATTGTTCGGGTTGTTCACCTTTGCGACGGTCTTTTTCACGTCGAAAACCTTCTTTGCGGTCTGGCAGCAGACGAGGTTGCTCTCGTCCTTTCCAGTCACGGCGCAGACCACATCGGCACGTTCAGCGCCGGCTTCACGCAGGACGTCCTGGGAAGTTCCGTCGCCGGTGCAAATGGAAATATCGAGTTGGTTCGCGATCATACGGCACAGTTCCCTGTCCTGCTCGATTATGGCGGTCTCGTGACCCTGCGCACTCAGGGTCTGCGCAAGGTAGAATCCCACCTTGCCGCCGCCGACTATGATTATTTTCATGATTTCTCCTCAAAGTTCACGCGCCCGGCGGAGCGGTCACGCCATTCTCGGCGCGCCGGCCCTGGCGCTGCGGCGTATCTCGTCGATACATCTGCGGATATCGTCGCCTCGTATCTCAAGCCACCTTGCTACGGTGCGCGTGGTCTGACCGTTGTCAGCCATATCGCACAGGCGGTCGTAGGTCACCCACTTCGCCGCGCAGACCTCCGACGACTGGAGCACCAGCCGGTCAAGCGGAACGTCCTTATGGACGATGTAGAAATCCCGCAGCATGCTGTCGGTGGTCATTGTCCACTCAAGGTCTATCTCGGAGCTGAACGCACGTATTCCGGTCTCCTCGAAAAGCTCCCTTACGGCTGCTTCGCGGCTGGTCTCGCCGCTTACGGCGCAGCCTCCGCTGCACTCCCACCTGCCGCCGCTGGTTTTCTGCGGAACACGCTGGGTGAGAAGTATCTCACCCAGGCTGTTCACAGACATTATCTGCACCACGATGTGGTACTCACCGTGAGGTATCGGCGCCCCGCGCTGGATCTTTCTGCCGAGCTTCCGACGATCTGCGGTGTATAGGTCGAAGTATTCCGTCATACCTTGCGCTCTCCGGAGAGATTCTTGGAGATAAGCTCGCAGCGCTGCTTTACGCAGTCAGCAGAGCGGAGCGGGTCGGACGGTGTGTTGAATGTGTAGTCCATGAGCTGCTCAATGGTCGTGGAAGCAACATGCAGTCTTGTATCGGAGGAAGCGTAGTAGATATAAACGCTGCCGTCCTCGCGGACGATGGCTCCGTTAGTGAACGCAACGTTGGAAACGTCGCCGACGCGCTCGATGCCGTGGGGCGCGATGAACAGTCCGGAGGGGCTTGCGATGAGTTTGGAAGGATCGTTGAGGTCGGTAGCGAATACGTAGATGACGTAGCGCAGGCCAGCCGCAGTATTCCTTACGCCGTGGGCAATGTGTATCCAGCCCTTGGGGGTCTTTATCGGAACAGCGCCGGCGCCGTTCTTGACCTCGGTGATAGTGTGATAAACTCTCGGAGAGATGACCACCTCGTCGGTGCAGAGAACCGGATTTGTGATGTCCTTGCAGAGCGCGAAGCATACTCCTCCGCCGGAGCCGGTGGAGATGAAGTCGTCCTGCGGACGGGTGTAGAACGCGTACATGCCGTTTACGAACTCGGGGTGAAGCACTACGTTTCTCTGCTGCGGAGACTTGGAGACGAGGTTAGGCAGTCTCTCCCATGTAACGAGATCCCTGGTGCGGACGATACCCGCCTGAGCGGTAGCCGCGGAGAGGTCGGGGTTCTCCTTGTCCTTGCTCTCGGAGCAGAACACGCCGTATATCCAGCCGTCCTCGTGCTGGGTGAGGCGCATGTCGTATACGTTGGTCTCCTCGGGGCAGGTGTCGGGGAGGATAACGGGATAGTCGCGGAAGCGGAAACCCTCGGTAGGCTTGTCGCTCTCTGCAACCGCGAAGAAGGACTTGCGGTCAGCGCCCTCCACGCGTGCTACCAGGCAGTACTTTCCGTTGAGGTAAACCGCGCCGGAATTCATCACGGCGTTGACGCCAAGGCGCTCCATGAGGTTGGGGTTATCGTTGTAGGATAGGTCGTAGCGCCAGATGATGGGAGCGTGAGCCGCAGTCAGCACCGGGTTCTGGTAGCGGGTGTAGATCCCGTTGTAGAAATCAGAAGCCGGATTGGGGCGCGCAAGCAGTTCCTCCTGCTCTCTGACGAGCTTGGAAAGCCTTGCGTCGAACTGTTCTTTTGTTAACATAAAAGTTCCTTTCTTCCGGGGGTTTTTATCCCCGGCTTTTTATATATAAATACACACTCTTTTATTATAGCATACTTTGCCGGAATTTTCAAGGTTGACAGAGAGAAAAATAAGTAATATAATAAAGATATCGGTATAAAAAACATAAAGGAGACCTTCTCTTTGGATAACAAGCTTATAAATGAAATAATCTCCCTCGCGGAGAACGGCGGAGCGCGCGGAAACGACATCACCGCCGTGTACTCCCGGGTATACATTGCGCTGAAAAAATCCCTCGGGATAACCCCCTACGCCGAGCAGATAGGCGCGGCGCTGGCGCTCACCGGGCACAACATGGTGCAGATGCAGACCGGCGAAGGCAAGACATTTTCCGCAGTTTTCGCCGCATGCTATGAAGCGCTGTCCGGCGGTCAGGTGATGATACTTACATTCAACGACTACCTCGCCCGCCGCGACTACGAGTGGACCAAGCCGGTCTACGACAGCATGGGGGTATCCCTGGGCTGTATCACCGCGGATACTCCCCGCACCGACCGCCGGAAGATATACTCAAAGCAGGTCGTGTACCTCACCGCGAAGGAAGCCGGCTTCGACTACCTGCGGGACTTCGTATGCTTTGAACCGTCCGAGATGGTGTTCCCGCAGAAGCTGAACTTCGCGATAGTCGACGAAGCCGACAGCATTATGATAGACGAAGCGCGTATCCCGCTGGTCATCGCAGGCGACATCGCCGCCGAGGACGACGGAAGCACCGCCGAGGTCTACGAAAAGACCGCGGATTTCACCGACGACGATTACGGCATCGACGACGACAGCCGCAACGTCTACCTCACCGACGCCGGAGCGGACAAGGCGGAATCCGTGTTCTCCTGCGATATCTACGCCGCCGAGAACACCGGGCTGCTCGCGAAGATTTGCGCCTGCCTGAAAGCCCGCGTCATGCTCCAGGAGGACAAGGACTACATTCTGCGGGACGGCGCTGTTATCCTCGTGGACGAATTCACCGGCAGAGCCGCTCCGGGACGCGTGTTCCCCGGCGACCTACAGGCGGCGGTCGAGGCGAAGCACGGTCTGAAGCTGACCTCCCGCGGGCGTATCATGGGAAATATCGCATTGCAGTACTTCCTGCGGCTGTTCCCGAAACTCGCCGGAATGACCGGCACCGCGATACAGTCCAAGGAGGAATTCGACACGATATACGGCCTCCCCACCGAGGTCATTCCCACAAGGCTGCCATGCAGGCGCACAGACCACCCGCTCGAGATGTACTTCGACAAGACGGAAAAGCGCAAAGCCGTCATCGAAGCTATCCGGGAGGCTCACGGGATATCCCGCCCGGTGCTGGTCGGCACGGAGAGCATCGGCGAATCCGAGGAGCTAGCCGACGAACTGCGCAAACTCGGTATCGAGTGCGCTGTGCTGAACGCGAAAAACGACGAAGCGGAAGCGGACATAATCTCCCGCGCCGGAGAGCCGGGAGCGGTCACGATATCCACCAACATGGCGGGGCGCGGCGTAGACATCAAGCTCGGCGGCGCGGACTGCCACGCGAAAGCGGAGGTCGAGAAGGCGGGCGGACTGCTCGTTATAGCTACGGCTATGCGGGAATCCTCGCGGATAACGCAGCAGCTCCGCGGCAGAGCCGGCCGTCAGGGCGACGTCGGCGAGAGCAGGTTTTTCTCCTCCCTCGACGACGAGATAATGGAGCGCTGCGGTCTGAAGTCGCTGGTATCCGGGCGGCACTACCCCACAGAGCGCGTCAGCGGTCCCATCGAGGACAAGGCTCTGCTGAAGGAAGCGGAGCGCGTACAGCGCATCTCCGAGGGCGATACCTTCGACGAGCGCGTAAAGCTCATGAAATACACGCTGATAGGCGAAAAGCACCGCGCGATGACATTTGAAAAGCGCACCGCCCTGCTTGACGGCACCTACTCCAGCGACCTCTGGCAGAAGCACGCCCCCGACCTCTGGGAGAAGGCTGTTGAGAAATTCGGCGAGGACGAGCTCCAGCAGAAGCAGAACATCGTTCTTGCGGCTCTGCTGAACGAATTCTGGTGCGATTACCTCGACTACACCGCGTACCTCCGCGAGGGAATACACCTCACCCAGATCGCAGGGCGCAATCCTGCGGAGGAGTACAACATCGCCTGCGAGGAATACTACCAGGGCGCGGCGGAGAGCCTCCCCGACCGCATGGCGGAAAAGCTGGAAGCCCTGCTGGAATGCGATATTCTAGAGGATTACCAGCCGCTCATGCCCAGCCGCACCTACACCTACCTGCTGAACGATTCCGGCGAGGAATTCAAGCGCAAGCCGCTGCTGCTCAGCGTTTTCACCGATAACGAGGAAATAGCCGACGGCAAGCCGAAGGAAGCTCCCGCCGATAAGGAAGAAAAGCCGCAGAAGAAGGGATTCTTCGCGAAGCTTTTCGGAAAGAAGTAACAAACTAATAATGTCAACGATTTGTGCAATAGCGACCCCTCCCGCTGCGGGAGGAATATCAGTTATAAGAATATCCGGGGAAAACGCCGCAGATATCGCCGCGAAGGTATTCCGTCCGGTCTCCGGTAAGGAAGTCCGGGAAATGCAGGGCTACCGCGCGGCATACGGACGAATTTTCGACGGAGACGAGCAGCTTGACGACAGAGTGCTGCTGATGTACCGCGCTCCACACAGCTACACCGGCGAGGACACCGCCGAGATATCCTGCCACGGCGGAATTTACGTCACCCGCCGCGTGCTCTCCGCATGCGTGAAGGCGGGAGCGCAGCCGGCGGCTCCCGGGGAGTTCACCAAACGCGCGCTGTTAAACGGAAAGCTCTCCCTGACCCAGGCGGAAGCCGTAGCGGATATCATCAGCGCCCAGGGAGACCAGCTCCTTAACTGCGCCAACGGTCAGCGCGAGGGAGCGCTCTACCGCCGCATGGAAAAGTGCGCCGACAGCATTATGGAGGTATCCAGCCAGATCTCCGCGTGGATAGACTACCCGGACGACGACACTCCGGTAGTAACTCAGGAATGGCTCTGCGAAAAGCTTTCGGCGGTGCGCGGAATGTTCGCCTGCCTGCTCTCCGGATACGACACCGGACGAATGCTCCGGGAGGGTATCTCCTGCGCGATAGTCGGCAAGCCCAACGCCGGGAAATCCACGCTGATGAACAGCCTTGCAGGTCAGCAGCGGAGCATCGTTTCCGACATTGAGGGAACCACCCGGGATATCGTCGAGGAAACGATAGCCCTCGGCGATATAGTCCTGCGCGTAGCGGACTGCGCGGGTATCCGCGACACTGACGATGCAGTTGAAAAAATCGGCGTGGATATCATGCTGAAAAAGCTTGAAAACGCGGATATAGTTCTCGCGGTGTTCGACGGCTCAAGGGAGCTTTCCGGCGAGGACAGGCGGCTTCTGGAGCTTCTCGACCCGGCTAAGACCGTGGCGGTCGTGAACAAATCCGACCTTCCGCAGAAGCTTGAGCTTAATGAAATTTCAGCTAAGCTTGGAGCCCCGGCAGTAATCTCCGCGAAATCTGGTGAAAACTCCGGCGAGCCTGCGAAACTGCTTGAAAAGGCGGTCAGCGAAAAGCTGGACCTCGGCAGGCTCGACCCGGACGCAGGATTCCTCGCAAACGAGCGCCAGCGCGACTGCATTATCCGCGCCGACAGTGCGCTGAACTCGGCGCTGGAAGCCGCGCAGCTAGGGGTGACTCCCGACGCGGTAGGCGTTATGCTCGAGGAGGCTCTCGACGCAGTGTATGAGCTTTCCGGAAAGCGCGCCGGCGATGAAGTTATAGACGAAGTATTCAGGCGGTTCTGCGTTGGAAAGTAGCGCCGCAGGAGGGAGTTAACATGAATATACTGATAATCGGCTGCGGACGCGTCGGCAGCGAGCTTGCGGAGCTTCTCGACAAGCGCGGCCACGACGTTTCCGTTATCGACCGCCGCCCGGAGAACTTCGACAGGCTCCCGGGGGATTTCTCCGGGTTCACGACGACCGGAGTTCCCATCGACCAGAACGTGCTCAGAAAAGCTGGAATAGAAAGCTGCGACGCGGTATGCGCCGTCGCCCAGGACGACGACCTGAACATCATGGCGGCTCAGATGGCTAAGGAGATATTCGGAGTGCAGCGTGTGTTCGCGCGTATCTCCGACGTGGACAAGATGGACGTTTTCAAGGGCTTCGGGTTACACACCGTCTGCCCGACAAGGCTTACCGTGCAGTCCGCATGCGCCGCCATCGAGGACGTCAGCAGCGAGACCGAGGTTTTCCTCGAGCGCAATCCGGTGAAATTCACCACGATGAACCCCCCCGCCGAGTACGTCGGGAGCATTCCCGGAGACATCGAGCTGGAGCCGGACGAATCGCTGTTCGCGATAATCCGCCCCAACGGTACTTTCCTGCTGTACACCGGGCAGGTCATCA
>OLFT01003692.1_pt1 | contig 10924 bp, 7 predicted proteins | sample 1604921 | NCBI WGS metagenome assembly OLFT01 (sample SAMEA3888897, study PRJEB22519) | human gut metagenome | biome: human gut; feature: human-associated habitat; material: faeces | place: Denmark | collected 2013 | reverse complement strand
GGCTGAAGTATGCGTTCCCTGTCTCTCCATTGCGTTGTTTGGCTACGATGACTACTCCCAGCCCTTCGGTCGGATAACCGCTTTCGCGGTCGGTAGTGATTCGTGCCAGTGCAGGGCGGTAGAGTAGCATCACTACATCAGCATCTTGCTCGATGGCGCCGCTTTCACGCAGATGGAATAGTTCCGGCCGACCACCGGGACGGCCTTCCGATTCGCGGTTTAGCTGGCAAAGTAATACGACGGGAACGTTCAGTTCCTTGGCGATCAATTTAGCCTTGCGGGTGGCTTGTGCCACTTCCTGTTCACGGTTGCGGTTCTTCTGTCCGGTGCTCATGTCGCAAAGTTGCAGGTAGTCGATGATGATCAGATCGCATGTACCCTTGCTTTTAAGGAGCCGTGCGCTGGAGCGTACATGGTCCATGCTGGTCGAAGTGCTGTCGTCTACGTGTATCGGTAGTCGTGCCAGTTCTGCGGCGGTGGTGTGTGCTTCCGCCACTTCGTGCGGGTTAGGGATGCCTGTGCGCCAGCGGTAAGGGTTGATGTCGCCGGCGGACAACAGCCAGCGGTCGGCAAGGCGTTCTCCTTGCATCTCAAGGCTGTAGACAGTGACGGCATGTCCCTGCATGGCAGCCTGCCGCGCCAGATGGAGGGCGAAGGCGGTTTTCCCGACCGAGGGACGTGCGGCGATGACGGTGAGTTCTCCGTTTTGCAGTCCGGATGTCATGTGGTTCAGGTCTGTCAGGCCGGTAGGGATGCCGGTGATTCCGTTCACGCTTTTGGCGATACGCTGTTCGGCTTCTTTCATCGTGTCGGTCATCAGTGCGTCCATGTCGCGCATGTGGTCGTTGTGTCCGAATTCACCTTCCAGGCGGTCGAGCAGGTTGTGTGCGTCTATCAGTGTGTCGGCTATGTCCATTGTTTCGTCCAGAGAGCAGGCGAGGAGTTTGTTGAGTCCCAGTATCATTTCTCGCCGCAGATATTTCTCGTGTACGATCTGCATGTGATATTCGATATGCGCCGAGGTGGCTACTTTGCTGCTCAGTTGCGTGATGCCGAATGCTCCTCCGGCTTCTTCCAGCTTGCCCCGGTGGGCAAGTTCTTCTTTGACGGTGAGGATGTCGATCTTCATTCCTGCCCGGTACATGGCAAGCAGGGCGGCGTAGATCACTTGGTGGCTCGTGGTGTAGAACATTTCCGGGCGCAGTGTGTCGGCTGCGAGCGGCATGGCTTCCTGTTCTATCAGGCAGGCCCCCAGGATGGCTTCTTCTATCTCCGGGGCCTGTGGGGAAACTCTGTTGTCAGTATTCATTCAGAAAGGCTTTATTGGATAAATAACTGCAGGCATGTAGGATGAATTTCACGTTTGTCTGATGATAATAATACTCTTCGATGTTGTCGATGGCGAGTTGCTGTTCTTTTTCGCTCAGCTTTTTCCAGATACGCTGCGCTTTGGCGATGTTCTCTTTGGGAAGCTGCAGGATGTTGTGGAAGTCGTCCCAGAAGAGGCGGAACTTTTCGTCGCTGGTTTTTCGGGCGTTTTCTTTTTTCTCGCCGACGAGTGCCGAAATGTTTGTCCAGTTTTCGTAGTTGACCACTCGGATATGCAGGGCGGTGGTGTCGTTGTGAGGAATGATTTCGATGATTCCGTTTGTTTTCAGTTGTTGTATGAAGCGGTAAGTTCTGCTCGTTGGCCAGTGGAAAATGGCGCTCCAGCTGCGGTAGCTGTGCAGGCTTTCACCTCTTTTGCACACGATGGTGTGTTTTTGGCGGTCGGTGAGTTTTGTTTCCGAGTAGTTGACTTTTATAAGAAGTTTCAGGAAAGCTTCTATTTCTCCTTCGTGTGGGCTGCAGCCTGTAAGTTGCTCTTTCAGCAGAGCTTTTGGGATGATGATGTAGCCATATCCGATGGCCTGGCAATTCATTTTTTGCATATGATATTCTGTTTTTTAAATTTTGTCCAAAAGTAGGTTGATTGCTGTTCGAATCCTAAACGGATGTACGTGCTTGGACGTGTTGGGATGTAATATTCCTCGTGGTGACGTAAATAGCTGCTTTTGGCGCGTGTTGTTTTTTTGTGCGGTATACGTTGGAGGAAGATCGTGAAACAGAGGCTTCGTCTGATGCAAACAGAGCCTCTGTTTATAGTAAACGAAGCCTCTGTCCGGTCATTTTGGAGCCTCTGTTTGAGGGTGAAAAAAGGGCATTTTTGTGGAACGCACAGCGGAACACTCTAAGGAGTGAGGTAATCTTCTGACATTTAATGAATTATGTCTGTTGAGAAAAATGTGTTGAAACGCAGGGCGGAACCATAATAAGGGATAACTAATAAATTATATATTTAAAAATATATAGTTCGATTTTCACTTTTTTGGGCGTTTAAACTCGTTTGTTGTCCGACTCGTTTGCCTGGTTTTCCGACAGTGAAATGATGGGTGGTCCCCAGTACGCCCAAATGATTTGCTGCATCTTCGGACTTAGCAAAGTCGTGTGTTCGGTGTAGCTTGCTGCGGTGAGCTCTGCTTTGAGCTGCAAGTTGGCGTCTATTGTGTCGCGCATTCTTTTTCTGGCTGCATTGCAGTCCGGATGTCCTTGAAAGTATTCCGTAGCTAATTGGGTAAAATGTTTAAATCCCTTGATGATGTAATCTTTGGATACTTCTTTTTCTACTTTTATCATATTCTTATATTTAGTTTTTATAAACCGCTATTTGTGGCTTATTTTCTGCAAAGTTATGAAAAATAAATTAATTGAATAGTATAAAATTATTTAGTTTTATTTTCGTTTTTAATATCTGTAAATTTATATGTATATGCTTGCTTTATAAAATTTGTAATTAGAACTATTTGTTAATTATAATAACTGTTTATTCGCAGCGAAAACTTTGTGCGAAAAAACATACCGGTTTCTTTTTTTGTTGTTTTACTTTCGGAGGTATGGTCAAATCCGCTGATTGGATAACCTGCCGATGAATGAATATATGTCTGTAGGGTATTTGGGAGAGATGCTAAAATATTCCTATATTTATCGTGTAATTTAATTAATAGTAAGTAAAATGTTGAAAGTAGTAGCATTTATGAAGCAAGTAGCGGTGGGGCTACAGATGGAGGGAAACTTTGGTACTGCACACGTTTATCGCAGCAGTCTCAATGCCATTATTGCTTATCATGGGAAAAGGGATTTTGCATTTGATGAAGTAACCCCTGAATGGTTGAAGGGCTTCGAGATTTACCTTCGTAGCCGTGGATGTAGCTGGAACACTGTTTCCACTTATTTACGCACGTTTCGTGCGGTCTATAATCGTGCGGTGGATGGTCGCATGGCTTCTTATGTACCCAATCTGTTTCGTTCTGTCTATACGGGTACCCGTGCGGATCACAAGCGTGCCTTGTGTGATGAAGATATGAAAAAGGTGTTCGCTGGGGTGTCTTCGTCTTCTGTCGTGCCTGCCGGCATGCGGCGCTCACAGGAATTGTTCATCCTGATGTTTTTGCTTCGCGGTCTTCCTTTTGTCGATCTTGCCTATTTGCGTAAAAGTGATTTGCGTGATCATGTGATAACTTACCGCAGGCGTAAGACGGGTCGTTCTCTGTCGGTTACTGTGACTCCGGAAGCGATGGCAATCCTGAAGAAGTATATAAGTCGTGACGACACATCTCCTTATTTATTTCCTCTGTTGAAAAGTGGTGAGGGGACGAAGGAAGCATATCGCGAATATCAATCGGCATTACGCAGCTTCAATCAGCAACTCATGCTTCTGGGCGAATGGCTGGCGCTGAACGACAGACTCAGCTCGTACACTGCCCGTCACACTTGGGCGACGACCGCCTATCATTGCGAAATTCATCCGCGTATTATCTCCGAGGCGATGGGGCATTCCTCCATCACTGTGACGGAGACGTATCTGAAACCTTTCCGTAGTAGGAAAATTGATGAAGCCAACACACAAATAATCAGTTATGTAAAGCATTCGGTGATAGGAATATCTGCCTGATAGCTAGTCCGTTACTTTGTAGGTAACGGAGCTAAATAGCGTTGCAAAGATGGAGATATTTTGGAAAACATGCAAACAAAAAAGATATTTTTTCTGATAAACTACTAAAAAAAGAGAAATAACACGATAAAACAGCGATTTTCTTAGTATTAGAGTGTTTCACCCTTCTAATTTAGATAAAAGAATTTCCTCCCCTCTGCCTCTTCTCAGAAGCAGGGGTAAAGATGTTTCATTACCAATTCAGACATTTTCCGGTATTGACTACCCTTTTGGGGCAGGTACAAAGGTTTTCCCGTTACCTACAAAGTAACGGGTAAAGTGTGCATAGACTATATACTTCAGAGTATATTGTATAAGGCAAATGTAGGTGAAATAATTTAAGAAAAGGAGGTTATGCAAGGAATGAAAGGAGTAAAACATGGGATTTATGGGAATTGATAATCCAAAACAAGAACTATATTTTTATTATTTTTTTAATTTATAAATTAAAAGTTTTTTTATCATGAACAAAAAGTATTTAAGTGCAATCCTGTTTGGAACGCTGTTGGCGGCTTCAACAGGTACATTTACTTCTTGTAAAGACTACGATGACGACATCAAGGCGTTACAAGAACAAATCGACAAAAACGGAACTACCGTTGGCACTCTACAAGAACAGTTGACTGCTCAGCTGACTGCCTTGCAGGCTGCTTTGCAGACAGCCCAGTCTACTGCTGACGCTGCCAAGGCCGACGCTGCCAAAGCCCAGGCCGCTGCCGATGCTGCCAAAGCTGCCGGTGACGCTGCCGCTGCCGAAGCTGCCCAAGCCAAAGTTTTAGCAGAAGCGGCAAAACAGGCCGCTGCCGACGCCGAAGCTAAAGCGCTTGCTAAAATCACGGAAGAAGTAACTGCGATGAAAGAGTATGTAGACTCTTCTATCGCTGAAATCAACGCGACCAAGGCTGACAAGAAAGACCTGGAAGCCGCTATTGTGCAATTCAATGAAGACATTGAGGGTGTCATTCAGTTGCTCGGTGGTAGGATTGACGGTGTTCAAGCCGAATTAAGTACACTGACAGGCACTGTAGACGGTCTTAAGGGGGATGTGGTCACCAACGCGAACAATATCCAGACCGCTCAAGACGCTATCAAGACTTTGATTGCTGCGGACGAGAACCTTCAACTTCAGTTGGATGCCTTGAAAGCTTATGATAAGGAATTGAAAGGCATGATAGACGCCAACAAGATAGAAGCTGACGAAGCTCTTGCGCAAGCTATTAAGAAAGCTGAGGATGAACTGAAAGCCGCTCAGGAAGCAAACCAAAAATTGTGGGATGCGCAGACAGAGGAAAACAGTGCATTGCGCGGACTGATAGGTGACAATGCAAAGGATATTAAGGACTTGCAAGGTGATTTGGTGCAAACTAATAAGGACCTCAAAGATCTGGGAGATAGAATCGATGGCGAGCTGGATAAAATCAAAGCAGATATGGGTAAACTTGGAGAAAGAATTACTACTCTGGATACCACTCTTAGAACTCTCATCTCTACAGAAATCAGCAACTTGCATGTATTGATCGTCGCTCGCTTGAGCAGCATCGCGTTTGCTCCGGATTATATTGTAGACGGTGTGGAAGCTGTTAAATTCAGTTCTTTGCAGTATAGCGCAATGAGCCCGAATGAAAATGCTTCACTTCCTATCGTGACTAAGTATGCTTACTCTGTAGGTGCTCCTGCAATTGCCAGCTACCATTTCAATCCGAAGAGCTTTAATTTGGGAAATGCTACTTATAGCTATCTTGACCGTGCTGTAACTATTATTGAAACTGGAACTCGCGCGGCAGGCAGCAATTTGGTAGATATCATCGGGCAACCGATCAAGAATACCGCTACAGGAACTGTTGACTTTACACTTCGTCGTAAGCATGCCAATGTCAGACCGGCAGAAGATAAAACAAACATGATTGCTTTGCAGGCAACTATGACCGGTGATCCTGCCCAGAAGGATGCAGACCCCGTAATTACTTCTCCATATGTAGCTGTATATGACGATCTGATCACTCCTGAAGACATCTTTATTGCCGACGGAGCGACTTTGGCAACTGGAAACACTGCTCATTTCGCAGCAACGTTCAGTGCATGTAAGACTACACTCGTTCGTTACGAAATGGCATATGACAAAGTGTTTGACTTGAAGTCATTGGTAGCTACTTGTCTTGTGAAGGACGGTTCACATGAAGCGTTCCCTGTTGAAGATTATGAATTGTCATACCGCTTTGCTGTAGCATCTTCTGAGTATAATGTACAAAGTGGCTCTACTATAACTAATCAGCAGAAAGACTTGGTATGTACAGATGCTGAGAAGGGTACTTTCGAGGCGATTGCTGATAATGGACATAACCCGGAATTTGTAGGACGTACTCCTATTTTCAAGGTTGAGTTGGTAGACAAGGCCGGTAATGTAGTTCGTCGCGGCTTCGTGAAAGTTGAAATCGTAGCAGAGAAGACTCCTGATATGGCCGTGACTATAGAAGGTACTGAAACTTATGGCTGTGCAAATACGCAATCTAAACTGTATAAATTCGAAGAGGATTATCTGCGTGATAATATCTATCGTTTGATGAACAAGGGTGACGGTTCTGAACAAGGTATGAGTCATGAGGAATTCTGGAATACGTATGAATACCTAGAAACCTCAGTTCTTAAGAATGGTGTTGCTCTTCCGGGTATTGATGCACCGAGACTGATTGACGGTGTAGCAACTGACGGCAAAGCTACTAAGATTGTAACTTGGCGATTCGCTCATGGACAGGTTGGAAATGTAGGTATAACTGGAGCTAACTTGTATGCTACTTTGACACTCCGCAATAAGGTTTCTTCTAATAAATATCCGAAATACATTCATTTCCATTTCGCAGTGAAAGTTAATTTGCCTGTCATTGCTTTGGATACGGAAAAGACAAAGGTAAATGATGCCTTCTGGGATAAGGATGCTGACGGTAAGTATATCGCGTTCAGAGTAAATGCCAAAAGACCGGGTGCTATCACTTCACCGGCTTCGGAATGTACAATCTCACAAGATATAACGAAAGCTTATGTTGATGGTACTTATACAGTTAATATACCGACTGGAGTATGCACTGAAAGTACGTACGAAATTGAATCAACTTATAGCAACGGTGTCAAAACAGCAAACGTTCTTACCGGTGTTCAGTTGAATGGAACGACCATTTCTTTGAACAAGAGTAATACTGCAGTTAAGGCAGCGTTGAATAGCGAAAAGGGATTGCAAGCTGTTATTATTCACAAGTATATGATTGAGAGTGGTGATACGTATATCGTGAACAGATTTAAGGTAACATTTATCCGTCCTGTCACTTTCACTATGCCTGATGGTATCACTGTAAAAGACGGTGCGACAGGTGGTGATGAAGTCAGCTTCCAGCACGATGGTTTGTTGACAGACTGGAGAGGTTACGCGATCACACATCCTGTTTGGGAATCGGTTGTAAAGACACACGGTAGGTGGAAAACAATTTGCGTGCCAGAGTACACTTATGTTGACGGACATTATAATAAGACAAAGGATGCTGAATTTAATCTTGAAACAGAGACAGTTACATTTACTACAGGAACTGACTTGAAGATGTATACCGGTCGAGAAAGTTATGCAGTTCAAGAATATAGGCTAATAACTGCCGCCGACGGCACACAATATTGGGGTTGGATGACTATGGATTATAATAAGGTGTTTAATGTAACAGATGTGAAGATAAGTAAAGACGCTGTTCGTGTTGAACTTGCATTGCAAGCTGAGCGGTATGCTGCTAGTCAAGCTGTGCAGACCCGATGTGTGTCTAACGATGATGTTACTTACAACGAACACGTTATTACTGCATCAAGTGAAGTTTCCTTTACTAATATCACGGGCGTTAATTACGTGCCTGCTGTATATGAATATGTACCGGCTACAGAAGTGGAAATCAGTCATGAACATTCTCCAAAACCTCATTACGCAGGTACAGTGAACGGACAAACTTCCGGTTGCTGGGAATGGCATCAATGGGAGCACGATCACGAAGTTCTGGTTCCGGGTCAATTCTGGGATTATTACGGAGAGATCAAGAATGTCGTGCTTGATATAAATAATGTTAGCACAAGCTTGGAATACAACAATCATAAGTTGCCTGATGATGCAGTGCTGACACAAGGAGCTACTAACACTGTGAAGTATGAAAATGCTGAATCGAATATTGGCTATTCATATACCATCACTATCCCTGCTTCTATAGAATATGGCTGGGGTATCCTTAAGACAGACTTGATTCTTACGGCTGAGCCGGCAGGCAACAACAAGTAAGAAATCTAAGATAGTAATAAACTTTTAGACATGCTACAATCGAAAGGGTGCTCTGCTCAAAAGAGCACCCTTTTTATAACTACTTCCTGATAATGTGAGGGATGCAATGCAGATCATTCTGTGATAAAGACATTAAATACATAACATATGATGAAAATAAGAAATTTACTACTAGCCATACTGACTGTCAGTAGCACCTTGGCTTTCGCTCAAGAGCAGCGGATCAAGGAGGAGGGTAAAACCCTTTTTAATCCCCACTGGTTTATGCAAGTGCAAGTAGGAGCCGCTCATACGATAGGCGAAGCCAAATTTACCGATCTGATCTCTCCGGCAGCCGCCCTCAACGTGGGCTATAAGTTCGCTCCGGCATTCGGGGCGCGTATCGGTGTCAGCGGCTGGCAGGCTAGGGCGGGCTGGGTGACTCCCTCCCAATCTTATCAGTATAAATATCTTCAAGGCAACCTGGACCTGATGGCGGACCTCAGTGCTTTGTTCTGCGGCTTTAACCCCGACCGTGTATTCAATGGTTATCTTTTTGCCGGTGTAGGATTTAATCACGCTTTCGACAATGACGAAGCCAACGCGCTGGATACGCGTGCTTATGAAATGGAGTATCTGTGGCAGGACAGCCAGAACCTGGTAGCCGGACGTTTGGGCTTGGGCTGCGACCTTCGCCTGAATGACCGTCTGGCGATCAACATCGAAGGAAACGCCAATATCCTTTCCGATAAGTTCAATTCAAAGAAAGCGGGCAACTGCGACTGGCAATTTAACGTATTGGTGGGACTTAGCATCAAACTGGGCAAGAGTTATACCAAGACCGCTCCCGTTTATTACGAACCGGAGCCTGTAGTGGAACAGCCCAAAGCGGAACCTGTGGTAGAAAAGCCGCAGCCGAAACCTGCACCGGTGGTGACCGTCGAGCCGATGAAGCAAAGCGTCTTCTTCGCGCTGAATTCCGCAAAGATCCAGGATGACCAGCTTGCCAAAATAGAATCTTTGGTGAAGCATCTGGAAAAATATCCGACTGCCAAGGTAGCCGTCACCGGATACGCGGATAAGGAAACGGGTAACCCAGGCATCAATATGACCTTGTCAGAGAAGCGCGCGAACAACGTGGCGGACGTCTTGAAAGCGAAAGGCATTGCTGCGGACCGGATCGTGACTGACTTTAAAGGGGATACCGTACAACCGAACACGAATCCTACGGAAAATCGTGTCAGTATCTGCGTGGTAGAATAATGTTTGTATAAAGGCATAACCCTTTTTTAAGATATCTCATGTGCGGTGTTCCCCATTTTTCTTCGCTTTCCCGCGAAGAGCCTCACATGAGAATACCCCAAGGGAATCCGTGCTTGCGAAAGTATGTATTTCCGCAATGAACCCTTTCTTCACTTAATGTGAAGAAATAACAGGGGGTAGCAGTGGAAGAATTTGCTTGTGAAAGTGAATCTTTCCTGTCCCTCTAAAGAGGATGCCTCCCTTTCCCTAACGGCATCCTCTTTTTTCGTTTTTAAATTTCTTCTATAAAAACATACTATCCCCTTATTTTGTTATATTTATCGCGTCATTTAATAAATAATAAGTAAAATGTTAAAAGTAGTAGCATTTATGAAGCAAGTAGCAGTGGGGCTACAAATGGAGGGAAACTTTGGAACTGCTCACATTTATCGCAGCAGTCTCAATGCCATTATTGCTTATGGTGGGAAAAGGGATTTTGCTTTTCGTGAAGTAACTCCGGAATAGTTAAAAGGCTTCGAGATTCACCTTCGTAGCCGTGGTTGTAGTTGGAACACTGTTTCCACTTATTTGCGTACATTTCGTGCGGTTTACAATCGCGCGGTAGACAGGCGTATGGCACCTTATGTGCCGCATCTCTTTCGTTCGGTGTATACCGGGACACGTGCTGACCGCAAACGTGCGTTGTGCGAAGAAGACATGAAGAAGGTATTCACTAAATTACCACAGTCATCTACCGTGAGTCCTGCCATGCGTCGTGCGCAGGAATTGTTCGTTCTGATGTTCCTGCTCCGTGGTCTGCCTTTTGTCGATCTGGCTTATTTGCGTAAAAGCGATTTGCGTGATAATGTAATCACTTATCGACGGCGTAAAACAGGCCGGCCTTTGTCTGTGACTTTGACTTCGGAAGCGATGGCTATATTAAAGAGGTATATGGACCGTGATAGCTCCTCTCCTTATTTATTTCCGTTATTAAGCAGTCGGGAAGGAACAAAGGAGGCTTATCATGAATATCAGTTGGCTCTCCGTAACTTTAATAGGCAGTTGATGTTGCTTGGTGAAATGTTAGGACTGGGAGATAAACTAAGTTCGTATACAGCCCGCCATACATGGGCAACGACAGCTTACTATTGTGAAATTCATCCGGGCGTTATTTCTGAAGCTATGGGGCATTCGTCAATTACGGTGACCGAGACATATCTCAAACCTTTTCAGAATAAGAAAATAGATGAAGCCAATAAAAAAGTGGTAGATTTTATAAAGCGCTCAATGTCAGTAGCAATATGTTGAATTTAAGCCTGTTACTTCATAGGTAACGGGAAAACCTTTGTCCTGGCTCTCATGAAGCCTTCTTT
>OLFT01003684.1_pt1 | contig 10944 bp, 7 predicted proteins | sample 1604921 | NCBI WGS metagenome assembly OLFT01 (sample SAMEA3888897, study PRJEB22519) | human gut metagenome | biome: human gut; feature: human-associated habitat; material: faeces | place: Denmark | collected 2013 | reverse complement strand
TACTTCGTGTGGAGTGCGGAAGTCCATCGGGGTTCCTTCCACTTTTTCCTTCGGACCGTAAGGAATAGCCGTCTCGTCGGTCGGCAGATAGTAATCCGCATTGATTGTCAGTTTGTGATCATATACAGAAGGATCACCCTGGCCGGAGAGGTTGAAGTAGGAGTGATTGGTCAGGTTTAGGACGGTCGGTTTGTCTGTTACCGCATGGTACATGATTACGACTTCATTGTCATCGGAAAGATGATAAGTAACCGTTGTATCCAGTTTTCCGGGGAAACCTTCTTCGCCATCGGCAGACGTATATTTCAGCTCTACCGTCTGGCTGTCGATCTTGTTTAGATCCCAGACTACGGAATTGAAGCCTTTCAAACCTCCATGCAGGCTGTTCGGCCCGTTGTTGATAGCCAATTTATCGTACACAACACCATCCAATGTGAATTTTCCACCTGCGATACGGTTGCCATATCGTCCACAGATAGCTCCGAAATAAGGTTCTTCGGATACCAGGTATTCGTCTATAGAATTGTGTCCTGTCACTACATCGGTTAACTTTCCGGACCGATCCGGTACCATAAGCGATACAATTTTTGCACCGTAGTTGGTAATGGTAAGTTCTGCTCCTTTGTTATTTGTAAGGATGCACAGCATCGTCTCCTTGCCATCTATTTGCTTGCTGAAATTAGCTACAGTCAAGCCAGACAGCGTGCTTTCGTTCTTCATGTAAATATAGTTTCAAAATTGTGTGTAAAATTACTCTCTTCTTTGTATTCATGCGCTACTTTGAAGATGTTTTATAGCATAAAACGGCTTTTTGTCTGCTAAAATGAATGATTTGTCTCCCTTCTATCGAAATTATTAGTGTATATTTGCAACTAAATAATCTTTGTATTCACGGAAAAACACATACCTATGACAAAAAGTATGAAAAAAGCCATTGCCCTGTGTCTGTTTAGCATGGGTGTTGTCGGTTTAATGGCACAAAGTAATGAATTTAAGATAGATGTGCAGAAAACAGGTGCGCCTATCCAGTCGACCATGTACGGGATCTTTTTTGAAGATATCAATTACGGAGCCGATGGCGGCCTGTATGCCGAACTTGTCAAGAACCGTTCTTTCGAGTTTGAAAACCCTTTCGGAGGCTGGATGCCGTTCGGAAATGTCAGTGTACAGACCAAGAATCCTTGTTTTGATCGTAACCCGCATTATGTCCGCCTTTCTTATGAAAAGGAACTGACCGGAACCGGCCTTGACAATGAAGGCTTCAAAGGAATCGGTATCCGGGAAGGGGAGAAGTACGACTTCTCTTTATATGCCCGTACCCAGTCCGGTATGCCGGTTAAGTTGCGTATCAACTTGGTGGACAGCCGGAACGACCTGTACGAACAAAAAGAGATCGAGGTGAGTGGCAAGGAATGGAAGAAATATACGGTTGTCCTGACACCGGGAGTGACGGAGGCCCGTTCCCGTCTGCGTATCACGATGGCGACGAAAGGAACTGTCGATCTCGAACACATTTCACTGTTTCCGCAAAAGACATTCAACAACCGTCCGAACGGTATGCGTGCCGATTTGGCACAGGCATTGAAAGATCTGAAACCGGGTGTCTTCCGCTTTCCCGGTGGTTGCATCGTGGAGGGTACGAACAAAGCTACTCGTTACCAGTGGAAAAACACGATCGGTCCGGTCGAGAACCGTCCGATCAACATCAACCGTTGGAACTATACATTCTCACATAAGAAATTCCCGGATTATTACCAGTCTTACGGCCTGGGCTTTTTCGAATATTTTCAGTTGAGCGAAGATATTGGGGCAGAACCGCTCCCCGTGTTGAATTGCGGCCTTTCTTGTCAGTATGAGAACCAGGATCCGAACGAGAATTGCCCGGTAGACAAGTTGCAACCTTATATAGACGATGCCCTCGACCTGATCGAGTTTGCCAACGGTCCGGTAACCAGCAAATGGGGAAAGATACGTGCCGATATGGGACATCCGGCTCCTTTCAACCTGAAACTCATTGCCATCGGCAACGAACAGTGGGGGCCGCTTTATCCCGAACGTCTCGAACCGTTTATCAAGGCGATCCGTGCCAGATATCCGGAGATAAAAATTATCGGTAGTTCTGGTCCGCAATCGGAAGGAGAGGATTTCGATTTCCTTTGGCCGGAGATGAAGCGTCTGAAAGTGGATTTGGTGGACGAACATTTCTACCGGTCTCCCGAATGGTTCTTGAACGGAGCCAAGCGCTATGATTCGTATGACCGCCAAGGACCGAAAGTTTTTGCCGGCGAATATGCCTGCCATCCGGCCAATCGCGAGAACAGTTTCCTGACCGCCTTGTGCGAAGCCGCCTTTATGACAGGTTTTGAACGGAATGCGGATGTGGTGCACTTATGCACGTATGCCCCGCTTTTTGCTCATGTAGACGCTTGGCAGTGGCGTCCGGATCTGATCTGGTTCGACAACCTTTCGTTGGTAAAGACTCCTAACTATTATGTGCAGCAGCTATACGGTCATAATGCCGGTACAAATGTCGTTCCGCTGACCATGCAGGACGAACCGGTCACCGGACAGCAGGATTTGTATGCCACTGCGGCAGTCGATAAGCATTCGAACGAACTAATCATCAAAGTCGCCAATACGGGAATCCGTAACAAGAGGATCAAGTTGAACTTGAACGGTCTTTCGGCCGGTAAGCATAAAGGGACGCTTACATTGCTCCATTCTTCCGACCTGGAAGCCAAAAACACGTTGTGCAATCCTTCGGCGGTAGTCCCGGTCGTTTCCGATATCGAGATGGAGGCCCCGCAAATGAATGTGAACTTGAAACCGCTTAGTTTCTCTGTTTATCGTATCAAATTATGATTCATTGAGGGCAAAATCCCCTTGTCCCCGCGCTTGACGCGGGGCCGCAAAAGAGTAAGCCTTATCAATCAGATGTTTATATGATTAGTTTTAATGCGATCCCGCGTCAAGCGCGGGAACAGGATAGTTTTGACATACCTCTTATTGTATATTTCCCAAAATCCCCATTGGTCCAAATCGAAAATACCATTGCGTCTAATTCGATTTTGTACCCCATGTAGATAAAATTACCCGCGGTAGTAATATTTTTTAAGAAACAGCTCTTTTTTGTAATGTGGTAGTAGCCAGTAGTATAGATGTATTATTGGCAAATGAGGGGGATATTGTCATTTATTTCTGATTTTTCCTGATTGTCGTCCGGCTTTATCCTAAGAGTGGTTATGAACCGGTTTCAAGGATTATCTGTTGTATTTAATATATATAAGAAAGCAACTACCTGCTTTTCCCTTTTGACATCCGGGCCTCGCTACCTTCGACATCCGGGTCCGGGAGCCGTATAGATGGGGGGCGGAATTGAGCTTGAACGGGGGCTTGATGGAAATTTCTACCTGCTTTGTGCTAAATTTGTCCGCTACTTTCCGGATCAACCCAAAGGAAACAGACAAATCATGATAGTGGAATGATAGTAGCATGATAGTTAAATTTGCTACTATCATTCCTGTATTTATTGATATTCAATGGATATGTCGAAACTATGATAGTATGACAGTATATATCGCAAACTAAGAGTTCATGCTGTGACGTGATTGCCTATTTTATTATTTCAAATATTCAAGAAAAAAATGTTCGATTTTGTCAAACGGGATTGCCGATAGGTTGTCGTAAAGGTCGACATGGCTGGCACCGGGGATGATCAGTAACTCTTTGTTGTCACCCGTCAGTTTTTTGAATGCGTCTTCGCTGAAATAGCGGGAATGGGCTTTCTCACCATGTATCACGAGTACGGCACTGCGGATTTCGTTACTGTAAGCGAGTAGGGGCATGTTGATGAATGAAAGAGCCGATGTCTTGTTCCATCCTCCGTTGGAGTTGAGTGAGCGTTTGTGATAACCACGGCTGGTCTTATAATAGTCGTGATAGTCTTTTACAAACCAGGGAGCATCATCGGGCAGCGGGTCGATCACTCCACCGGCAAGTGCGTATGAGCCGCTCTTCGCGTCTACCGTACGTTGTTCGTTGAGCTGGCGGCGAAGTTCATGGCGCTGGTTGGCATCCATGGAGTCGAAATAACCGTTTGCGTTTACCCGGCTCATGTCGTACATCGTGGAAGTGACTGTGGCCTTGATGCGGGTATCGATCGTGGCAGCGTTGAGTGCCATACCTCCCCATCCGCAAATACCGATGATACCGATGCGTTCGGGATCGACATCATCGCGGGTAGAGAGGTAATCCACAGCTGCGCAAAAGTCCTCGGTGTTAATATCGGGAGAGGCTACATAGCGGGGTGTTCCACCACTCTCTCCGGTGTAGGAGGGATCGAAGGCGATGGTCAGGAAACCGAGTTCGGCCATTGTCTGTGCGTAGAGGCCTGCCGCTTGTTCTTTCACAGCTCCGAATGGGCCGGATACCGCGATAGCCGCCATTTTCCCATTTACATTCTTTGGTCTGTACATATCGGCGGCAAGCGTGATGCCATAGCGATTGCGAAACGTTACTTTACTGTGATTCACTTTATCGCTCTTCGGGAAAATCTTATCCCATTCTTTTGTCAATTCTAAGTTTTCCATTACTATATTCTTGTTATCAGTTTGAATTATATTCTCTTCAATTATCCTGTTTTCAGCCTCCATTGCCGTGGCTCCAGCCATCAACAATGCCCATGTTATTATTTTTTTCATATCTTCCGTATTGATTGGGCCGGCATGCCGCTAAAAATGGCATTGGCCGGCATATTTTTGAATTTATTGCATTGAATTTTTTGCAAAGGTCGGCATGTATTCTTTTTCTTTTTGTAGATAAATTACCGATATTATGCCCCGGATTACTGTTTTTGCTGATATACACTAACCTGTTCGTTTACATCGTCAGCAAAATCTGTGTCCGGTTTAGAAATAATGAACCTTCTGACACCGGCTATTGGGAAAATATCTGTACATTTGTCGAAAATCTTTTATAAACGTAAAAACAAATAAACATGGAAAACACAAACTCTGCTTCAAAAGGGTATCTATTCCCTTTGGTTGTTATTGGCGTACTTTTCTTTATGATTGGCTTCGCCTTAGGTATTAACGGATTGATTATTCCGTTCCTGCGTACTGCATTGGATCTGACTACTGCTGAATCATACCTGGTTTTGGCAGCGACTTTCTCCACTTTTGTTATTTTCGGTTATCCTTGCGGACTTATTATCAAGGCGATCGGATATAAGAAGACGATGATCCTGTCTTTTCTGTTTTTTGCCGTCGGATTGTATTTGTTTATTCCATCTGCCGAAAATAAGAGTTTTTCCATGTTCCTGCTTGCCTCTTTCATAAGCGGTATCGGTAATACGATGTTGCAGGCAGCTGTGAATCCTTATATTACGATTCTGGGCCCGTTGGAAAGTGCTGCCACCCGTATGAGTATGATGGGGATTGCCAATAAGGCTGCTTGGGCGATCGCTCCGATTTTCCTTGGCGTATTCCTGAACCTGAGCGACGTGAAACTGGAAGATATCAAGATGCCGTTCTATTTCATTTCCGGTATTTTTGTCGTTTTGGGAATTCTAGTTGCATTTGTCCCGCTGCCGGAAGTAAAAGCGGAAGGAGAGGATGAAAACGATACGGAGTCGGCTGCCTCTGCTTATGCCTCCAATAAGACGAGCATCTGGCAGTTCCCGCACCTATTGTTGGGGCTGGTATCGTTGCTCTGTTATGTCGGCGTAGAGACACTCGCGATGGCAAGTATCGTGGATTATGCCAAATCGATCGGACTGGCGGACCCGCAGGTCTACACTTCGTATACGGTGATCGGTATGGTGGCTGGGTATCTGGTCGGCGTATTTTTCATCCTGAAATATATTTCACAGGAGAAAGCGATGTTTATCTGTGCGATTATCGGTGTGGCCAGCTCTTTGTTGGTCGTATTCCTTCCTGTACATGTTTCTATCTGGTTTGTCGCGCTGTTAGGTCTTGCCAATTCTCTGATGTGGCCGGCTCTGTGGCCATTGGCAATGAAGGATTTGGGAAAATTCACCAAAACCGGTTCTTCCTTGTTGGTAATGGCTATTGTGGGCGGTGCCATCTTCCCGTTACTGTTCGGCTGGCTGGCCGATGAATTTGGTGATTTGCAGCAGGCCTACTGGATCTGTTTCCCTGCATATCTGATGATTTTCTATTATGCGTTAAGCGGACATAAGATCCGTGTATAACCGGATCATTCAGAATACAAAATCTCCCGGAAGGGGATGTTTGTTAGTTTGCTCTCAATCCAAGCTGTGAAATCAAAGGTCTTGAGAAGCTGTTTTTCATATTTGTCCTGTCGGATACGTGTGATATCCTTTTGGTATTGTGCCCACAACTTTTCCCGATCTTTTCTATAGATGGGCAAGGGGTGGGCCATCAGGAAGCGGAAAAGTAGTTTTTCGGTGATATACATCTGCTTCTCGTAGCTGATTGTCCGCTTGATGGAGCTTATTTCGTTTGCAAAAAAGTCATAGTTCCCCAGTTCCGCTTGGATCAGGAGGTTGACGAGGCGGGCTGTTTTGTAGGACGGCAATGTGTGGAAGGATTTGTCGGAGCCGAGTATCTTTTTCATACTTTTGCGAGCTTTTGACGGTTCTCCCAGGCAAAGATGAAGGATGGAAGAATAAAGAGCCAGCTTTAGCTGGGTTTCTGGTCTGGTCATGGATGCTTTCTTTGATAAAAAGTCGGTATGGGCTTCGGCAAGATGCGTTGCCGCTTCAAATTGTCCGGTGTTGAGCAATCCCGAAAGTTCATACAGGTAGGAGTGTCCTTGTACTTCCATCAGGAACTCTGTAGGGTGGTTGCCCGTGCCGATTTCTTTCAGTTTGGATAAGAAAAAAGGCATTTCCCGATATAATCCGGCAACATGCAGGCTGTTCAGTACCCCCTCTATAGCACTTAGGTAGTAGATCGGCGGGTTGAGGATCAGATGCCGGTTCGCTTCGAAAAGCGCGATCAGTTCCTGGTAGAAACGGATTGCCGATTTATAGTTTCCAGCATTCAGGTAATAGGTAGCCTGGAACAACAGGTGAAGTTTGTGTGCCTCGAATCCCTGGTAGGAATGGTTGGCGATCAGGTTCAGTTCGCTTAAAACAAGATCGTTCAGATTCTCTTTTTGCTTGTTCGAACGGGCGTACCCTTTATAGGTGATGCGGTGTTTCAAAATATCGTATAGTTGCAGGTGGAGGTTCGTGTTGCGGGCATATTTCATCACGTCATTGATTTGCATTTGCTTGCCGACCAGCTCTTTCTCGCTGATGCCTTCGAAGCCGAGCGTGCTCAGATATTTCAATTCCGTACGATAGATCAGGAGGAGCAGCGGGTCGTTTTCATATGTAGTGGCCAGCTTCTTTGCTTTTTCCAATTCGACAAATGCATTGTTGAAAAGCTCCCGTTCGAAAAGGATACCGGCTTTTGTGATATAATTGAAAATTGTCGTCTGTATGTCCTGTTTTTCCCGCAATAGGACAAGGCAATCCAATAGTACCCGATAAAGATGTTTGGCCGCCATCTCAAAGCTTTTTTCGTTCACTTCGCTGCAAAACTTCTCGTATATTTGTTCGGCGGAGAAACCTTCACAGGCCAGGTCGTATAAAACCATATAATGTTTATCCCCGTTTTGCAGGTTGGTATAGAGACGGATATATCGTTTTTCCGCTTTGGAAAGCGACTGAATCAATAGGATGATCTGGTTGAGCTTTGTGGCCTGTTTCATAAACTTATCTGCTTGTCTGTAAGTTATATGTCTGTGTATACTTTTTACAAAAGTAAGATTTGGGTTTATCTTTCCCAAAGAATTATGTGGAAAAAAGAAGTGATATATGTATTATATTTGTAACGCTTCATAATTTAATACGAAATAGAACATGGACACAACACAAACATCCAGGCGACAAATCTTGGTGGTCGGTAGTAGCAATACCGATATGGTTATAAAGGCCGCTCATTTGCCTCGTCCGGGTGAAACGATTTTGGGTGGAACATTCTTTATGAATCCCGGTGGAAAAGGGGCGAACCAAGCAGTGGCGATAGCGCGTTTGGGTGGTTCCGTCACTTTTATATGCAAGACCGGAAGTGATATATTCGGTCACCAGTCACAACAACTTTTCGAGGAGGAGGGAATCAATACCTCTTATGTCTTTTCAGATTCTGGGAATCCTTCCGGCGTAGCCCTGATCACGGTGGACGAAAAAGCGGAAAACTGCATTGTCGTCGCTTCGGGAGCGAATGCTAACCTTCTGCCGTCCGATCTAGCGAAGGCAGAGGAGGCTATTGAGTTGGCTGACTTGATCCTGATGCAGCTGGAGGTCCCGATGGAGACCGTGTGCTTTGTTGCGGATATCGCCTGGCAAAAGGGGAAGAAAGTGATTCTGAATCCGGCTCCGGCACATCCATTACCGGCCGATCTGCTCCATCATTTATATTTGATCACGCCGAACGAAACGGAAGCGGAAATGATTACTGGCGTGAAGATCACAGATGAATCATCGGCTGGTGAAGCCGCCCGTGCCCTTTCGGGAATGGGAGTGCAGCATGTCATTATTACGCTGGGATCGAAAGGTGCACTTATTTATAGCAACGGAAAGGCCGAGATGGTTCCTGCCCTGAAAGTGGAAGCTGTCGATACGACTGCTGCCGGCGATGTGTTCAATGGTGCTCTGACTGTCGCCTTGTCCGAAGGGCGAAGCTTGAAAGAAGCCGCCCGGTTCGCTTGCAAGGCTTCGGCTATCTCGGTGACACGTGTTGGGGCACAGTCGTCTGCTCCTTATAGGAACGAAGTGGATATTTTCGGTTGATATAAATCTTATTTTGTTGCTAATCGTGCTTGACGGAACCGGAATCGTGCTTAAAGGTTATGTGTGTGCTGCCAATGAACAATATGTGACATTTATAAATTTAATAACATGAAGAAATCAATTCTTTTTATCTGTTTGGCTGCTTTGCTGGCGGCCTGTTCTGGAAAACCGGCTGCTACTGCTCCGGAAGAAACAATGGTGCAACCTGTCAATCTGATACTGGATACGGACTTGGGGCCGGATTATGACGATGTAGGTGCGATGGCTCTGATGCATGCGTTGGCAGATAGCGGGCAAGTGAATATTTTAGCGACTGTTTCGTCCAATAAGGACGAGCATGTCGTACCCTGCATAGAAGTGCTGAATACCTATTTCAACCGGCCGGATATCCCTGTCGGTGCTCCGAAAAGCGAAGGAGGTGCTTCGCTGACCACTTGGCATAAGACGAAGTGGACCGAAGAGCTTCCGGCTCGTTATCCACATGAAACGGCAAAAACCTCGGATGCTCCGGATGCAGTGAAGGTCTATCGCCGGATTTTAAGTACGCAGCCGGATAGCAGCGTTGTGGTCTGTACGATCGGCTTTTTCACCAATCTAAAGGACCTTTTGCTTTCCGGTGGTGACGAGTATAGTCCGCTTTCCGGCCGTGATTTAGTTGCTAAGAAGGTGAAACGCGTGGTCTCGATGGCCGGTTTGTTCCCTGAAGGGAAAGAATTTAATGTCTATTGCGATACCCCGGCATCCCGTGTAGTGGCGGAGCAATGGCCTACAGAAATCATATTCAGTGGTTTCGAAATCGGGAATGTGATCTTTACCGGAAAGAAGCTAGTGCAGATGGATGTGAAGGGCAGCCCGGTGAAAGACGCCTATTTGCTTTGTTTTGCCGAAGGTGATCCGGACGGCCGGATGAGCTGGGACCTTACGGCTGTGCTGGTGGCCGTCAAGGGGTATGAACCCTATTATAATGTAGAGCGCGGGACATTCCGTGTCGTGAATGATGGAGGAGCCAATAGCTGGACACCGGACGGGAAAGGCAGAGACCTTCGCTTGATCGAGAAAGTGCCGGCGGCGGAAATGGCTGTTCTGATTGAAAATTATATGATGCATCAACCTGTCTCAAAATAAGAAAGTTATGTTTATAGTACAAGATTATTCATTAGCGATCCTGTTTTGTGTTGTCACGATGCTCTGCTGGGGATCGTGGGGAAATACACAAAAGCTGGTCTCGAGGACTTGGCGGTATGAGTTTTTTTATTGGGATTATGTGATCGGCGTGTTGCTCTTTTCCATTTTTTCCGCTTTTACACTGGGTAGTTTCGGCTCTGAGGGACAAGGGTTTCTATTTAATTTGGCACAAGCCGATATGGGATCTTTAGGGAGTGCTTTCGTGGGTGGCATTGTCTTTAATGCTGCCAATATCTTGCTGTCGGCAGCTATTGCGATTTGCGGCATGTCGGTGGCTTTTCCGGTCGGGATCGGGCTGGCGTTGGTATTGGGCGTATTGGTTAACTATTTCGGAGCGGCTAAAGGAGAACCTTTGTACATCTTTATCGGCGTAGCCCTGATCACGGTTGCCATCCTGTTGAACGGGTTCGCGTATAAGAAAGCGTTGGTCGGATCGAAGAAAGTATCGGGCAAGGGTATCTTCATTTCTATCGCAGCAGGTGTGATCATGGCTTTCTTCTACCGTTTTGTTGCGGCTTCGATGGATTTGGGCAATTTTGCAGAGCCCTCACCGGGTAAGCTGACACCTTATACCGCTGTGTTTATTTTCTCTTTAGGCGTGTTTATTAGTAATTTCCTGTTTAATACGATTGCCATGAAGCGTCCGGTGGAAGGTGGGCCTGTTTCTATCTCCGGTTATTTCAAAGGGAATGCCAAAACGCATTTGGTGGGTATGTTGGGAGGTGTTATCTGGTGCATCGGTCAGTCTTTCAGCATGATCGCTTCGGAGAAAGCCGGGGCTGCCATTTCGTACGGTTTGGGACAGGGGGCGACGCTTGTATCGGCACTTTGGGGGATTTTAATATGGCATGAATTCAGAGGAGCTCCACGTTCTTCGGATTACCTGAATGCCGGAATGTTCGTCCTGTTTGTGATTGGCCTGGGCTTCCTTATTTATG
>OLFT01003661.1_pt1 | contig 10991 bp, 9 predicted proteins | sample 1604921 | NCBI WGS metagenome assembly OLFT01 (sample SAMEA3888897, study PRJEB22519) | human gut metagenome | biome: human gut; feature: human-associated habitat; material: faeces | place: Denmark | collected 2013 | reverse complement strand
TTCTGTGCATCGCGAAGCGTGTTACTGGTCATGGAGTGAACAGTAACTATGTCGAAGAGTCTGGATATGTGTCGACAGAAAATTCTTGCAATGAAAAACCTTAGGTGTGTATAATACAAAACAAAGGTTATCACTTTCTTGCAGGCAGGGATAGATATATTGGGGTCACTGGTCCTAAGTGAACAGTAATATATATTTGGAATGGATGTAGACACGGCGCCTGAAATGTGTTAGAATCAACTTTAATAAGTTTTTTGAAGGATGTTTTTATAATTCAGTATATAGCTTCTGTCTAATCAGACATTTGTATCCCGTTAAATCAAAATTGAAATGTGTTTTAGAATTGTATTAGTCGAAGAGGTAGATGATTGATGAAAGAAAAGTATGAATCATTATCCCTGGCTACGCTGAAAGACTTGGCAAAAGCCAGAGGGCTGAAGGGCATTTCTACTATGAGAAAGCCTGAATTAATTGAACGTATGCTGGAAGAGGATAAGAAAGAACAGACTGCAGAAAATGAGCAGACTATTTCCGGAACAGCAGAAGAGAATACCATACCTGCAAGACCAGAGCCTGTGGCAGCAGAAAAAACAGAAAATACGGGAAGTGTTTCTTCACCGGAGAGAAGAGAGGCACCAACCAGATCTCGTACCATTATACGGCGCAATCCTGAGTATCGCAGCAATAATTATGGCAGAAGTGAAAATACGGGACGTCAGAACAGCTATAATGGGGAAAACAGACCGGAGAACTTTGTGAAGCGCACTCCTGTAGCGAAACCTGTAGAAGTGGTTCCGCCAGCCGAATTAAGACCCGAGGAAACGGAACAGCCCCGTACAGGCGCAGCCAGTGAGAACCGTACAGAAGAGGGGGTAAGCAATGCTTACAATGTTCCGGCTGAAACGGTCCAGCTTGATAGTGGCGAAAAGGCCAATGGAATCCTGGAGGTTATGCCGGATGGTTTTGGATTTATTCGAAGTGAGAATTATCTTCCAGGAGAGAATGATATCTATGTTTCCCCGTCACAGATCCGCAGATTTAATTTGAAGACAGGGGATATTATTCAGGGAAATATCCGTATTAAAACACAGGGGGAGAAATTCAGTGCTCTTTTATATGTAACGTCTATCAATGGTTTCCATCCAAGTGAGGGACAGAAGAGATACAATTTTGAAAACATGACCCCAATCTTCCCAGATGAACGTCTGATCATGGAACGTCCCGGCGGAACTACTGCCATGCGTATCGTAGATCTGATCAGCCCTATCGGAAAGGGACAACGTGGTATGATTGTTTCCCCGCCTAAGGCAGGTAAGACTACTTTGCTTAAGGATGTCGCGAAATCTATTCTTAAGAATAACAAGGATATGCATCTGATCATTCTTCTTATTGATGAACGTCCTGAGGAAGTTACCGATATCAGGGAAGCAATACAGGGACCGAACGTGGAAGTTATTTATTCCACATTTGATGAGCTTCCGGAGCATCATAAGCGTGTATCCGAGATGGTTGTAGAGCGTGCACGCCGCCTTGTAGAACATAAGCAGGATGTTGTGATCCTTCTGGATTCCATTACCAGACTGGCAAGAGCGTATAACCTGGTTGTTCCTCCAAGCGGAAGAACTCTGTCAGGAGGTCTTGATCCGGGAGCACTTCATATGCCGAAGCGCTTCTTTGGTGCAGCACGTAATATGCGTGAGGGAGGAAGCCTTACTATTCTGGCCACTGCACTGGTTGACACCGGAAGTAAAATGGATGACGTTATTTACGAAGAATTCAAGGGAACCGGCAATATGGAGCTTGTTCTTGACCGCAAGCTTCAGGAGAAACGGGTTTTCCCGGCCATCGACATTCAGAAATCCGGTACCAGACGAGAAGATCTGCTTCTGAGCAAAGACGAGCAGGAAGCTGTATATATTATGCGAAAGGCTCTTAACGGAATGAAGTCTGATGAGGCAGTGGAACAGATCCTGAACATGTTTGCACGTACTGCAAATAATGCTGAATTTGTGCAAATGGTAAAAAAACAGAAATTGTAATGTTCACAAAAAACACCGTGCAGAATATTATCTGGGATTAGTTTTAGAAATTTTTATAAATAACTTGCATTTCTCAGAACCCCATGCTATAATCAATAGGCTGTGTAAAGTGTGAATTCGTCAGATTCAACGCAAATAAAATAGAATAAATATAGAGAGGTGAAAATCATGAGAGAAGGAATCCATCCGAATTACTATCAGGCAACTGTAACCTGCAACTGCGGTAATACTTTTGTAACAGGATCTACCAAGCAGGACATCCACGTAGAAATCTGCTCCAAATGTCATCCGTTCTATACAGGACAGCAGAAAGCTAGTCAGGCTCGTGGACGTATCAATAAGTTCAATGAGAAATACGGTCTGAATAAATAATTTGAATATTACTGAATGAGAAGGTTGAGGTTGGGAAATCTCAACCTTTCTTTGTAACTGGAGGATAAAATGAAACCATCCAATATCGGTGGACAAGCTGTAATGGAAGGCATTATGATGCGCCATAAGGATAAATACTCCATTGCAGTACGACGTCCTGATAAAGAAATTGAAGTAAAAGTGGAAGATTATAAATGCATTTTCGGGAAAGCCAGGATCTGGCGGAAACCAATCATCCGCGGAATGGTAAGCTTTATTGATTCTCTGGTAACCGGAACGAAATGCCTTATGTATTCAGCTGAAATTGCAGGTGATGAGGAGGATGAGGAAGAGACCAGGAAGAATGCTGCTCTTTCTCCAGAAGAACTGAAAGCCAAGAAGAAAAAAGAGGACAAGGCATTTAAAGCCTTGCTCTATGTAACTGTGGCCGTTTCTATTGTAATTTCTGTTGCAGCCTTTATGCTGCTTCCTTATGCACTGGCCAGTCTTTGCCGTAAGGTAGGCGCTTCGGAAGTGGTGGTTACCATTGTGGAAGCATTTGTGAAGCTGGGGCTGTTTATGGGATACATGATTCTGATCTCCAGAATGAAGGATATTCAGAGAACCTTTATGTATCATGGTGCTGAACACAAATGCATCAACTGTGTGGAGAATGGTAAGCCGCTTACTGTGGAGAACGTGCTTGAGAGCTCCAGATTCCACAGACGATGCGGAACAAGCTTTCTGTTCCTGGTTATGATAGTAAGTATTTTCCTGCATTTTATTTTTGTACTGGTACCGTCTTACTGGTTCCGTCTTTTCGGCCGTCTGCTCATGGTACCTGTAGTATCTGGAATTTCATTTGAAATTATCCAGTGGGCAGGCAGGACAGACAGTAAATTTGCCTTGATGATGAGCAAACCTGGTATGGCAATGCAGAAATTTACCACAAAGGAACCTACAGCTGATATGGCAGAGGTTGCCATCAAGGCTGTGGAGGCTGTGTTTGACTGGAGAGCATATTTAAAGACAGAATTTAATCTGGATATTCCATATGAGAACAAAGAAAACGGTGATCTTTCCGCTGCTTCCGCGCAATCTGAAAGCGGGGACAGTGAAGAACGTACCGGGAATGTACCGGAAACGGGAGCTGCACAATGACTTCTCTGGAAACACTATTAAAAGAAGGAACCAAGGTTCTGGAGCAGCATAAGATCCAGGAAGCCAGGCTGGATGCCTGGCTTCTTCTGGAGTATGTGACCGGGATGAATAGAGCCTTTTATTTCGCTCATTCAGCTGACGGGATGGATGAGGAAAAAGCAGACAGATACCGGGAACTGATCCGGAAAAGAGCAGCTCATGTTCCATTGCAGCATATTACCCACCAGGCATATTTTATGGGATTTGAATTTTATGTAAATCAAAACGTACTGGTTCCGAGGCAGGATACGGAGACATTGGTGGAGAAGGCTCTGGAAGTCATGAAAGGGAAAAAGACACCAAGGATTCTGGATATGTGCACCGGATCGGGGTGTATTCTTTTAAGTCTTCTGGCACTTACCGGGGATGCATATGGTGTGGGTGCGGATGTTTCCCCACTTGCTCTTCAGGTGGCAGATAAGAATGCGGTAAGCCTGGAAGTGTCAGACAGAGCTGTTTTCGTGGAAAGCAACTTGTTTTCGTCAGCTTTTTTTCAACAAAACACTGGCAAAGATATGCCTCAGTATGATATCCTTATTTCGAATCCCCCCTATATCAGAAGTGCAGAGATTGAAAATCTTATGGAAGAAGTGCGGGATCACGATCCAAGACTTGCACTGGATGGCCATGAAGATGGTCTGTATTTTTACAGAAAAATCGTATCGGAGGGAAGGGCTTTCCTGAAGGAAAATGGCTGGATGCTGTTTGAAATCGGATATGATCAGGGCGAAGCTGTGAAGAGTCTGATGCGGGAAAATGGCTTTTTTGATGTACAGATTGTTAAAGACCTGACGGGACTTGACAGAGTTGTGTTGGGCAGACGATAGTTTTATATAAGTAAAGAGAAGAACATAACAGGAGGAAAACCATGTTTGACAAGTTGGACGATTTGCTCATACGTTTCGAGGAAGTTCTGAATGAGCTGGGGGAACCAGATGTAACATCTAATCCAGATCGTTTCCAGAAGCTTATGAAGGAACAGAGCGACCTGCAGCCAATTGTGGATACCTATAAGGAATATAAGAAAAATAAAGAAACAATTCAGGACAGCCTTTCCATGCTGGAAGAGGAGAAAGATGAGGATATGAGAGAAATGCTCAAGGAAGAGCTTTCCGATGCCAAGAAGCGCGTGGAAGAGCTGGAGCATGAACTGAAAATTCTTCTTCTGCCTAAGGACCCTAACGATAATAAGAACGTTATCGTGGAAATCCGTGCCGGTGCCGGTGGAGATGAGGCTGCTCTTTTTGCAGCTGAGATTTACAGAATGTATGTAAAATATGCAGAATCCAGGCGCTGGAAAACAGAGATGATGAGCTTAAACGAGAATGGAATCGGCGGATTCAAAGAGGTTACCTTTATGATAAACGGTGCCGGAGCTTATTCCAGACTGAAGTATGAGAGTGGCGTACACCGGGTACAGAGGGTTCCGGAGACGGAATCCGGCGGAAGAATCCATACATCCACCTGTACGGTTGCAATTATGCCGGAAGCTGAGGAGATTGATTTCCATCTGGATATGAATGATTGTAAATTCGACGTATTCCGCGCTTCCGGAAATGGTGGACAGTGCGTCAATACTACAGACTCCGCAGTACGACTGACCCATATTCCTACAGGAATCGTAATTTCCTGTCAGGATGAGAAGTCCCAGCTGAAGAATAAGGATAAGGCATTGAAGGTTCTTCGTTCCCGTCTGTATGAGATGGAGCTGGCCAAGCAGCATGATGCAGAAGCAGAAGCAAGAAGAAGCCAGATTGGTACAGGCGACCGTTCTGAGAAAATCAGAACCTATAATTTCCCACAGGGACGTGTGACAGATCATCGTATCAAGCTTACACTTCACAGACTGGATAACATTCTGAATGGAGATCTGGATGAAATCATCGACAGTCTGATCGCAGCAGACCAGGCGGCGAAATTGAGCAATCTGCAGGAGCAGTAAGCTTAAAGTTACTGCTTTTGTGTAAAAGTTGCTGGCCAGGCTATGGGCAGCAGCGAAATAACAATCATGTGAAAATTGGGAGGATATACCTATGAAAAAAACAGCTCTTGTAATTATGGCAGCCGGAGTTGGAAGCAGATTTGGAAATGGAATCAAGCAGCTTGCACCAGTTGGACCAAACGGTGAGATCATTATGGATTATTCCATCAGAGACGCACTGGAGGCTGGCTTCAATAAAATTGTATTCATTATCCGTAAGGATCTGGAAGAAGAATTTAAAAGCACCATCGGTGCAAGAGTAGAGAAGATCGCAGAAGTTGCGTATGCATATCAGGAAATGGAGAAGCTTCCGGAAGGCTTTGTGAAACCGGCAGACAGAACCAAACCATGGGGAACCGGTCATGCTGTTATCTGTGCAAGAGAGTTCCTTACAGAGCCATTTGCAGTTATCAATGCAGATGACTATTATGGAAAGGAAGCATACGTAAAAGTACATGATTATCTGGTTCAGGAGCAGCCGGCAGATGACGTCTTGCATATTTGCATGGCAGGTTTCCGTCTTGGAAACACCTTAAGTGATAATGGAAGTGTTACAAGAGGACTTTGCCACATTACAGACGGAAAGCTTACAGGTGTTACCGAGACACACAATATTTTTAAAACAGCAGATGGCGCTGAGAGCCGCGAAGATGGCCAGCCGACAGAGAAGCTTGACTTAAACGAGCTTGTTTCCATGAACATGTGGGGACTGACTCCTGCGTTTATGGATACTTTATACGATGGATTTGTAGAGTTTCTTCAGAATGTAAAAGCTGGTGATATCAAGGCAGAGTATCTTCTTCCGGTTATGATTGATGCATTGATCCAGAAGGGAACTGCCCAGGTAGATGTGCTTGAGACAAAGGATACCTGGTTTGGTGTAACTTATCAAGAAGATAAAGAGGTTGTGATCAAAGCCTTTAAAGAGCTTACCGAGGCTGGCGTATATCCAAACGGACTTTACAAATAAGATTATCAGATACTGTATATTGTAATTGTTTGCAGTTTTGTCTGAAAATATGGAAAAGAATGTATGATTCATATATGCTTTCAGGTGTAATAAGCAAGGAGGATAATTAGATATGGGAAAATATTTTGGAACAGACGGATTTCGTGGAGAGGCGAATGTTCAGCTGACAGTTGATAATGCGTTTAAAGTAGGACGTTATGTAGGTTGGTATTATGGACGTGACCATAAGGCGAAGATCGTAATCGGAAAAGATACCAGACGAAGCAGCTATATGTTTGAGTATGCCCTTGTTGCAGGACTTACCGCTTCCGGAGCAGATGCTTATCTTCTGCATGTAACCACTACTCCAAGTGTATCCTTTGCGGTTCGTACTGAGGATTTTGACTGCGGTATTATGATTTCCGCAAGCCATAACCCATTCTATGATAATGGAATCAAGCTTCTGAATGGAAACGGACAGAAGATTGAGGCTGAGATCGAGGAGCGTATTGAGGCCTACATTGATGGCGAGATCGAGGAGCTTCCTCTTGCACGCAAAGAAGACATTGGACGTACTGTTGATTTTGCTTCCGGACGAAACCGCTATATCGGATACCTGATCTCCATTCCAAGCCGTGATTTCAAAAATGTAAAAGTCGGACTTGACTGTGCCAACGGAAGCTCATCCGCAATTGCAAAAAGTGTTTTCGAGGCGCTTCAGGCGAAAACTTATGTGATCAACAATCAGCCGGATGGAACTAACATCAATACAAACTGCGGTTCCACCCATATTGAAGTCCTTCAGAAATATGTGGTAGACAATGGCCTGGACATTGGCTTTGCCTATGATGGAGATGCTGACCGTTGTATCGCAGTTGATCATCGTGGAAATATCATCGATGGTGACAAGATTATGTATGTCTGCGGTAAGTATCTGAAAGAGCAGGGGAAACTGAATGGAAATACTGTTGTTACCACAGTGATGTCCAATATGGGACTTTACAAAGCTCTGGAGCGTGAAGGAATGCGTTATGAGCAGACTGCAGTTGGTGACAAATACGTTGCCGAGAATATGATGGCAAATAACTACAGCATTGGTGGAGAACAGTCCGGACATATTATTTTCAGCCGTTATGCAGCTACAGGTGATGGTATCCTTACTTCTCTTATGGTCATGGAAGCATGTGTAGATAAGAAGTCTACTTTATGTGATCTTGCCAAAGAGATGAAGGTTTATCCGCAGGTTCTTCGAAATGTACGTGTAGCAGATAAGAAGACTGCGCGTGAGAACCCGAAGGTGGTTGAAGCAGTCGAAGCAGCAGGAAAGGCACTTGGCGATTCCGGACGTATTCTGGTCCGTGAGAGCGGTACAGAGCCGCTGATCCGTGTTATGGTGGAGGCCGAGACAGATGAGCTTTGCCATCAGTATGTAGACAGTGTTGTGGAAGTAATGGAAGCCGAAGGACTGATCGTTGGTTGAGAATGAAAATCAGAAAAACAGCATTAATATTGACAGCGGTCATGGGGCTTTCCCTTCTGGCTGGCTGTGATAATGAAAAACAGCAGATTTTTACGGAAGCAGAGAAAGATCTGGAGCAGGGCAGCTATGAGTATGCGCTGGATGAATTTACTACTTCTGTGAATAATGGTGTGAAGCCTGCAGTGTCTTACCGCGGGATTGGAATCTGTCAGCTGCGTCTGGGAAATTATGATGATGCCATTACTGCCTTTACCAGTGCTCTTGGCGAGGAGAAAGTAAGTAAAAGTATGGCCCGGGACCTGTATCTGTATCGCGCTACAGCACGTTTGCAGGCTGGGTATCTGGATGATGCCATGGCAGACTGTCAGGTGCTTGCCCAGAATTATGAGATGGATGCAGATGCCTGGTTTCTTACTGGAAAGGTTGCCCTGGAAATGGATGGCTATGATGAAGCTGCCTCTGATTTTGAGCAGGCATATGGGGAAGATTCCAGCTATGACCGGGCCATCCAGATCTACGAGACGTACCTGGATAAGGACATGGAAGCGGATGGAACCAGATATCTGGAGGCTGTCTTGTCTACAGAGGCAAAGGGAGCAGAGGATCTTTGCAGCCGGGGAAGAATCTATTACTATATGGGAGATTATACCAATGCCCAGAAAGAGCTGACAGATGCTTCCAATCAGGGAAGTACAGAGGCACTTCTGGTCCTTGGAATGGTCTATGGCGCCCAGTCAGATTACGCAAATGCCCGGGCAATGTACCAGCAGTATATCAATCAGAAGCTGGATGATACGTCCGGGAATCAGACACAGACTGCCGCACAGGGATATAATGGACTGGCAGTGTGCGATATGGCAGAAGGAAACTATGATTCTGCCCTGGAAAATATCAGCAGCGGAATTACCATTGCTTCCGATGATGAAATGCAGAGCTTGTTATTTAATGAAATTGTAGCTTATGAGAAGAAACTGGATTTTTCCACAGCACAGGAGAAAGCTGTGTCTTATGTCGGAATGTATCCGGAGGATGAAGAAGCTGCGAAAGAGCTTGATTTCCTGAAATCCAGGACTGGAAGTAATGAATAGGAAACAGAGAAGGTTCTTGAAGCTATTTTTATAATCAAAAAAGGATTTGAAATCTGAGGCAATATTGAATGCCGGATTTCAAATCCTTTTTTGGTAATATACTCAGATCTTTTTTACATAAAGGCGGTTGCCACGATACATGGGGCGGCCGTTCACGCCACTAAGATCGTAGGATATTGCAAAGTAGGAATCCACGCTGCTTACAAGCGCCCAGTCAGGATCATAGATCTTTCCACCAATTTCAGCCCAGCCGTGACCGCCGGAGCAGATTACATAAATTTTTTTCATTCCTACAGCGTTTGCAAGGTAGGCGAAAGCTGCTGCATAGGAAACACAGTCACCTCGTCCGCCGCGGAAAAACATATCTTCAGCGAAATCCTTTTCCCAGTCCTGTGTATTTCTGAATTCACGCCAGCAATAGTAGGTGTACTGCTTCTTGACGTAATCAAAGCTGGCACGGAGGCGCTGCATTTTGTTCATTCCTGGCCTGCTGATCTTTTCTACGATCTTGTTCGCTTCTGTCATTAGCTTCAGCTTGCGCAGGTTAGAACCGGATTTGCTGGCACGTCCGGAAGCATCAAGGGCGATACCATTTATAGTGGTGGAGGTCAGCATGTATGCGCCGGTGGTTCCTGTGCTGATACGGAAAAAGTAGTAATTATTTTTGATTTTTTTCCAGCCGTAACGCTGAATTCCATTTTTGTCAAAAAAGTAATAGCGGGATCCGATTTTGACTTTGCCTTTGACTTTCTTGCCGCGGGCATTGTAATAGTAGTGGCAGCCCTTAATGGTCTTCCAGGTACCAGAAGAGGAACTGGAAGCTTGTCCCTTACCGGAATGGGTCTTCTTATTGGTGACAGTGAAAGAAGATTTCGCAGTTTGGGAAACAGATGTCCGGGCAGCTGCCTGGGTGGGAAGAGTACCTGTCAGGAGCGTACAGGACAGGCAAAGGCATGCTGCAAGAGTTTTGAGATTTTTCTTTTTCATAGGTTCCTCCTTTTTTGGTCTTTTACTATTATTATATACTATATGAGATCTGAACTGTAGTTGTTGTTTTCAGATCTGAAATATACCTCTCCCAAAAGGGATGGGTTTGTGTTATACTCTAACAGATGATTTTCAGATAGAAAAGTAACTGAAAGTTAGTTTATGGATGATCCGGAAGGAGGATTTATGGAATATATTGAAGAAATACAGGAGCAGGTGATTCTGGTTGGTGTTCAGCTGGACGAGAACGACAATGTGAAAGAATCTCTGGATGAACTGGAGGAGCTTGCAGATACTGCCGGAGCCAAGACAGTGGGAAAAATTATCCAGAACCGTGAGACTGTACATCCTGGAACTTATATTGGAAAAGGAAAGATCGAGGAGGTACGTGCTCTTATGCTGGCCACGGATGCTACAGGAATTATCTGTGACGATGAACTTTCTCCGGCACAGATGAACAATCTGGAGCATGAGCTGGAATGTAAGGTAATGGACAGGACTCTTCTGATTCTTGACATTTTCGCAAAACATGCCACTACCAGCGAGGGAAAGATACAGGTTGAGCTTGCACAGCTCCGTTACAGAGCATCCAGACTGGTAGGACTAGGTGCGTCTTTGTCCAGACTTGGAGGAGGAATCGGAACCAGAGGTCCTGGAGAGAAGAAGCTGGAGAGCGACCGACGTCTGATCCGAAAGAGGATTACAGCGCTGAAGGAAGAGCTTTCCCAGGTAGAGAAGCACAGAGAGCTGCTCCGTACCGGACGTACCCGGGGAAAGATGAAGACTGTTGCTATTGTAGGTTATACCAATGCAGGTAAATCTACATTGTTAAATACCCTCACTGGAGCCGGAGTGCTTTCAGAGGATAAGCTGTTTGCCACACTGGATCCGACTACCCGTCTTCTGACACTGGATG
>OLFT01003652.1_pt1 | contig 11027 bp, 9 predicted proteins | sample 1604921 | NCBI WGS metagenome assembly OLFT01 (sample SAMEA3888897, study PRJEB22519) | human gut metagenome | biome: human gut; feature: human-associated habitat; material: faeces | place: Denmark | collected 2013 | reverse complement strand
GTTGCGATGTGGTCTCTCTCTTCTTCAAGTCTGCCTTCAAATGCAAGCTTTGCGAGCCGATAGATCTTTGACGGTTCAAAGCCAAATCTCAGAACATAATACAGATAAAAATCATGCAGTTCATACGGACCTACAAGGTCTTCCGTCTTCTGGGCGATCTCGCCATCCTTCGGTGGAAGAAGCTCCGGACTTACCGGTGTGTCAAGAACATCCAGAAGTACCTCTTTCAGCTCCTGATCCTCACAGGTATCCGCATAATACTGAACCAGATGACGTACCAGTGTCTTCGGAACAGATGCATTGACTCCGTACATAGACATATGATCTCCATTATAAGTCGCCCACCCAAGAGCCAGCTCCGACATATCTCCGGTTCCGATGACCATGCCCCATTCCTGGTTAGCAATATCCATCAGCACCTGAGTACGCTCTCTTGCCTGTGAATTCTCATAGGTCACATCATGTACCTCTTCATCATGTCCGATATCACGGAAATGCACATGGACCGCATCCGCGATCGGCACCTCTTTCAAAGTGGCTCCCAGCTTCTTCGACATCAGGCAGGCATTCTGATAGGTTCTGTCTGTCGTACCAAAGCAAGGCATCGTCACTGCAATGATATCCTTGCGGTCTTTTCCTGCCATGTCAAACGCTTTCGCCGTCACAAGCAGTGCCAGCGTTGAATCCAAACCGCCGGAAATTCCAACGACTGCTGTTCTCGAGTGAGTATGCACCAGACGCTTCTTCAGTCCCATTGCCTGAATCATCAGAATCTCCTCACAGCGCTTTTCCCTCTCTGCCATATTCTGTGGAACAAAAGGGGTCTGTGCAAAGCTTCTGGTAAGTGCTGTCTCTTCCACACTTATGTGGAACAGTACTTTTGGAAGATGACGTTCTTCCGTTGTCTGGAAAGTTGTATTTTTTCTCCGTTCACTTAAAAGACGGAAAATGTCAATCTCACTGACGATCATCTCGTTGGCAAACCGCTTTGCTTCTTTCAGGATCGTCCCATTCTCTGCAATAATATTGTGTCCACCAAATACCACATCCGTTGTAGACTCTCCGTCCCCGGCATTTGCATAGACATAACCTGCAATCAGTCTTGCAGACTGTCCCTTGATCAGTTCCTCCCGGTAACTATCCTTTCCGATCGTCTCATCACTTGCTGAACAGTTGACCAGGATGATCGCGCCTTCTCTTGCCGCCTCAATGCTCGGCGGGATTGGTGACCAGACATCCTCACAGATCTCTGCCGATACGACCAGATCATCCATCTCTGCCGCCTGATACAGGATCTGCGGCCCAAACAGGATTTCTTCCCCTTCATAAGAAATCACTCTTGCTTTTTTCGGTCCCTGACGGAATTGACGCATCTCATAAAATTCCCCATAATTCGGAAGAAATGTCTTGGTTGTAAAGCCAAGGATCTTTCCGTCATTTAATGCGGCCGCAACATTATAAAGCTCTCCATCAATTGCAAGTGGAAGCCCAACAAATACAAGTGCTTCTGTATGCCTGGTCTCTTCTGCAACTTTTGCAAGTGCTCTGCGCACCTCTTTTAACAGTATATCCTGTGTAAAAAGATCGCTGCAAGTATACCCGGTCAGGCAAAGCTCCGGAAAAACAATGATCTTCGCGCCAGCCTTCTCAGCTTCTTTCATACGTTTGCAGATTTCCTTACAGTTGTGCCAGACATCCGCCACACGAATATCAACTGTGACCGCTGCAACTTTGATAAATCCCTGTTTCATGTGTTTACCTCTTTATCTTTTTGCCTGTTTTAAAATCTGTTTCAGCTCTTCTACACTAAATGTATACGCCGTATTGCAGAAATGGCATTTTACTTCTACTTCTTTTCCGTCATCGATCATTTCCTGGATATCTTTCTTTCCGATGCTGATGATGGCTTTCTCGATTCTCTCATGCGAACAATTACATTTAAACTGTGTATCCATTGTATCTGTAAATTCCACATTCAGGCCATCCAGTACCTGCTCCAGCATCTGCTCCGGTGTATGTCCGTTATCCAGCATACTGGTAACAGAAGAGATCTTCTTGATATTCTCTTCCAGTTTATCCAGCACTTCATCCGATATAAACGGCATTACCTGCACAATAAATCCACCTGCACAGTGTACAGTGTTGTCCTTGTTCATCAATACTCCAAGGCCCACAGACGACGGAACCTGTTCGCTGGTTGCAAAATAATACGTCAGATCTTCTGCGATCTCACTTGTCTGCAGAATAGTCTGTCCAACATATGGTTCTTTCAGTCCCATATCTTTAATAACATTTAAAAGACCGATTCCAACAGCTCCTCCAACATCCAGCTTGCCATTCTTAGGCGGCATCATTGCTTCCGGATGATCGACGTATCCTTTCACGTCACCTTTTGCATCTGCAGTCACCGTAATTCCGCCAAGTGGTCCATCACCTTTGATCTGAAGCGTCAGCACATCTGTCTCATTCTTCATCATGCCTCCCATCATTGCTCCTGCTGTCAGAAGTCTTCCAAGTGCCGCTGTTGCTACCGGACTTGTGTCATGTCTCTTTCTTGCGTCTTCCACCAGATTTCCGGTTGTTGCGGCAAATGCACGGATCTGTCCGTCTCCCGCAGTTGCTCTTACAATATAATCTTTCATATAACAATTCTCTCCTGTTCTATTTTCCCTGTTCTCTTGCGATCACATAAATGCGCTCGCTTGTGTCCATCGGCGCATTCTTTGAAAATGCATCGTATGCTGTCACAAATTCCAGCCCCGACTTCCGGATCAGTTCCTTTATCTCCTCCAGCGTATACGCTCTCTGATAATGCGTCTCCTCATATTTGCGATAAAGCCCACTGTCCTTATCTGTCTCAATAAAAAGACTCAGATCATATTCATTGATCTTCTCATCTTCGTAATAATAGTTGTCCCAGATAAAACTGCATTCCTCCCGGTTCTCCGCAATTGTGCGATCCCCAAGAATCTCTTCATACTTGTAACGTGTATTAAAATCAAAAATAAAAACACCTTTCGGATCCAGATAATTGTTGACCAGACGGAATACTTCCTGAAGTTCTTCCGGCTCTGTAATATAATTGACCGAATCGCAGACACTGATGACAGCTCTTACCGTACCATACAGTTCGAACTCTCTGATATCCTGCAGAAGATACAAAATATCATGACCGGATTTGTCTCGTTTCTCCATTGCGATCTCCAGCATCTCTTCCGCATTGTCCGCACCAATCATATCATATCCTGCCTTTGCAAGCAATTCTGTCATATTCCCGGTACCACACCCCAGATCCAGTACCAGTCCATCTCTGACACCATATTCTCTCATAAGACCGGTGAGATATTCACACCATTCTTCGTAGGGAATATTATCCATGAAGGTATCATATACACGTGCAAAGCTTGTATACGCTTCCATACTCTGTTGTTCCTCTCTTTCGATTCGCCATCAATGCCCATAAGCAGCACTGACCGATGTCCACGGACCACTCCGCTGCGCATCCTGACATCCAGATTATTTTATAGTATAACACAGGATTTTCCTCTAGGAAAGTCATATTCTGATGAGAACTTTTCCCTTTTGGAATTTTCTTTACTGTTCATAGTACCTGTGACCAGTAACGCATTTTCTTTTTCAGACACAAAAAGAACCAGGGGAAATTCCCTGATTCTCTTCGTTTTTTTTAGAATCCCAGTTCTTCATTCACCAGAATCACTTTTATTCTGTTTGGAACATGGCTGAATCTTGTAATCAGTGTCTGACAGCAGATACTTTTCGGAGATTTACAGTTGGAACAGACACCTGTCTTCGCACACGGAAGTCCTTCAAAACGCTGTCCGTTAATCGGAGCTGCCACATACTTTGCACGGGCATATGCATCCTCTGCACTTCTTACAATTTTGTTCATGCCAACGATCATCAGAACATTTTCCGGTCCGTAAGAAATAGCTGCCACACGGTTTGCATTTCCATCTATATTAACCAGTATCCCATCTTCCGAGATTGCATTACAGCTTGCCAGAAAATAATCGCAGTTAAGTGCCTGATGCATCATCTCTGCTTTTTCCTCCGGTGTCGCACACAGATCTCTGTCCAGCACTTTATAATTTCCTTTATGAAGTGCTTCAGGAAGACCAATTGCCTTAATGCTCATAGACCCTCCCCAACTGATGCTGCTTCCTTCCGGAATCAGCTTCAGTGCAAGGGCAAGTGCCTCTTCTTTGGTCTGTACATAATGCCCCTCCATCTGACGGGACTTCAAATTCTTTATCACCTGCTCAGCGAGCAGATCATTTCGCTTTGTAACGAATTTATCCATTATTCAACCACCTGGATCCATCCTTCTGGTGCTTCGATGTGTCCCATCTGAATTCCGGTAAGTGTTTCATATAATTTCTTGATAACAGGTCCCATCTCATCCATTCCGCTTGGGAAGCAGATTTCTTTACCATGATCTACAATCTTTCCAACCGGTGAAATAACTGCTGCTGTTCCGCAAAGTCCGCATTCTGCAAAGTCTTTTACTTCATCAAGATATACTTCTCTTTCCTCTGTCTCAAGTCCAAGATAATGTTCTGCCACATAAAGAATAGAACGTCTTGTAATAGATGGAAGGATACTGTTTGACTTCGGAGTAACTACTTTACCATCTTTTGTGACGAAAATGAAGTTTGCTCCACCTGTCTCTTCTACTTTTGTTCTTGTTGCTGCATCCAGATACATATTCTCTGCATAGCCTTCTTCATGTGCTGTTACAATTGCATGTAAGCTCATTGCATAGTTAAGACCAGCCTTGATATGTCCTGTTCCATGCGGTGCTGCACGGTCAAAGTCTGAGACTTTAATTGTGATCGGCTTTGCGCCGCCCTTGAAATATGGTCCTACTGGTGTTACAAATGCACGGAACTGATATTCGTCAGCAGGTTTAACTCCGATAACCGGATTGCTTCCGAACATATATGGACGGATATAAAGGGACGCTCCTGATCCGTAAGGTGGTACATAAGCCGCATTGGCTTTTACTACCTGTACGATCGCATCTACAAAACGGTCTTCCGGAAATACCGGCATCTCAAGTCTTCTTGCGGAATCAGCAAATCTCTTTGCGTTCATATCCGGGCGGAATACAACGATGCGTCCGTCTTCTGTTGTGTATGCCTTCATACCTTCAAATACTGACTGGGAATACTGCAGAACACCTGCACACTCATTCAATACAATGTTGGCATCTTCTGTCAGGCATCCATCATCCCACTTTCCATCTTTGTAATTTGAAACATATCTCTTTTCGGTCGGGATATAACCAAATCCTATGCTTGACCAGTCAATCTGTTTCTTTTCCATTGTAATTCCTCCATTCCCTTGTTGCTTCTTACAGTAACATATATCTAAATTATAATTTTTGCTTCCCGTATTTTAAATCCTACGGATTACATATCGCTATTATATTACTTCTGTTTTTCAAATTCAAGAGTGCGCTCTGTTTTTTTTGATTTTTTTATCTTTTTGGCATTGTGATCGCTTCAATCCCCACACTTCCGCCTCTTACAACTTCAATTGAATTGAATTCAGAACGTAGAAACTGGATGATCGCTGTATTTTTATGTGCCGTGTGTACAAATTCAAGAAGCACACTGTCTTTTCCATAATCACGTACCTTTGCCTGATAGGTCTGCGCGATCTGGAAAAGCTCTGTCTTATCTTCCGGTGTACAGTTTTTTACCTTGATAAACATCAGCTCCTGCATAACAACAGATACTTCTGTAAAATCAATGACTCTGATGACTTCAACCATACGGTTCAGCTGTTTTTTGATCTGCTCATAAGTCTCTTCATCACTGTTCGTCTCAATCGTCATTCTGGAGATAGTCGGATCTTCTGTTCTACCTACCGTCAGACTCTCCAGATTATAGGATTTACCGGAAAAGAGTCCGGAAATCTTTGAAAGTACACCAACCTGATTTTCCACATATAAGGAAATCCATCTTTTTTTCATTGTATTATCCATCTTCACCTCTCCTCTCCATTAATCCATCAAAAGATCTTCCAGGGTTCCGCCCGGACGTACCATCGGATAAACCTGCACTTCCGGATCCAGCATGAATTCGATCAGAGTCGGCACCTTCAGTGCACGGTTTGCTTTTGCCTGTTCAAATGCTGCTTTCATCTCGGATTTTTCGGTTACACGGATTCCCTTTGCCCCATAGCTTTCTGCAAGTTTTACAAAGTCCGGCGTATATTTCGGTGGATGCTCTTCTCCACGTCTTGTCGCTGCGCCTGCACGAAGATCTGTCATAGAATAGCGTTTTCCATAGAAAAGTTTCTGCCACTGGCGAACCATTCCAAGATAGGTATTATTAAATACACAGAGGATCAAAGGAAGTTCTTCCAGCACTGCTGTTGCAAATTCCTGAATATTCATCTGCATACCGCCATCACCGGAAATTGCAATCACCGTACTGTCCGGATTACCAATCTGCGCTCCGACTGCTCCCGGGAATCCATATCCCATGGTTCCAAGTCCGCCGGACATATAAAGTCTGGTCTTTTCATTCACTTCCAGATACTGGGATGTGAACATCTGATGCTGTCCTACATCTGTCACAACAATCTTGTCATCCTCTTTAAACACTTCATTGATCGTCTCCAGAATATCCTGAGCCTGCATCTGGTCTCCCTTTGGTTTCATCCTAAGCGGATGCTCCTCTTTCCAGCCTTCGATCTGTTCCATCCAGCTTTCTTTTTTCTCCATTGGTTCTACATATTCCAATAATTTTTCAATTGCTTCTTTTGCATCCGCAACGATCGGAATATCTACCTGAATGTTACGTGAGATGGAGGAAGTATCAATGTCGATATGTACGATCGTAGCCTTCGGTGCAAATGCATGCAGTTTTCCGGTGATACGATCGTTAAATCTGGTCCCGATCGAGAACAGCAGATCGCATTCTTCCACTGCCATATTGGATGCATATGCACCGTGCATCCCCAGATTACCGATAAAAAGCGGATGCGTTGTCGGAATCGCACCACGTCCCATGATCGTTGTCACAACCGGGATCTGGGTACGTTCTACAAGTTCGGTAAACGCCTTATTCGCTCCTGCAATATTTACCCCACCACCGGCAAGGAACAACGGTTTCTTTGCTTTTCCAAGCATCTTGACTGCTCTCTTAAGCTGTCCGATGTGAACACCGGTACTCGGCTTATATCCGCGTATATTGACTGTCTCCGGATAATTCGGGCTTCCAAGCTCTGCCATTACATCTTTCGGGAGATCCACAAGAACCGGACCCGGACGTCCGCTGCGCGCAATATAGAATGCCTCTTTGATGATTCTTCCAAGATCTTCTCTCTTTCTTACTGTCACACCGTATTTTGTGATACTTCTTGTAATACCTACAATATCAACTTCCTGGAATGCATCATTTCCGATCAGATGTCTCGCAACCTGTCCGGTAAAACATACCAGCGGTACACTGTCATAATTTGCCGTTGCAATTCCTGTCACCAGATTGGTTGCACCCGGTCCGCTTGTTACCAGACATACCCCGACTTTTCCTGTTGATCTGGCGTAAGCATCTGCAGCATGGACAAGTGCCTGTTCATGACGCGGAAGTACAACTTTTGTGTAATCCTGTTTGTAAATTTCATCACTGATATCAATTGTACAGGCTCCCGGATATCCAAAAAGGATATCTACCCCCTCCTCTTTTAATGCTTTTACAAGTAATTTGTTCCCTGATATTTTTTTCATAAATCTACCTCCATGAATTTTCTATACAGATGATCGCCAAATTTTTATCATAGTCATATAGAATAACAAACGCCCTAAACGGCTGACCGTTCAGGGCGAATATAAAATCCGTGTTACCACCTGTCTTCAGAGAAGCTGCTTCTCTGCTCTCACGCAAGTACAGAACCATAGAAATGTTCGATACTATTCCCCTGTAACGTAGGGCCTACGTCGAAGTCTACTTGAGAAATTCCCGTTCGGTCCGCTGCTCAAAGGCTACTTCTACAATCCCTTCATGAAGGCTTACACCGCCCGCCTTCTCTCTTTGCTTCCGAAGATTATATACTCCTCCTTGTCATAGCATTTCTTCTATTGTCTCATCGATTACATTTATTATAATGAGTGGTCTATTGATTTGTCAATGATACATTTCGCAAATTTTATTGATCTATTTTATTCTTTCATATTTTGCAAATACATACTCAAGATCGAAATATGTCTGTTCATCCGTCTCAGCTGTTTTTTGCCAATCCGGATCCTTTTCCAGATCCGGGAACCAGGTATCTGCCTCATATACATGATCTGTCCGCGTAACATACGCTATATTACAATACGGAAGCATTGCACGGTAAATACTTTCTCCGCCGATCACAAAGACTTCTCCTTTGTGCTTTTTACATTCCTGCATTGCCTCTTCCACACTGTGTACCACGATTGCATCCTTCACCTGATAATCCGGATTGTGGGAAATCACGATATTAACCCGGTTGGCAAGCGGACGCCCCTGCGGAAAGCTTTCCAGTGTCTTTCTTCCCATCACGACAATATTGCCTTCTGTCATCTGACGGAAGTATTTCATATCTGCCGGGATTCGTACAAGCAGACTGTTATTCTTTCCTATTGCCCAGTTTTTATCTGCATTTACAATAATGTTCATCGTATCTGTCTCCTTTTCTAAACCGCGATCGGAATATTTTTGATCTGCGGTCCTGTCACATAATCGTCTAATCTTACGTCATCCGGTGTAAACTGATAGAAATCTTTCACTTCCGGATTCAGCCAGAATTTCGGTGCCGGGTGCGTCTCTCTTGAAATCAGTTCCTCGATCAGCGAAATATGCCTGTCGTAAATATGTGCATCTGCGATCACATGTACAAATTCGCCCACCTGCATATCGCATACCTGCGCGAGCATATGAAGCAGCACAGCATACTGGCATACATTCCAGTTATTTGCCGCCAACACATCCTGGGAACGCTGGTTCAGGATTCCGTTCAGTGTCAGCTTGTCGCTGCCTTTTTCTTTTGTCACATTGAACGTCATGCTGTATGCACACGGATACAGATTCATCTCATGAAGATCTTGATGTACATAGATATTCGTCATGATCCGGCGGCTGTAAGGATTATTCTTCAGATCATAGAGTACACGGTCTACCTGATCCATCATTCCTTCTTTGTAGACATGCTTTACGCCCATCTGATAGCCGTATGCCTTCCCGATCGATCCATCTTCATCTGCCCAGCTGTCCCAGATGTGACTGTTCAGATCGTGGATATTATTGGATTTTTTCTGCCAGATCCACAAAAGCTCGTCCGTACAGCTTTTGATCCCGGTTCTTCTGAGTGTCAGTGCCGGGAATTCTTTTCGCAGATCATACCGGTTCACCACACCAAATTTTTTTACAGTATACGCCGGAGTCCCGTCTTCCCATCTCGGACGTACCTTTTCTCCTTCTGTGCTGGTTCCATTATCAATGATGTCCCTGCACATCTCTATAAAAACTTTGTCTGCATAACTCATGCCTGATTACTCCTTTTTCCAATGCTGTGCCTTTTAATATTCTCTGATAATGCTGCTGATCTCACTTACGATCGGCATTTCTTTTAATTCCTCCAGCGCATCCTGAAGATGGTATTCCTTGACTGCGGATGTCCCGATGACAAGTTCTGCCTTTGCCGCTTTTGCCTGTTCCTGGATCACACGTTCGATACTTACCTTATGATCTCCGAATACTTTCGCGATTGCTGCCAGTACTCCCGGTTCATTACTCACCTGCATACGGATAAAGAAACGATTCTTGACGTCCGCAAATTCCTTGATCGGAAGCTCTTTGTATGCGCTCCATCCGATTCTTCCGGTACAGTTCCATACAATATTTCTTGTAACATCCATCACATCTCCGACAACTGCACTTGCGGTCTGCAGTTCTCCTGCTCCTCTTCCATAGAACATGGTATCCCCAACTGCATCTCCGTGTACAAAAACAGCATTAAAGGAATCTCTTACGGTAGCGAGCGGATGTTTCTTATCGATCATCATCGGATAAACACCTGCTTCAATTCCATTAGATGTATTTCTCGCAATACCGATCAGTTTGATCACATTTCCCATCTCTTTTGCATAATTTACATCTGCTGCTGTGATCTTTGTGATTCCCTCCGTATAGACATCCGAAAATTTCACCTGCGAATGGAATGCTGACGTAGCCATGATTGCCACCTTACGTCCTGCGTCCAGACCTTCCACATCCGCCGTCGGATCCGCTTCTGCATAGCCAAGCTCTGTCGCCTTTGCGAGTGCTTCTGTGAAATCCATTCCATCTTCAAACATCTTTGTCAGGATATAGTTAGTCGTACCGTTGACAATTCCCATGATTTCATCGATCTGGTTGCCTTCCAGGCACTGCTTAAGCGGACGGATGATCGGGATTCCTCCTGCTACCGCTGCTTCAAACAGGAAATCAGCGCTACCTTCTTTCGCAGCGTCATAGAGTTCCTTTCCATATTCTGCGATCAGATCCTTATTTGCACTTACTACATTTTTCCCTGCTTTCAGTGCTTCTATGATCATCGTTTTCGCTGGCTCAATTCCGCCCATCACCTCGATCACGATTTGGATTTCATCATCTTCTATAATCTCTTTCCACTGATCTGTCAGCAGATTCTGATCTACACCCTGTCTTACTTTTTTCATGTTGTGTACCAGGATTTTCTTTATTTCAAGAGCGGCGCCGGTCTTCTGCTGCATCTCTTCACTGCGGCGTCCAATCAATTTATAAACACCTGTTCCGACTGTTCCAAGTCCAAGTAATCCTACTTTGATCGTCTTTGTATCTGTCATGTCTTCGCGTCCTCCTAATCTATAGTAAATCCATTTTATTCTAGCACTTTTTTGTGAATATTCAAAGAACTTTCTTGACATCTTTTGGGGACGTGATAACATTATAAATGTATGATTCTATGTATTTAAGGATGTGAATGTTAAACATAATTTTTAACATTTACAT
>OLFT01003647.1_pt1 | contig 11046 bp, 11 predicted proteins | sample 1604921 | NCBI WGS metagenome assembly OLFT01 (sample SAMEA3888897, study PRJEB22519) | human gut metagenome | biome: human gut; feature: human-associated habitat; material: faeces | place: Denmark | collected 2013 | reverse complement strand
GGGCGTTGTCAGAAAATGAATGTAGAAAAGAGCGAACGGCAGGGAGAGAGTTTCACCCGAATGGAAACCGGATCGAATAATAATACCATCACGGAGAGTTTTCTCTATAACTGTGCGATATAGAAAACCGGGGCAGTTTATTCCGTATGCGCGACTTTCTCTTGAACCTGAACGAACATTAAATCCCAATTTTCAACCTCTATGTTAGGTCTTTGGCAACTATTCATGATCGGCATCGTGATTCTATGGTGCGTCGCATTGGTTTTACTGATCAACCTGAAAGTAAGCTCTGTCAATAAATTATTATGGGCACTGATCGTTACTTTCGTTCCTTTGTTCGGAAGCATCGTTTTTCTCGTATGGAGAAAACGCTTTCTGAAGCAAGCCTGCGAGTCGGGGCAAACAAAACGATAAAATTCCGACACGGTGCGGCAAGTGATTGAGCCAGAAAATCCGTCCCGGTTTTCTTTCATAAGGCGACTTGGCATTGCTTCTATATGCCAGGTGCGTTCGCAACAGGAGTTTTTGTATCCGCCAGTCGCAGCTTGTGACTACAAGCCGCACGTCCGATGCGGCCCTCATCTAAGTCCATCCGCTGGAGAAAACTTGATGCCGAGGAACCGGAAACCTTGGGAATGCAAGGGCCGGCACAACGAAGTATATAACCGGGTTTTCCCCTAAGTCACATAAATTAAAAGAGGAGCCGATTTTCCTGATCGATCGGCACCTCTTTCCGCAACAACTGCTTTCGGCTATGGTTAGGCCGTAGCGAGCCGGATAATCTCCATCCCGTGACGCATGGCCGCTTCGTTGGCAGGCAACAGCCGAGCCATCCGTTCGGGCAACGATTTGGCCAGTCCCTCGAACGCGTTTTCGAGCGTGACGACCGGCCGAACCTTCAGATAGCCGCCCAGAATCATCGTGTTGAAAACCCGGATATTGCCCAGCCGGGCCGCTTCGGTCGTCGCGTCGATCGAATAGACGCGAATATCGCTCCGCGAGGGCGGACGCACGATCCCGTTCGGATCGTAGATCAGCACGCCGCCCGGCTTGACCTTCGGCTCGAACTTGTCCATGCTCTGCTGGTTCAGAATAACGGCCGTGTCGTAGTCGTGCGCGATCGGCGAGCTGATCCGCTCGTCGCTCAGAATGACCGTCACATTAGCCGTACCGCCACGCATCTCGGGGCCGTAAGAAGGCATCCACGTCACTTCGAGTCCCTGCACGACGCCCGAATAGGCGAGAATCTTTCCCATCGACAGCACCCCTTGTCCGCCGAATCCGGCTATGATAAGCTCCTCCTTGAACATATACTTTCGTTTTTAACCGTTAATACCCCGATGCGGGATCAGCCCTTGATGTCCCCGAGCGGATAGAACGGGAACATGTGCTCCTCCATCCACCGGTTCGCCTCGACCGGCGTCAGCTTCCAGCCCGAATTGCACGTAGCGACGAACTCGACGAACGAGAGCCCCTCGCCGTGCATCGAATTGTCGAACGCCTTGCGGATCGCTTTCTTCGCCTTGCGGACGGCCGCCGGCGTATGAACGCTCTGACGCGTCAGATAGGTCACGCCGTCCAGATGCGCGAGCATGTCGGCGATCTTATACGGATAGCCGTGCAGCTTCGGGTCGCGGCCGTCGGGCGTCGTGGCCGTCCTCATGCCCGTGAGCGTCGTCGGAGCCATTTGGCCGCCGGTCATGCCGTAAATCGCATTATTGACGTAGATGATCGTAATGCGGTCGCCCCGATTACAGGCATGGATCGTCTCGCCGGTCCCGATCGCGGCCAGATCGCCGTCGCCCTGATAGGTAAACACGAGTTTCGACGGATTGAGGCGCTTGGCGGCCGTGGCGACTGCGGCGGCCCGGCCGTGGGCCGCCTCGATCCAGTCGATGTCGATATAATTGTAAGCCAACACGGAACATCCGACCGGAGAAATCCCGATCGCATCGTGCTCCAGCCCCATTTCGTCGATCACCTCGGCGACCAGCTTGTGAATCACTCCGTGACTGCATCCCGGACAATAGTGCATCGTATTGTCCGTAATCAGGCGCGGCTTGGCGTATACCCGGTTTTCGGGCGATATGTTCACTTCAAATTCTGCCATAACCTTTTACTGCAATGAAAAGTTCGACTTCAGCGCATCGTATACTTCGCCGGGCGAATGCACGACCCCCCCCGTGCGGCCGTAATGGCGGACCGGCACGCGGAAGCGCGAGGCCAGCATCACGTCCTCGACCATCTGCCCCGTGCTCATCTCGACGGACAGGAATCCTTTCACGCGGCGGGACAGCCCGTCGATCGCCTCGGTCGGGAACGGGAAGAGCGTGATCGGCCTCAACAGTCCGACCCGATGGCCGTCCGCCCGGGCCATCTCGACCACCTTCAGCGCGATACGGGCCGAAGACCCGTAGGCCACGAGCACGTAGTCGGCATCGTCGCAAAGCGTCTGCTCGAAGCGAACCTCGTCGCGGCGGATCGCATCGTACTTGGCTTTCAGTTTCAGATTGAAACGCTCCTGTACGAGCGAGTCGAGCTCGACGGACGTAACGATGTTCCGCCCGCGCGAAGACGGCTTGCCTGTGGCGGCCCACGCGCCGCACCGCTCGGCAATCCGGTCGTCGGTCCAGCGGGGACGGGCGGGCGACAGCACGACCTTCTCCATCATCTGGCCGATCACGCCGTCCGAGAGAATCATCACCGGATTGCGATATTTGAACGCCAAATCGAATCCCAGCGGCACGAAATCGTACATCTCCTGCACGGAATAGGGCGCCAGCACGATCAGATGGTAATCGCCGTGCCCGCCGCCCTTGACGGCCTGAAAATAGTCGGCCTGCGAAGGCTGGATCGTACCGAGCCCCGGACCTCCCCTCGACACGTTGACCACCACGCACGGCAGCTCGGCCCCGGCCAGATAGCTCAGCCCCTCGCACATCAGACTGATGCCGGGGCTTGACGACGAGGTCATCACGCGCTTGCCGGTCGCCGCTCCGCCATACACCATGTTGATCGCCGCGACCTCGCTCTCGGCCTGAATCACCGTCATGCCCGAAGTCTCCCACGGACGCATTTCCATCAGCGTTTCGAGCACTTCGGACTGGGGCGTTATCGGATAGCCGAAATAGCCGTCGCAGCCGCACCGCACGGCGGCTTCGGCGACCACCTCGTTCCCTTTCATCAATTTGATCTCTTCCATATCGCTATGATTTTTCACGTCGTCAGGGCTCCGTAAACTTCTGCCTGTACACCGTAATGCAACTATCGGGACAAACGCTCGCGCAAGAAGCGCAACCCGTACAAGCCTCGGGCGAAACCATCCGCGAGAAACGATAACCCTTGCCGTTGACCTCGCCGCTCAACGCGAGAACCTTCATCGGACAAGCGACCACACACAGCTCGCATCCCTTGCAGCGTTCGGCGTCGACTACGACCGTCCCCTTAATCTTTGTCATAGAATTTCGTTTATTTTCTTACAAATTTATCCGCCGCATATAAAAATAGTAATAATTTTTCATTCGAAATACGATATTCAAGAAAATGTACTTTCCTTTTTCCACCTCATTCTCACCGCATAAAAACATAAAAAACAAAAAGCGTCAGCTTTTCCTACCGTTTCCTGCAAGCCGATGACGAAACCGTGCCTGTCGATTCTGCAAGCAATTCATTCCTGCGAAGAAAATCCCTCGCCGTCGCTGGGAAATCACAAAAAATCGAAAGAAACAAATTGAAATTCCTCAAGCCGAAATACATCCGAATCGATCGGAATATCCCGACCCAACCGACGAATAGTAATTTTTTATTTCATTTACCTAAAAAACTGCCACTTTGCCTATTATCTATCAGTATATTACACGGTTGACAAATCGGATCGGAATCCTTATGTGTACTACAAGCTCGGCTACCGAGTTTCTTAATTTACTAACTAACACTGATTTACTATCATGAAGAAATTTTACCCGATCTTATTATGCATGGCGGGCCTGCTTTGGATGAATACGGCGTGCGACGATTCCGACGAAGGCCAGGGCCAGGGGCCGGAAAAAGAAAGTACGGAAACCGCCATGAAATACGTGACGGCCACATACGTCGGCGAACAAAACGCATGCGGCTTTTTCACTTTCGACTTTTGCACAGAGCCTACGGGCGAGAACGAAGCAATCCCTGCGAATGCCTCCGGACTGCACATAGAACTTTATTCGGACGTCGTGGCGCCCGAAAATCTGCTGGATGCCAGCATCGCTCCGGGAAGGTACGCGACAGGGGAGACTCCGGGCAAATTCACGATCCAGTCCGGACAGACAGCCGAGGGAAGGGTCACCGGTTCCTACTACTACACTACGGACGTAAACGGCAATGTCACCAAGCTCCCTGTAACCGAAGGCGAGATTTACTTCGTCATAACGGACGGCAATCAGGCGGCTTTCATCTCCGACCTGAAGATCGACCAGCAGGAAAACAAATGGGTGTCCTGCGAATACAACGGCAAGATAGACGTCGAACCGGTCTACAATACGGTCTTCACCGCTCAGACCGGATGGTACTGGGGGGACGACGACTATGACTATCCCGGTATCGGACAATATCTAATCACCCTATACGACGGCGAATACGACAGCCAAGGCCTGATCGAAGGAACCTCCATATCGCTCAGCTACTATGCCGAAATGGCGCCTAAGGCATGGGAAGCACAAATTCCCGAGGGCATTTATCACAGCTCGACGGAGTACCAGAAGGGGACGATCCTCGTAGCCACTCCGGAAATCATCGAGGAACAGCCTTGGAGCATATACGGTTATGCCATGCGGCAACAGATCGTCAATGGCGAAAAAACCGAGCATTTCGCCATCGAGGTCGTTTCCAAAGTCGAAAAGATCGAGGACGGACAATACGTTCTCAAATTCAACATCCTGTTCAACAACGGAGAGAGGCATCTTTCAAAATACGTCGGTAACGTAAGGCAAGGCGACGAGTTCACGAAAACAACCCTGACGCAGGATCTGACGATGGAAACGCCCGGTTTCGGCTATCTCGAATATAGGGGTCCTTCGCCGATGTGGAACATCAAGGGAGTCAATCGCTGGAGCATTCGACTCTACACCGACGGAATAGTCGTACATCCTGACCAATACTGGGGCGTCGAACTGAACGGGGAAGGCGAATATATCACAATCGAATTATTCACCGACTCGCATTATACGACCGAAATTCCGGAAGGCCGCTATGTCATATCGAAAGAAGAAGTACCTTATCATGCCAATATGGGCCAAGGCGGCTGGGGCTACAACTTCGGCACATGGTACTACGACTTGGGAGACAATCAGGCCGTATCCGGCGAGGTTAATGTCGGCAGAAACGGCGACGACTATACGGTCGCTTTCCAACTGATCGACGACAGGGGGAACACCATTCAAAGCGATTATACGGGTCCCCTGCAGTACTGGGACAGCTACAACACTTCCAGCGCAGCTCCCGCCCCTGCTTGGTTGTCCGCTCCTTCCACGAGCTACGAGGCAGCCAAAGCAGCGAAAGTCACGAGCGATCTCGAACAACATAACGGAAAGCAGAACGAAAAATAAGCGATCTTTTTCGGCTGTGTCGAAAGCACTTCGAACCGGCGCGGGAGTCCTTCGAGATTTTCCCGCGCCGGTCTTTTCCCGCATGGCAAAACCTTCCGGCATGGGCTCTGCGACCGGCATCGCTTCTGCAAAGGCTCTCAAGCGGGAAAGCCATGCATAGGTTGGTTAAGCCCGGCCGATCAGACATGCAAAACAAGACGGCATGCCTACAAAAAAACGGACGGGAACAAATTCCGTCCGTTTTCTCTTATAAAGCGATTCGCTTCAAAACCTTCCGCCACGTCAATCGAGCGAGTGAATGACCAGCCCCGAGCGTAGTTTCGGCTCGAACCAAGTGGTCTTCGGAGGCATGATCTGGCCCGAGTCGGCGATATCGATCAACTGTTTCATCGAAACCGGATAGAGCGCGAAAGCCACCTTCATTTCGCCGCTATCGACCCGGCGCTGCAACTCGCCGAGCCCCCGGATACCGCCGACGAAGTCGATCCGCTTGTCCGTGCGCAGGTCCTTGATGCCCAGCAACCGGTCCAGCACGCGCTCCGAAAGGACCGTCACGTCCAGTACCCCGATCGGATCGCTGTCGTCGTAGGTCCCTTCGCGTGCCGTCAGACTGTACCAGCGCCCGTCGAGGTACATCGAGAAATTGTGCAGCGCGACGGGATGATAGATGCCCGTGCCCTTGTCCTCGACGATGAAATCCTTCTCGAGCGCCCGGAGCAGCTCCTCGGGCGACAAGCCGTTCAGATCCTTCACTACGCGATTGTAGTCGATGATCTTCAACTGGCTGTCCGGAAAGATGACGGCCAAGAAATAGCAATACTCCTCATTACCTGTGTGCGCCCCGTTAGCTCGCATCTTTTCCTCGGCGACACGCGCGGCAGCGGCCGTGCGATGATGCCCGTCGGCCACGTACAACGCCGGAATCTCGTCGAATATCTCCGTAATGCGCCGCTGAATCTCCTGATCGTCGATCACCCAGAAACGATGTCCGAAACCGTCGGCCGCCGTGAAATCGTACTCGGGCGGATTGTTCTCGACGACACCGCGAATAATCATATCCATTTCGGCATTGGCCGGATAGGAGAAAAACACGGGCTCGATATTGGCGTTCTGATTCCGCACGTGAATCATACGGTCCTCCTCCTTGTCGGGACGCGTCAGCTCGTGCTTCTTGATCCTGCCGCGGACATAATCGTCGAAATGACAGGCGGCGACCAGCCCGTACTGCGTACGGCCGTCCATCGTCTGCGCATAGACGTAGTACTTCTCCTCGTCGTCCTGCACGAGCCACCCGCGCTCGCGCCAGCGCCGGAAGTTCTCGACGGCCTTGCGGTAGACTTCCTCGCAATGCTCATCGGCGATCGGATCGAAATCGATCTCCGGCTTGATGATGTGAAGCAGCGATTTTTCGGTAGCTTCCTTTTTAGCCTCCTGCGAATTGAGCACGTCGTACGGACGCGAAGCCACCTCGGCGGCGTATTTCCTCGGCGGGCGGATGCCCCGGAACGGTTTGATCTTTACCATATTTCCTATTTTTTGAATGATACTATCCGGACAGCCGAAGATGCAAAGCCCCCGGAACGACATTCCGGGGGCTCGTTCTTCGGCGAAGAACTACTTGTTGACCTGAAACCTGCGATTGCCGTTTTTCAGGAAATCGACCGTCTGACGGGCGGCTGCCAAACCCGCATTCAGATTGGCCTCGGCCGTCTCGGCCCCCATCTTCTTCGGCGTAGCGAACACCCGCTTGCCGAACTTCTCCGTCAGCAAAGGCTGTGCCTCGGCAGCGATGTCGGTGATATATTTCAGGTCGGCGCGTTCTTCGAACGCCCGAATCAATCCCTGCTCGTCGATCACCTCCTTACGCGCGGTATTGATCAGTACGCCGCCCTTGGGCATACTCGACAGCAATTCGTAACCGATCGATCCCCGCGTCTGGGCCGTAGCCGGAATGTGCAGCGAAACGTAATCGGACGAGGCATACAACTCCTCGACCGTTCCGACCGCCTCGACGCCGTCGGCTTCCAGCTGCCTCGGATCGACGAACGGATCGAACGCCTTCACGCTCATGCCGAGCGCACGCCCGTAGCGCGCCACGATACGTCCCACGTTGCCGTAGGCATGGATTCCGAGACGCTTGCCGCTTACTTCGGCCCCCGTACCCGGCGTGAACTGGTTGCGCGAGATGAAGATCATCATGCTCACGACCAGCTCGGCCACGGCGTTCGAATTCTGTCCGGGCGTGTTCATCACGACGATGCCCCTCTCGGTGCAGGCCGCCAAATCGACGTTGTCGTAGCCGGCTCCGGCCCGCACGACGATTTTCAAATTCCGGGCCGCATCGATCACCTCGCGCGTGACCTTATCGCTGCGGACGATCAGTCCGTCGGCATCGGCCACGGCGGCCAGCAGTTCCGCCTTATCGGCGTACTTTTCGAGCAGAGCCAGCTCGTATCCGGCTCCCTCGACGATTTCTCGTATACCGTCGACCGCCGCCTTGGCAAACGGTTTCTCGGTAGCTACCAATATTTTCATAAACGTAACGTTCTCTAAGGTTTCAAACGAAATGGCTTTTTTCACCCGCGAAGGTCCGGGGTACATGACGAGGATTCCCATAAACGCCTATTTGGCATGGATCTTCTCGAACTCGCGCATGCAGTCGACCAGTGCCTGCACGCTCTCGATCGGCAGCGCATTGTAGATCGACGCGCGGAAACCGCCCACCAGACGGTGCCCCTTGACGAACTCGAGGAACTCGGGTGCCAGATCGGCATACGGTTCGCTCATCACGAAGCAGACGTTCATCAGCGAGCGGTCCTCCTTGACGGCCGTCCCGACGAACAGCGGGTTGCGGTCGATTTCGGCGTAGAGCAGATCGGCTTTCGCCTTGTTGCGCTTCTGGATTTCGGGTACGCCCCCGATCGACTTGAGCCACTTGAGCGTCTCCTTCACGACATAGATCGCGAACACGGGAGGCGTATTGAACATCGACTTGCTGGCGATGTGATTGCGGTAGTCCACCATCGAGGGCAGCGGACGGGAAACCTTGCCCAGCGCGTCCTCCCGCACGATGACGAACGTCACGCCGGCAGGACCGATGTTCTTCTGCGCGCCGCCGTAGATCATCGCGTACTTGCTCACGTCGACCGGACGGCTCAGAATGTCGGAACTCATATCGGCGATCAGCGGAACCGGCGAATCGATGTCGGTGTGGTACTCCGTGCCGTAAATCGTATTGTTGGAGGTAATGTGCAGATAATCCAAATCCGACGGGATGGCGTATCCTTTCGGAATATAGGCGAAGTTCTTGTCTTCCGAGGAAGCGAGCACCTCGACCTCGCCGAACAATTTGGCCTCTTTGATCGCCTTCTTGGCCCATACGCCCGTATTGACGTAACCGGCTTTCTTTTCGAGAAAATTGTAGGGCACTTCGAAAAACTGGGTGCTGGCGCCGCCGCCCAAGAAAAGAACTTTGTAGTTGTCGGGAATATGCAGCAATTCGCGGAAAAGCGCCTCGGCTTCGTCGTTCACGGCTTCGAAATCTTTCGTCCGGTGCGATATTTCCAGCAGCGACAGCCCGATGCCTTCGAAGTCCAAAATAGCCTTGGCGGCATTCTCGATGGCTACGCGCGGCAGAATCGACGGTCCTGCGTTGAAATTGTGTTTTTTCATCGTCGTAAAAGAAATTATACGGTTAATACTCTAAAAGAATCGGGAATAACAGCTTCAAACTTACCAAAAAATCTCCGAACCGCGAAAGATTTTCCCGTTTTTATACAACAACCCGAAACCGTCCATTTTTTTTAACGCGTTTTTTGGCTTACTTTTGCAAGCGTTTCCAAATGATAGCGTGATGATTAAATCGATGACAGGCTACGGCAAGGCCGAAGCCGCGACGGAGCACAAGAAGATAACCGTCGAAATCCGCTCGCTCAACAGCAAGCAGCTCGATCTGGCGGTCAAGCTGCCGTCCGCATACCGCCAGTGCGAATACGAGATCCGTCAGACAGTAGGCAAACGGCTCCAACGAGGGAAGATCGACGTCTTCGTATCGTACGAAACGGTAGGTCGGGCCACCGGCGTGACGATCGACCGGGACATTTTCGCGCACTATGCCGGGCAGCTCCGCGAACTCGCCGAGGCGAGCGGGCTGGGCTGGGGGAGTGCGGCGGCCGACGCGGCCGCGATGACGGCCATCTTGAAGCTGCCCGACACCGTGCAGAACAACTCCGAAGCCGTTTCCGACGAAGAACTGACGGCACTTGGCAGCGCCGTAGCCGAAGCCCTCGACCGCATCGACGGAAGGAACCACGCTGATAGCCGACCTGCTCCGCCGCATCGACCGCATCGAGCAGATCAAAAACGAGATCGAACCGTACGAGAAAGCACGCACCGAAACGATCAAGGCCCGGATTCGGGAACACGTCGAATCGCTCGGCATACCCTACGACGCGGGACGGCTCGAACAGGAAATGATCTACTACATCGAAAAACTGGACATCACCGAGGAGAAAGTCCGCCTGCAGAACCACTGCCGCTATTTCCGCGAAGTGGCGCATGCCGAGCAGGGAGCGGGCCGCAAGCTCGGGTTCATCGCGCAGGAGCTCGGGCGCGAGATCAATACGCTCGGATCGAAGTCCAACGAAGCGACGATGCAGAAAATGGTCGTGGAAATGAAAGACGAGCTCGAAAAGATCAAGGAACAGGTGCTCAATATCTTGTAAAAGCTCCTTCCCCGAATTAAGTCCATCCGATCAAACACGATAACAGCCATGTCCCGAATCACCGAAGGAAAAGTCGTCATTTTCTCGGCTCCGTCCGGAGCGGGAAAGTCCACGATCATCGGCCGCCTGCTCGAAAAATTTCCCCGCCTCGAATTTTCCATATCGTGCACGAGCAGGCCGCCGCGAGGAAAGGAAGTTCACGGACGCGAGTACTATTTCCTCAGCAACGACGAGTTCAAAGCGCGCGCGGGGGCAGGGGAGTTCGTCGAATGGGAGGAGGTCTATCCCGGAACCTGCTACGGCACGCTGCGCAGCGAAGTGGACAGGATATGGGAGAAGGGGAGCGTAATCGTTTTCGACGTGGACGTCAAAGGAGGCGTCAACCTCAAGAAAACGTTCGGCGCAAGCGCCCTGTCCGTCTTCATCATGCCGCCTTCGGTCGAGGAGCTGCGGCGCCGGCTCGTCGGCCGGGGAACCGACTCGGCCGAAACGATCGAAAAGCGGGTGGCCAAGGCCGAGCAGGAGATCGCCCATGCCCCGCAGTTCGACCGGGTGATCGTGAACTACTCGCTCGAAGAAGCCGTTGCCGAGGCAGAAAAAACCGTCGCCGAATTCATCGGATAGTATGGAAGTCGAGCCGACCATCCTGCTGCCGGGATCTTTCAACCCGATTCACAAAGGTCATCTGAGTATCGCCGAGAACGTTCTGCGAGCCATGCCCGAGGCTACGCTGTGGTTCG
>OLFT01003644.1_pt1 | contig 11058 bp, 9 predicted proteins | sample 1604921 | NCBI WGS metagenome assembly OLFT01 (sample SAMEA3888897, study PRJEB22519) | human gut metagenome | biome: human gut; feature: human-associated habitat; material: faeces | place: Denmark | collected 2013 | reverse complement strand
GATCAGCACCCCACGTAGCGCGCCGAAGCAGATCCCCAATACCCTGTCGGTACCTGACAAACCGGTCTTCTCCACCAGCTGGCCTATCACATAGTTCACGATAGCGCCAACGATGAGCGTCACGATAAACAGCGCCGCAATAGCAATCCCATTTCGAACCCGTTCATCCTCAAAGCCCGTAAACCAGACAGACAGGTCAGCGTAGTAGTGGCTGGCGACATAAAACGCGCAACCCCACGTGACTAACGATAAAGCTTCGCGAACGAAGCCGCGGATCAGGCTGACCAGGCAAGAAAGACCCAGCACCGCCATAATGGCGTAATCAATCCAGACCATATACGTCCCACGATTTTACGCCCTGTCGTCCAGTTCGGGGCGCATTCTAACAGAAAAAGAAAACGTTTGCGTAGGGATTTCCTTGCCCTACAGAAATAAAAATGGCGCTGAAAAAACATTCAACGCCAGACTGCCTTTCGCCTCTTCAGGGCGGCTGAGACAGGGTTTGCGGGGCGTTTAGCCCCGCCGCGTTCTCTCCGCATGGCGGAAAAAAACCATCAGTTCGGGGTGAAGCCCATCACCACCCCGCTGAGCCCGGAGATCTGTTGCAGATCGCCCAACTGGCCCTTCAGCTTGTCTTTTGACGCATCCGGGCCGACGAGGATACGGGTAATTTTACCCTGTACCGGCGTCGAAGGCGACGTATAGACTTTGAAGCCCGATGCCCGTAGCTTACCGACGATCTCGTTCACCTTATCGGCGTTCTTCAACGCGCCCAGCTGGACCACATAGGCCTTGCCGGTCGGCGCCGGCAGGGCCGCCTGCTGCTGCGGTGGTTGCTGCTGAGGCTTAGCCGGCGGAGGGGTAGGCGTCGCAGCCTGCTGTTGCGGCTTCGGCTGCGGCTTCGGCTGGGGTTTAGGCTGCGGTTTCGCGGCAACCACCGGCTCCTGAACGTCATCGAAGCTGTTGCTGTTCACCGGGATACGCGACGGATCTAACGATGGCGCAGCGGCATCGCCAGCCCGCACCTCCTCCGCCGCCCCTTCCGGCGGCTGCGAAGGCAGCGCCTGAGTCGCCGCCGGCAGCATATCCGGTTCATCGCGATCGCCGGGTTTCGGCACCAGCGGGATCGCGGCAAACTCATCCTGATAATGCTTTTTCTGCCCGTCCAGCAGCCCTGGCAGGATAATCACCCCCAGCGCCACCAGCACGATTGTCCCGACTAAACGGTTCTGAAACTTACTCGCCACCGATTCTCCCCGCGTCAATCTCTTCCATTACCTGCGCTACCGTGTGAAATGAACCACACACCAGCACTGTATCTTCCGCTTGAGCGTCAGCCATGGCCGCGCGCCATGCCTGCGCCACGCTGCTATAGACTGTGCCGCCACGCAAATGTTCCACCAGCTGCTCCGCCGTCGCCCCGCGCGGACCCTCCAGCGGCGCGCAGTACCAGACGTCAACTTCCGGCGTCAGATTGGCCAGCGTACCGGCGATGTCCTTATCATGCAGCATACCAATAACCGCCAGCACGCGTCCCGTTTTCGCTAACGTTTTGAGACGCCCGGCGAGATAAGCCGCCGCGTGCGGGTTATGCGCCACATCGAGGATCACCCGCGGGGCGTCGCTGATAATCTGAAAGCGTCCCGGCAGCATCGCGTCGCGGATCCCCGCGCGCAGGATAGCGTCATCCACGGCAAGGCCGCTGGCGCGCAGCGCCGCCACGGCCGTGGCGGCATTCGGCAACGGCACCTGAGGCAGAGGCAGGCGGCTTAACGCCCCGTCCGCGTCGCGGAAGGACCATGTCTCGCCTTCCACCTCATAGCGCCAGTCGACGCCGCGGCGCTGGAGCAGCGCGCCCTTCTCGCGCGCCACTTCAGCAATGGTGTGCGGCATATCCGGCTCCCCTACCACCGCCGGTTTACCGGCACGGAAGATACCGGCTTTCTCCCGGCCGATACTGTCGCGATCCGGTCCCAGCCAGTCGGTATGATCGAGGGCGATGCTGGTGACCACGGCGACGTCGGCATCCACGATATTGGTGGCGTCGAGACGGCCGCCGAGGCCCACCTCCAGGATCACCACATCCAGCTGCGCCTGCTTAAACAACCATAGCGCAGAGAGCGTGCCGTACTCAAAATAGGTCAGCGAGATGTCGCCCCGCGCCGCTTCAATCTCCGCAAACGAGGCCGTATGCGCTGCCTCCGGCAGTTCCGCGCCCTGAATGCGCACGCGTTCGGTGTAGCGCACCAGATGCGGAGAGCTGTAAACCCCCACTTTATAGCCGGCCGCCATCAGGACTGTTTCCAGCGTGCGGCAGGTGGTGCCTTTGCCATTGGTGCCCGCGACCGTAAAGACGAACGGCGCCGGTTTGACGATATCCATCTGCCGCGCGACCTCGCTGACGCGCGCCAGCCCCAGGTCGATGGTTTTACTGTGCAGATGTTCCAGATAAGAAAGCCACGTAGCCAGGGGCGACGTGGCCTGAGGAATAGGATCTTTTTCCATGATGCCCGCAAGAATTGACGGTTAACGCGTTTGAATAAAAAAGGGCAGCGCCGCCAGGCCCTGCCCTCTGCTTTATCAGGCCTCGGGTTCCTGATCCGGTGCCGGCGGCACCACCACGCCTTCATGAGGCGTTTCCGAAGCGGCAACCGGCGCCGGCAGGTTCATCAGCTTCGCCAGAATGCTGGCCAGCTTGAGACGCATTTCCGGACGGCGAACGATCATATCGATCGCCCCTTTTTCAATCAGGAACTCACTGCGCTGGAATCCCGGCGGCAGCTTCTCACGTACGGTCTGCTCAATGACGCGAGGACCGGCAAAGCCGATCAGCGCTTTCGGCTCGGCAATGTTCAGGTCGCCCAGCATCGCAAAGCTCGCCGATACGCCGCCCATAGTCGGGTCGGTCAGCACAGAGATGTACGGTAATCCGCGCTCCTGCATTTTTGCCAGCGCCGCGGAGGTTTTCGCCATCTGCATCAGCGACATCAGCGCTTCCTGCATACGGGCGCCACCGGAGGCGGAGAAGCAGATCAGCGGGCAGTTATCTTCCAGCGCCTGCTCCACCGCGCGCACAAAGCGTGCGCCAACGACGGAACCCATCGATCCCCCCATAAAGGAGAATTCAAAGGCCGCGGCCACCACCGGCATCGCGTAGAGCGTACCTTTCATCACCACCAGCGCGTCTTTTTCGCCCGTCTCTTTTTGAGCGGACGCCAGGCGGTCTTTGTATTTTTTTGAATCGCGGAACTTCAGCACATCTTTTGGCTCAAGTTCGCTACCCAGTTCCACCAGGGAACCTTCATCCAACAGGCTATGCAGGCGATTACGCGCCGACATGCGCATATGGTGATCGCACTTAGGACAAACCTCCAGGTTGCGCTCCAGCTCGGCGCGGTAGAGTACCTGACCGCAGCTGTCGCACTTGGTCCATACACCCTCAGGAATGCTCGCCTTGCGGGTGGGAGTAATGTTGCTTTTAATTCGTTCAATCCAGCTCATTGATAACCTTTCTGCCTGAACCTGGTCGATGCCAGTTTTGTCGTAAGGGGCGCATAATGCCATTTTTGCCTCTTACAGACCATGAATGTTGCACATTAAATCATATCATCCCGGAACATGGGATAAAAAAGTGGTCAAACCGCTGCGCGTGACGCTCGTGCACCGTCACGCGCAACGCAGGCTAAACTACTTCGCCTGCTTTGCCGCCGCCCGCTTATGGCGAATAATCTCAATCACGCCCGGCAGGACGGAAAGCACGATGATCGCCACGATCAGCAGCTTCAGGTTCTCCTGCACCACCGGCAGATCGCCAAACAGATAGCCGGCGTAGGTGAACAGCAGCACCCACAGCAGCGCCCCGACGACGTTATAGGCCGCAAAATGACGATAGGACATATGCCCCATTCCCGCCACAAACGGCGCGAAGGTTCGGACTATCGGCACAAAGCGCGCCAGGATAATGGTTTTTCCGCCGTGACGTTCGTAGAAGCTATGGGTTTTATCCAGATAGCTGCGACGGAAAATCTTCGAGTTCGGGTTGCTGAACAGCTTTTCGCCGAACAGCCGGCCAATGGTGTAGTTGACCGCATCGCCGACGATAGCCGCGATGACCATCAGCAATACCATCAGGTGGACATTCAGACCGTTGGTGGGCAGGGCCGAGAGCGCGCCCGCGACGAACAGCAGGGAATCCCCCGGCAGGAACGGCGTTACCACCAGCCCGGTTTCGCAGAACAGAATCAAAAACAGAATGGCATAAACCCAGACGCCATACTGGGCGACCAGCTCGGCCAGGTGCACATCAATATGCAGGATGAAATCAATTAAAAAGTGAATCAAGTCCATGTTTGTCTTTACCCTTAATGACCCTATTAGTCCGCCAGAAACAGCGGGCCCATTGGCAGCACCGGTAAATCATAATGGGCCGGGTAATCCACCGACACCAGATACAACCCTTCCGCTTTTGCCGTTGCCGCAGCGAGCGTCCTGTCTTTTGCTGCCAGCAGTTCTGCCATCCAGCTCTCCGGCTGGTTTCCGGCCCCGATTTCCATCAGGCTGCCCACAATATTCCTGACCATATGATGTACAAAGGCATTCGCTTTGATATCCACCACCACATAAGCGCCGTAGCGGGTAACGTTAATGTGCATTACGTTGCGCCACGGGGTACTCGACTGGCACTGCACCGCGCGAAACGAGGTAAAGTCATTCTCCCCCAGCAGACACTGTGCGGCACGCTGCATGCGCGCGGCGTCGAGCGGCTGGTGAAAATGCGTGACGCCCTGACTTAATACCGCCGGACGCAGGCGATGATTATAGATGACGTAACGATAGCGGCGCGCCGTGGCGCTGAACCGGGCGTGAAAATCCGCCGGGACATGTTTGACCCAACGCACCGCGATGTCACCAGGTAAATTCGCATTTACCCCCAGCGTCCAGGCGGCATCTTTACGCTGCGCCCGGGTTTCGAAATGCACCACCTGGCCGGTGCCATGGACACCGGCGTCGGTGCGGCCAGCGCAAAAGACGGTAATGGGTTCGTTCGCCACCTGCGAGAGCGCCTTTTCCAGCTTCTCCTGCACGCTGCGTACTTCGTTTTGCCGCTGCCAGCCGTAATATTTGCTACCGTCGTACTCGATGCCCAGCGCGATTTTACAGACCGGCTGTTGCTCCATCTCAGACATCAGTACAGGTACTCCTCAATCAGCTTCTCGGCGATCTTCACCGCCATCAGCGCGCCGCCGAAGCGGACGTTATCCGCCACCGACCAGAACTGGACCTGCTCCGGCATGCCGTAATCATTATGCACGCAGCCGATGGAGAGACGGGCGTTGCCGGAGGCGTCGCCAACCTGAGTGGGGAATTCGCCCTCTTCAGAAAGTTCGATCTCCTCGCCGCGGGTAAAGGCGTCACGCGCCTCTTCCGCCGCCAGCGGACGCATCGCTTCAAAGTTCACCATCTGCGCATGGCCGTAGAAGACCGGCGACTGGACGACGCTGGCGGAGATCATCAGCCCGTCATCCTGAAGAATTTTGCGCGCTTCATCGACGATACGGCGCTCTTCGCGCACGCTACCTTCACGATCCGGCAGCAGCGGCAGCATGTTGAAGGCCAGCTGGCGGCCAAAGAAATCGTCTTCATCGATGGGGATGCCGTTCAGCAGCTTGGCGCTCTGCCCTGCCAGCGCATCCACCGCTTTTTTCCCCTGCCCTGAGGCGGAGAGCAGGTTAGTGACGCTAATGCGCGACAGTCCACCCTGATCGATAAGCGGCTTCAGCGCCGTCAGCAGTTGGCTGGTCAGACTATTGGGCACCGCAATCAGATTGCGGTTGCGGTAATCGCCTAACACGAACGGGTTCACGTCCGGCACCACCAGCGGTACGTCCGGCTCCAGCGCAAACAGGCCGCTGAGATCGATAACCAGACATCCGGCGTTTGTCGCATCTTCGACATACGCTGCGCTGGCTTCGACGCCTGCGGCAAAGAAAGCCAGCTGGGCCTGGGTCCAGTCAAACTCGGCGGCGTCCTTGACGATCACCGACTTGCCACCAAAACGCAGATGTTCGCCCGCGCTTTCATTGCGCGCCAGAGCAAAAATCTCCCCCACCGGGAACTGGCGTTCAGCGAGAGTTTCGAGCAGGGCTTCGCCTACGGCGCCCGTTGCGCCCAGTACGGCAATATTCCAGCCTTCAGACATGGTGGTTTACTCCAGAAATAAAGCGGCCCTGCCGGAGTATCCGGCAGGGACATTAAGAAGACATTAACGAACAGGATGATGCACGGCGTTAAAACCGAGCTGGCGCAACAGCGTCGCCGCCTGCTCATCGCTGCACTGCACGTACAGCGAAGACCATTCGCGACGTTCCTGATAATTTTTACGCAGCTTGTCGAATTCACCGGCGACGCCCGCCACCTTCCGCAGCGGCGCATCATCGCGGCGCACATCATACACCAAATGAACCAGTCTTTTCAGCGTCGGCTGATCGAGCGGGCCATGCAGGGTGATGCGGCCAAACTCCGGGGCCGGCAGCAGGGTATCCAGCGCCACCTGCTGCGGATGACCGATAAAGGCGCTATAGGCTTCGAATACCTGCGTCGTCCCGCGCGCCTTCCCTTCAAGGGTGTAGCCGGCGATATGCGCCGTGCCGATATCCACCCGCTTGAGAAGCGCTACGTTGAGATCCGGCTCCGGCTCCCAAACGTCCAGCACCACGCTCAGGGACTGACCGGCTTCCAGGCGTTTCAGCAACGCGCCGTTATCCACCACCGGCCCGCGGCAGGCGTTGATCAAAATCGTTCCGGGCTTCAGGCGGCTAATCAGCGCCTCATCCGCCAGATGCAACGTTTTATATTGTCCCTCTTTATACAGCGGGGTATGGAAGGTGAGGACATCGGCCTGCTGGACCAGATCGTCAAGGGAGCGGAAGTCGCCTTCGTCGCCGCGGTCAGCGCGCGGCGGATCGCAGAGCAGAGTTTTGATGCCCAGCGCCTCCAGACGCTTTTGCAGCCGCCCGCCGACGTTACCGACGCCGACAATCCCGACGGTGCGATCGCGCAGCGCGAAGCCGTCACGTTCGGCCAGCATCAGCAGCGATGAAAAGACATACTCCACCACCGCAATGGCGTTACAGCCTGGCGCCGCGGAGAAACCAATCCCCGCCTGCTGCAGCCACGCCTGATCGACATGATCGGTGCCTGCGGTCGCGGTGCCGACGAACCTGATGGCCTTGCCGGCAAGCAATGCTTCATTGACCCGGGTGACCGAGCGCACCATTAAGGCATCCGCATCGGTCAGGGCATCGGCCGGGACCGGACGGCCCGGGATCGCCTGCACGTCGCCTAAACGGCTAAAAAGCTCACGGGCATAGGGCATATTTTCATCAACGAGGATTTTCACAGTTCAGTACCTGTCTGAGAACGAGAGTTAACCGGGGAAGTGTGCCATAATCTGGCCGCCAGGCATACTCATCACCTGGTTCCAGCACCGCGATATCGAAAGGATGAATCATGACGCACCCCCTTGCAGATATGCCAGACCGTCCTCCAGGGCGAGGCCCATCAGGCACTGCCGCCACCGGCGAACCTTCGCTTTCCATGCAGCAACGCACCGTCCTGGAGCGACTGATCACGCGCCTGGTGGCGCTGACCTCGCAGCAGAATGCGGAAGTGTGGGCCTGCGTCAAACATGACCTCGGACTGAAAGGCGACACGCCCCTGCTGGCCCGCCATTTCAGCGCCGCCGAGGCCAGTCTCAACCAGCGCCTGGCCGCCGCGCAGGACAATCATCATCATCGCCAGACCCTGGCGCAGCTCAGCGATCTGCTCGGCCAGGGCAATAACCGCCAGGCGGTGAGCGATTATATTCGTCAGCATTATGGGCAAACGGCGCTGCATGCCCTCAGCCAGTCGCAACTGGAGAACATTCTGCATCTGCTGCAGCGCGGTCAGCTGTCGATCCCGCAGCCACAGCAGCGCCCGCCGACCCTTCGTCCACTGCTGCCGGCCGAGCACAACACGCTCAATCAGCTTGTGACTAAGCTGGCGGCCGCCACCGGCGAACCAAGCAAACTGATTTGGCAGTCCATGCTGGAACTTTGCGGCGTCAAGTCCGGGGAGCTGATCCCGGCGACGCACTTCACGCCGCTTTCGTACTGGCTGCAGGCGCGGCAGACGCTCAGCGCGCAAAGCGCGCCCACGCTTACCTCGCTGCAGGGGGCGCTCAAGCAGCCGCTGGAGGCCGCGGAGTGGCAGAAGATTGTCGACTTTGCCCGTCGCAACTGGCAGGTGACGCCGCAGACCACGCTGAGCCCGGCGCAGATCCTGGCGCTGCTGAATAAGGTGTTTGTGCTGCGGGTAGCCCGCGCCCAGGAGACGCTGGCGATCCCGCAGGAGGAGCCCGCGACCCGGCGGACATGGGCCGCTAAGCCTTGGCAGCTGGCGCTGGGCGCGGTTGTCCTGCTCCTGGTGCTGTGGCTCCTGCTGTAGCCCAGCAGGCACTGGCGGCGTTCACGGCACCCTTTGATGCCAAACGCCGCAGTGCTGACTACGGCGGTTTCTGGTCTGACAACAACCTAGCGGCGAAATGAGATGAGGGTGACGAGGATCCCCAGCGCCGCGCAGAGGGCGCCGGCAAGGAATACCGACGAGTAGCCCAGCGAAGTGGCCAGCAGACCGGTCAGCGGCCCGGTCAGGCCATAAGAGATATCCTGAAAGGCCGCATAGCCGCCGAGCGCAGTGCCGCGCACCTGCGCCGGGACGCGCTTCACCACCTCCACGCCAAGCGAGGGGAAAATAAGCGAACAGCCGCATCCGGTCAGCGCCGCGCCGGCCAGCGCCACCCAGACGCCGGGCGCCAGCCCCAGCAGCGTCAGACCGACCGCCTCTATCAGCAGCGAGACCATCGCCACTTTAACGCCGCCAAACCGATCCGGCATCCAGCCAAACAGCACCCGCATCAGCACAAAGGCGCCGCCAAACGCCGTCAGGGTAAATCCGGCCATCGGCCAGTTCTGGCTGGCAAAATAGAGAGAAACGAAGGTGCCGATCGCCGCAAAACCGACGCCCTGCAGGCCCAGGCCAATACCCGGCCGCCAGATCATGCCGATGACGCTCCACAGTGAAGGCCGCTCACCGCCGTGCGCCGCCACTTTGCGCACCGTGCCGTTGATGAGCAAGGCGACAAGCGGTAGTCCCATGGTGACGCAGGCCAGGACCGCCACGCCAAAGTGGCTGTAAATTAACAATCCCAGCGGGGCGCCCACCGCCAGCGAGCCGTACATCGCCATGCCGTTCCATGACATCACTTTGCCGGAGCGGGCCGGCCCCACCAGCCCCATCCCCCAGCTCAGGTTGCCGGTCAGCAGCTGGCTTTCGCCAAACCCGAGGATCAGGCGGCCCAGCAGCAACAGGCCCAGCTTCGCGAACACCGGCAGCGGCAGCAGCGCAGCGGCCAGCCAGGCCGCGCCGGCCAGGGCGCAGGCCAGCATCCCTTGCAGGACGGAGCGTTTGGCGCCGTACTGGTCTGCCAGGCGCCCGGCGTAGCCGCGGGTAAGAACGGTGGCGAGGAACTGGATCCCCACCGCTACGCCGACCATGGTGTTACCCAATCCCAGCTCCTGATGGACAAACAGCGGGATCACCGGCAGCGGCAAACCGACGGTCATATAGGTCAAAAAGACGGCGAGCGTAATGCGAAAAAGCGACAAATTCGCGGATGAATGAGATGTTGTTTCAGTGACTGCGGACATGCATTACTCCAGATTCGCAGAGTAAGGCGAGCAAAGCGACACGCCCCCTCCACCTGACTATCAGGGTTAAGGCGCGTTGGTTGACGTTAAACGCTTACGCATTAGTGGAGAGACTAATGGATCCGCCAGCAGTGTGCCTGCGGGCTCTTACCCTGTCAAGATGACAAAAAAGGGGAGCCGGTGGCTCCCCTCAGTGCATCGCGTGCCGATTAGGCGTTGTATTTACGCATCACCAGCGTGGCGTTGGTGCCGCCAAAACCGAAGCTGTTGGACATCACGGTGGTCAGCTTAGCGTCAGTCGGTTTGGTGACGATGTTCAGGCCGGCAGCCTGCTCGTCCAGCTCTTCGACGTTGATGCTCGGCGCGATAAAGCCGTGCTCCAGCATCAGCAGGGAGTAGATAGCTTCCTGCACGCCAGCAGCGCCCAGCGAGTGACCGGTCATTGCTTTGGTCGCCGAGATAGCCGGGCTGTTGTCGCCGAACACTTCGCGGATCGCGCCCAGCTCTTTCACGTCGCCGACCGGCGTGGAAGTACCGTGGGAGTTCAGGTAGTCGATCGGGGTATCAACGCCGTGCATCGCCATCTGCATGCAGCGCACTGCGCCTTCACCGGATGGGGCTACCATGTCTGCGCCATCGGAGGTTGCGCCGTAACCGACGATTTCCGCATAGATGTGCGCGCCACGCGCCAGGGCGTGTTCCAGCTCTTCCACCACGACCATACCGCCGCCGCCGGCGATAACGAAGCCGTCACGGTTGGCGTCATAGGTGCGGGAGGCTTTTTCCGGCGTGTCGTTGTATTTGGTGGACAGCGCGCCCATGGCGTCGAACTCGCAGGCCATTTCCCAGCACAGCTCTTCGCCGCCGCCGGCAAAGACGATATCCTGTTTGCCCAGCTGGATCTGCTCTACCGCGTTACCGATGCAGTGTGCGGAAGTGGCGCAGGCGGAGCTGATGGAGTAGTTAACGCCGTGGATTTTAAACGGCGTGGCGAGGCAGGCGGAAACGCCGGAAGCCATCGCTTTGGTGACCACATACGGACCCACGGCTTTCAGACCACGCGGGCTGCGCATGGCATCGGCGCCGAAGACCTGGAATTTCGGGGAGCCGCCGCCGGAGCCTGCGATCAGGCCGACACGCGGGTTATTCTGGTATGCTTCCGGCGCCAGACCTGCGTCGGCAACGGCCTGTTCCATGGACAGGTAAGCATAGATGGAGGCGTCGCTCATGAAGCGCACTACTTTGCGGTCAATGAGGCCAGTGGTATCCAGTTTGACGTTGCCCCATACGTGGCTGCGCATCCCTGAAT
>OLFT01003635.1_pt1 | contig 11073 bp, 6 predicted proteins | sample 1604921 | NCBI WGS metagenome assembly OLFT01 (sample SAMEA3888897, study PRJEB22519) | human gut metagenome | biome: human gut; feature: human-associated habitat; material: faeces | place: Denmark | collected 2013 | reverse complement strand
CTGGCAGACCGTACTTACGCGTTAACGCGTTATGCGAGGAACAAAGGGCTTTGCCCGCATATGAAATACCCCCGGCTTTGCCGGGGGATATTTATTTGATGTGAATTATGCCGTGGCCTCCCCGGAAAAGCAGCGGGAACTCTTTATGACCTACTGCTCCTTCCTGAACTCGCTGCCCATCGGAGCCACGGCAAAGATCACGCTCTTTAACCGTCAGCTCAATCAAAAGGACTTCGGGCGGACGCTGCTTATGCCCATGCAGGGGGACCGCTGTGACCTCTACCGCAACGAGTATAACGCGCTTGTTTTGGGCAAGGCGGCGGAGAGCAACAATCTCATTCAGGAGAAGTACATCACCGTTTCGGCGGAGAAGAAAAGCGTGGAGGAGGCCCGCGCGTTCTTCTCCCGCGTCGGAACTGACCTCACTACGGGACTTTCCCGTATGTCCTCCAGTGTCCGGGAGATCACGGTCAATGACCGCCTGCGGCTTCTGCATGACTTCTATCGCCCCGGCGAGGAACAGCTATTCCGCTTCGATTTGGAGGACACCATACGCAAAGGGCATGACTTCCGGGACAGCATTGCCCCGGACTGTATCTCCTTTCAGAAAAATCACTACGAGCTGGGCGATCATGTGGGCCGTACCCTGTTCCTTCGGGAATATGCCAGCTTTATTTCCGACGAGATGATCACGGAGCTGATGGACTATCCCCGGAATATGATGCTTTCCATTGACATTATTCCTGTGGCGATGGACGAAGCAGTGAGCGATATTCGCAAGCGCATTATGTCCGTGGAATCGGATATTACCCGCTGGCAGCAGCGGCAGAATCAGAACAACAATTTTACCGCCAATATCCCCTATGACTTGGAGCAGATGCGGAGCGAAACGAAGGAATTCATGGACGACCTCATGAGCCGCGACCAGCGTATGATGCTGGCTTTGGTGACGCTGACGCACCTGGCAGATAACCTTGAACAGCTTGACCAGGACACCGAAGCCTTACAAGCCATCGGACGGGCACGGGGCTGTCAATTCAACATTCTGCGCTATCAGCAGGAGGACGCCTTGAACACGGTGCTGCCCCTCGGCCTCAAGCGCATTGACGCTACCCGCACCCTGACCACGGAATGTACCGCTGTCCTTATGCCATTCAAATCGCAGGAGATCCAGGACGCAGGCGGTATCTACTACGGCGTCAACGCCGTGTCGCACAACCTCATCATTTGCAACCGCGGAAACCTTTTGAACGGCAACGGCTTTATTACCGGCGTTTCCGGCTCAGGCAAGTCGATGGCGGCCAAGCAGGAGGTCTCCGCGCTGGCGCTCTCCACCGACCATGACATCATTATCGTCGATCCCGAACGCGAATATGGCGAGCTGGTCCGGGCATTGGGCGGTGAGGTCATCACCATTTCTGCCTCTGATCCAAATGGCTGCCACATCAATGCGCTGGATTTGTCCGAGGGGTATGGCGACGGCAAAGAGCCGCTGGTGATGAAGTCCGAGTTTATCATGTCGCTCTACGAACAACTCATGGGCGCGGACAAGATCGAGCCGCAGGAGAAGTCCATCATTGACCGCAGCGTGGGAAACATCTATCGGGAGTATCTGAAGAACTATCAGGGTGAGCCGCCTACGCTGAAAGACCTCTATGACGATTTGATGAAGCAGGTCAACCCGGAGGCGCACCGGATCGCGCTGGCACTGGAGCTGTTCACAGTGGGTAGTTTGAATGTATTTTCCCACCAGACCAATATCAACACAAAAAGCCGCATTCTCTGCTTTGACATTCAGGACCTGGGTGAAAATCTGAAATCGGTGGGCCTGCTGGTGATGCTGGACGCCATTTACAACCGCGTTATCCAGAACCGCAGAGAGGGAAAATACACCCATGTCTACATCGACGAGATCTATCTGTTTTTCGCCAATGGGAGCGGCAGCGGACACAGCATTACCAATTACAGCAGCGAATTCCTCTACAAGTGCTGGAAGCGCTTCCGTAAATACGGTGCGACACTCACCGGTATTACACAGAATGTGGAGGAATGTCTGCTGTCCAATACGGCGCGTATGATGTTCGCAAACTCTGAGTTTCTGCTGATGCTCAATCAGGCCACCACCGACCGAGAGCAGCTTGCCCGCCTGCTGGGTGCGTCGGATACGCAGATGAGCTATGTAGACAATGCCCCTGCCGGTCATGGCCTGATCAAAGTAGGCGGTGCCATCGTGCCTTTCGCCAACGAGCTGCCCAAAAATACGGAGCTGTACCGCCTGATGTCCACACGCCCTGGTGAGGACTGATGCCATGCGGGACTTGAAGATCAAACCCGGCATGGACACGCCAAAGGCAAAGTTGAAGAACCCTGCACCCAAGGACGCGGATTCCCTGCTGAAACAGCACATGGACAAACGGCAGCGGAAAAAGGAGCCGGAGAGCCATGATCCTGTGCGCTACGCCACCGACCGCTTGGAGAAGAATATGCGCCGTGGCGCATCTGGGGCGGCGGATGCCTCGCGGCGCATGATAAAGCACTACCGAGGAAAGCTGCGACAGGGTAAAGAGAATGCGATAAGAACTCACAGCGCGGCAGAACCGACAGATATGGGGATTGGTTCGGGAAGCGGCTCTATCAATGCACCAATGGAATATGACTTCTCCCCAGCCCAACCCGCCGCACGAAACGAAGCAGGAAATCAGACCACTTCTCCGCAAAATCGCGGAGGTACAAAAAGCGCAAATGCCGCCCCGCAGGAGCGTGGGCGGCAGAAAACCATACGGGACGCGAAAGCCGCCTCTCGGCGAAACCTTGCCGAGAAAAGAACAGCGGAGCGGCACATTGTGACTCCACCGTCCGACCGTGGAGTCACAACGGCCCCTCCGCATAAAAGCAATCAGGGCGCATCGGTCAAGGGCGGTCCTGCCCCCAAGAGCGGACAGGTCATGACCAAGGTCACGCGCACCATGCGTGTTCGACCAACTGACCACGCAGCGCCGAACAATGCAATCATCACGCACCGCGCAAGGGCGGCGGCGCAGAGAAAGGCACAGCGGGCGATGCTTCAGGATTCTGTAAAAAACGGCGGAAATGCCGCAAAGAAGCTGAGTGGAACAGCGGTGCAGGCGATAAAGGCCGTGGGCCGGGGTGTGGCATCTGCGGTCAGCTCCCTCCTGACCGCAGGCGGCGGTGCGGTGGTGCTGGTGCTGATACTGACGGTGATCCTTGTGGCGGCAATCGTGGCGTCCCCCTTCGGTATCCTTTTTTCCAACGAGAGCCGGGAGGCGGGCGTTGTGCCGATCTCTGCTGCGGTGGCGCAGGTCAATTATGATTTCAATGAGCGGCTGGAAACCCTGCAAACGGCAGATGATTATGATTCCATCTCCGTGACCGGCCAGCCTGCCGATTGGATCGAGGTGCTGGCGGTGTTCGCGGTGAAGGTGGCAGGCAGTAACGATGCGGACGCCGCGGACGTGGCCACCATGGATGCTGACCGCATCGACCGTCTGAAAACGGTCTTTTGGGACATGACCACCATTGCACACCGCATCGAGGTCATTCACCATCCCGGCAGTGGCGATGATGACGGATGGACGGAGAAAAACCTCTATATCACCGTTACCGCAAAAACGGCAGGGGAGATGAAAACCGAGTATCATTTCAACCGTAACCAGATCGCAGCGCTGGACGAGCTGCTGGCGCAGCGGGACCTCCTGCGGGAGTTGATCGAGGATGTGTACTCCGTCAGCGGGGATACGGCGGCGCTGATCCGCAGTCTGCCGGAGAATCTGTCGCCGGAGCGCGAGGCGGTGGTACGCACCGCCTGTTCTCTTGTCGGCAAGGTGAATTATTTTTGGGGAGGCAAGAGCCTTGTGATTGGCTGGGACGCCCGATGGGGCGAAGTGCGGCAGGTCACGGCGGCGGGCAGCTCCACCACGGGGACCTACCGCCCCTACGGACTGGATTGCAGCGGATTCGTGGATTGGGTTTTCTACAATCAGTCCAGCGGCAGCTATGTCATCGGCCACGGCGGAGGAGCCACCATGCAGCACAGCTATTGTACCAATATTTCATGGGCGGACGCACAGCCCGGTGACTTGGTGTTCTACCCGGATAATTCCCATGTGGGCATCGTTGGCGGCAGGGACGCAAACGGAGAATTGCTAATCATTCACTGCGCCAGCGGCTATAACAATGTGGTCGTTACTGGTCTGGAGGGCTTCACCTCCATCGCAAGGCCCGACTACTACACAAACTGACAGGAAGGACCGGCGCGATGCGCCGGTCCTTCCTGCAAACTTCTGTTTTTACTTTTCTACATACTTCTGGCCAAACCGCATGAGCATAGCTGCGGCCTGCGCCCGTGTGGCACTGCCCTTGGGGGTCAGCGTGGTGGCGCTGGTGCCGTTGACCAAACCCTCCGCGTTGGCCCAGCGGATGGCCTCCACCGCGTAGGAGCCGACCTGCGCGGTGTCGGTGTACTTGCTCAGATTTGCCTTATCTGTGGTGTCATAGACCTTGTACTGCGCGTAGCGGTACAGGATGGTCGCCATCTGCTCGCGGGTGATGGTGTCGTTGGGGCCGAACCGCTCGTCGCTGTATCCGGCCACGATGCCGTTCATCCGCGCCCAGTAGACCGCCGTGGCGTAGTAAGCGTTGGCGTCCACGTCCTGGAAGGGATAGCCCCAGATCTCGTCCTCGATGTTGGGGGAACCCGCCAGGCGGTGGAGGATCGCGACGATCATGCCGCGGGTAGTGGTCAGATCCGGTTCAAAGGTGGTGGCGCTTGTGCCGGCCATGAGGCCGTTCTCGTTGACATACTTCACCGCGTCGTAGTACCAGGCGTCCTTCGCCACATCCGCAAAGGGGTTGGTCCACTGCTTTTCCGCTACAAAGGTCACATCCACGCTCACCTTGCCGCCCGGCATGGTGAAGGTGTACTTGCCATCGCCCTTATCGGTGACCTTGATCGTGTCGCCGTTCTTGTCGGTGACGGTGACCTTGCCCACCTGATAGCCCTTGTCGGGCTTGGCGGTGATAGTGACCGTGTCGCCCTTTTCCGCACGGCTGGGCTTTACTGTGACCGTGCCGTGGTCGGTCTTCGCGTCGGTGTCCACCGCATAGCTGGGCGAACCACTGCCGCCGCTGGAGCTGTTCCCGCCGCCACCGTTTCCGCCCGGAGTGGGGACGGTATAGCCAATGGCATACAGGGAGAATTGCTGGGTGAAAATGTGGATCAGGCCATTCTCCCTGTCCAGGTAGTAGGTGCCGTCCTGGTTGGCCCCTGCTCTCGCGTTGACCTGGGTGAGCGCCTGAGCCTGCCCATCGTGGTAGCGGTAGACCGTCACATTTTCCCGGTTGGTAAAGTCAAAGTCCACCGCGATCTCCAGCAGGTTTTGGGTCTCCTTAATTTTTTCTTCCACTGCGCCCACGGTCTTGACCACCGCGATCTCATGGAAGTTCAGCGTCCGGCTGGCCGCCTGCTGCTGGATGGCCTGCTGCTCCTGCTGGAGTTTGGCCTCGTCGCTGCCCTCGGCGGGCGTCCCGGTGACGGGGGCTTTCGGCTCCACCGTCATATTCACGGTCACAGCAGCGCCTTGATTTTCGATCTTATTGGCCACGGCTACGGCCTCCTCAGTCAGACCGCCCACCACAATGTTAGGGGCGTTCTCGGGGACTTTCAGCACGGAGCTGACATTCGCCGGGGACATTTTCAGCGTCGGCGGGGTCTTGTCAGCGTCGATGATCTCCACCAGGGCCGTGACCGTCTGCGTTGTCTGCTGGCCACTCTGCTCCACCGTTCGCTCCGCTACAATGTTATAGAGACCGGGGGAAACCTTCTCAAATTTGTACTGCCCTTGCTCATTCGTTACAGTCTTGAACACAATGTTCGTTCCCTGTTGCAAGGTGATCTTCACATTTGGCAGGGCAGTGCTATCCTGATCCGTCACGGAGCCAGTGATGTCGAACACCGGGACGTAACCCCATGCAGCAGAAAGCGTCATGTTTTCGGCCACGGTGTCGCGCTGGAAGTTCCAAAGGCGCTCCCCCTGTTTCCAGCCTCCGAAGTGATACCCGTCTTTCGTCGGGTCCTCCGGCTCGGTGATGGTCTGGCCGTCTACGATATACTGGGAGGCCACGGGGGTCCCGCCGCTGCTGTCAAAGGTCACGGTGTAGATGGCCGGGGCCACCTCCAGCCCGTGAGAACTGCGGCTCCCGTCCAGTTCCCCGCTGCCGGAGAACACGGCGTAGATGGTATAGGTCCCTGCCTTGGTAAAGCCGTTTCCGTTCGTCAGCTCCACGTCCAGGCTGGCGGTATAGCCGCCCTCCGTCTGCTGGGCGTCCACAGTCCCCAGGCTGGTCCCGCCGTTGTCCGGGTCGCCCACATAGAACTCAAATGCGGGGGGAGACAGGGAGAGGGAATTGCTCGGCGCGGCCAGTTCCACGGAGGCGGTGACGGTCGTACTGAAATCATAGTGGATGCCGTTCTCGTCCGTCCAGCCGGTAAAGCGGTAGTTTTCCCGGCTGGGATCGGCGGGTCTGGCGGCGTTCCCGATGGGGGTGTCCTCCGTGACCTGGGCGCTGCTCACTTCGGAGCCGTTCTGCGGGTCAAAGTTCACGGTGTAGGAGGGCGCATCGTAGGGGATGGGGGTGATGGTGCCCTCGCCTGTAAAGGACACAGACTTGTGCTGTTCATCCGCGCCCGCCGTGGCGGTGAAGGTCAGGGTAAAGGTAAAGCTGCCCGGCGTACCGTCGTGGTCCTGGCGGCTGCCCTCCACGGCCCAGTTGGGGCCGCTGGTGTAGTCGATTGCCACCGTGGCGTTGTCCGGGATGTTCACCCCGTTATCGAGCAGTTGACTGGTTAGCCAGAAGGTCAACTGCTGCTGATACTCCACGCCTGCGGTTGTCGTGTCCTGCTGGACCTGGGCCTGGGTGGGGGTCCAGTTCTTGGTCAGTCTGTTCCAGGCCGCGGTGAACTCGTCCACCGCCTTCTGGTTGAGCAGGGCATAGTCCGGGGAGACGGTGACGGTCAGCAGGTAGTCGGCGGTGTCCCCGTTCTCTGCCCGGACGGTGATCTGCCACTGGGCCTCGCTGTCCCCGGCGCTGAGCTGTTTTTTCCCGGTCACGGTGGCACTGGCGTCGGCCAGTGTGACCGCGATGCCGTCCGCGTTGGGCAGGGCGCTGTACGGAGGCAGGGTGACGGCATAGCCCCCGTTCTCGTATTGGGCCTCCTGGTCGCTTACCGTCAGGGCGGAGATTTGGTTGTTGGTGGACTGCACCACCAGTTGGCCCAGTTCCACGGTCTTGCCGCCGTAGGAGAGGGTCAGGGTCTGGCTGTTGTGCTGTGCCTTGTCCAGAGCGGCCCCGTCCGCGATGTTCTGGTCGCCCAGGACAAAGGTCACTCCCTCGGTGTCATGCTCCAAAATTTCGACCGCGCCGTTGGAGAATTTTGCTGTGACCTTTACATTGCCCAAATTCAGCTTGCCGCCCTGGCTGTACGTCAGGTTGGGGGCGGTGGTGACGGTGAGGCCGTTCACAGTGACGGCGTTTACCTTCACCGTGGCGGTGACGGGCTTTTCCCCGCCGTTCAGCAGGCCGGTAACATTGGCGGTGCCGCTGACGGTGACGGTCTGGGCATTGAAGTTCTTCGGGTCATATTTGATGCTGTCCGTGTTCCAGGTCACATTGGCGGTGGAGGTACCGATGGTGGAGGTCACCTCCACCGTCTTGGGCAGCTTGGACACCAGTTCCACCAGACTGATCCCGCCGTCCATGGTGACGGTGGGGTTTGCGATGCTTCTGTATGTGGCGTTCACATACTTGCCATTGACCTTATAGACCGCCGGGTGGGTGGGGTCCAGCACCGGGTGGGGGTCGCAGTTCGGCCCGGTGAGGTTTTGATACCAGGGGCCGTTGGGGGCGTCCTGGCTGCCGTTGAGCAGGTAGGCCACCTCGCCTTTGGCAAATTCCACGTCCGTTTTAGGGGTGGCCTTTTCGTTTTCCGGTGCCGCAAGGCTGTTCAGATAATAGGTACTCCCGTGGCGCACGGAAAAATTTTCCGTATTATTTCGGGCGCTCAATACGCCTGTGTTATAAGTGCTGGAACTGTTTGTGCCACCAATTCCCGATACATTATTTGTGTAGTAGCTTCCGATGCCGGCTACACTCACCTTTCCGGTATTATAGCAGTTGCTTAGTTGTCCACTACCTGCAATCCCGCCTGCGTATGTAAAGGAAAGTGAACCATTTGTAGCTGTAACAGTGCCAGAGTTATGGTACCGTTCGATAGTTCCTCCAGAACCGACGATCCCTCCTACATACGTTTGTCGCTTGCCAGAAGCGGTCACACTTGCTGAATTAGAGCAGTTCACAATTTTCCCCTGGAGGAATCCGGCGATAGCACCTACATAAATATCTCCATTGTCTGTAATTTCGCCATAAACAGTTCCAGAGCCTATATTCAAATTTTGAATTGTTCCGTCACTACTAGTCAGTTTTGACTAAAACTTTACTTTTTAAGTAGAACAGGCCAATCTATATAGACCGCAATGTCTAGGGCAATACCGCACAACTGCTACGATACGCATTACCGGGCGGCCATTTTGTAAGAATCAATTAGGTCGCCCGTGCTTTTGCTCGCAGGAGCGCACTGATTCAAGCTGCCAGGCAGGGTCTGTCAGCCAGGATCAGATTCGCTAACGCGAACATGATATTGAATTTGGCTCTCTGCTTTTCGAGCCCTCGGTATCGTGTTTTTCGGAAACGCAGCTGTTTCTTGACGACACCGAATACGTGCTCTACTTTTGCCCGAACAGAAGACTTTGCGTGTTCTACTTTCTTTGCGGCATACTGGCCGCTCTTGCTCAGCTTTTTTAATTGAGATGGACGTCGGTTAATTTTGTATTTGATCTTGCGTCCGGATTTGTTCCGAACGATCGCGTCCTCACGGTTCCCGGCTCCGAGATAGCCACTGTCGCCGTAAACGACATCTTCCTCACCGGTCAGCAGGGATGAAGTCTGCGTCACATCATGGACATTGGCTGGTGTCGCCTCCACTGTGTGTACCAGTCCGCTGTCCTTATCCACCCCAACATGGGCTTTATAGCCAAAGTGCCATGTGTTGCCCTTCTTGACCTGATGTGCATCCGGATCCCGCTTTTTCTCCTTGTTCTTGGTGGAAGACGGCGCGGAAATAATGGTGGAATCCACGATCGTTCCCTTTTTCAGGATAAGGCCCTGTTCAGTGAGCGCGGTAACAACTTGTGCAAACAGTTTCTCCTGCAGTCCATTCTTCACCAGCAGGTTCCGAAAGCGGCCAATGGTATCTCCGTTCGGCACCTGATTGCTGGAATCAACGCCGCAGAAATCTGAAAATGCCCGGCTGTCGATTGCCTCCGCCGCTGTTGCTTCATCACTCAGGTCATACAGATTTTGCAGCAGATACAACCGCAGCATGGTCTCCAGTGGATAGGGTTTATTGCCGCGCTCTCCTTTGTAATAGCACGGCTGGATCAGCGTAAGCCATTCCTTCCACGGGACGATCCGCTCGATCTGGGCTAGAAATTCTTTCTTCTTTGTCCGTACCTGCGCCAACTCATCACTAAGCGCAGACATTGTCATCTGTTTATCCATGGCCTTATTATATCACTTCTGGCAGTATCGCGCCTACTTTTCTGTGCGGTATTACCTGAAAATAACCGCCTGATGGGAAAAATTGTCGTTCGGTCAAAATCCAGCGATCTTTGACATTTACACTTAATATGGCATTTTGAAACCATAAATAGATAGAAAGAACGGGAGGGATGTCTATGAGACGGAAAAATCAAAACAGCAGAGGTAATTTCAAGTTACAACAGGCGGTCTTATTCTAAAGAGAATGAGGCTGCCTTTTCTTTTATAATCCGACAAAAATCAACAAAGTTTTCGGAACAACACTGCACCTAAGATAATTGGCAGGCCCGCCGCCTGTTCATAACAGCGGCGGGTTCGTGTGCAAAGTGTGGTTCAGATGGCAGGGGGCCAGAAGTGCATGATGGAAAGATGGATCATGCACATAAAGAGGTTCGTCCATCTGCTTACATTTCGACACACAGCTTACTTTGCAATACGGTTCTTCCGCCGCCCTTTTCCTTTTCACAGGAGCAGGCGGGAACATCGCAAATCGAGCGATAAGCCTCCTCCTGCGGGCGCCGGAAGTCATGACGGACTTCTTTATGTGTATCACATGGCCGGCAGCCCACCTTTGCGGTGTGCGGCCGGCCGCGTTTCTTTATATAGCAGGCAAAGACGCCCGTTAGCTCGGTGCCGGTCTCCGCCAGAGGTTCAAGAATCCCATTAAAATTCTTGAACTATTTGGAGGATAAGGCCATGTGGCAACGAAATAATGGACGAGCAGAGGAAGAACTGCAAATCAAGTTTACAGGCTATTTAATCCAGGCGGTCAGGAGAACCCAGCGGGATTATCTGAAGGCCCTTTATGCGTATAGCAATCAGGAGACTTTGACGGATACGATCTTTGCTGTGAGCCAGACGCTGGAGCAGGAAGTGATGGAGCGGCTGCCCCTCTGGGAGAAAATCGAGAGCAGCGCGCTCCTGTATGCCTTGAAACAGCTGGACGAGCGGGAACGGTATGTGTTCCTGGCCCGCGTGCTGGACAAGCGCCCATTCGATGTGATCGGTGTGCAGCTGGGATTGTCGTATAAGGGTGCGGCTGCGGTGTATTACCGGGCCATTCGGAAGTTGAAGAAGAGCATCGAGAGGGTGAACGGATATGACATTTGAACAGATGCTGCGGCGAGCCAAGGACGGTGACCATGAGGCCATCACAAGCATTTTGCTCATGTATCGGCCCCTGCTGCTCAAGTATGCCGTGATCAACGGCAGACTGGACGAGGATCTGTACCAGGAGCTGTGCATCACGCTGATGCGGGCGATTGACCTGTTCCGGATTTAAGTCTATGAGAAAGGCCCTGAGATCACCGTCTCAGGGTCTTTCCCGTGGGCTTAAAAATTGACTTGCCGCCCGGGAACACCTTGCGCTGCAAGCTGTTCCGCCCAGCAGATTTATTCAGA
>OLFT01003633.1_pt1 | contig 11076 bp, 10 predicted proteins | sample 1604921 | NCBI WGS metagenome assembly OLFT01 (sample SAMEA3888897, study PRJEB22519) | human gut metagenome | biome: human gut; feature: human-associated habitat; material: faeces | place: Denmark | collected 2013 | reverse complement strand
GTCTACACTTTTACAGATACTTGGAGGACTTGACAGGCCTACGTCCGGAAAAATTTCTATAAACGGGGCAGCTATAGAAGATTACAGTGATGAAAAAATGGCGATATTCAGGCGCAGACATATGGGCTTTGTATTTCAGCAGTTTAATCTTTTGGATGAATATACGGTATTAAATAATATACTTATGCCGCTTAAACTGGATGGAAAAAAGCCGGATAAACAGTTTCTGGAGGAGATCACAGCTTTGCTTGGAATAGCAGATAAACTTAAAAAATATCCGGGGGAACTGTCTGGAGGACAGCAGCAGCGCGTCGCGATCGCAAGGTCTATAATCGCAAAACCACAGATCATATTTGCCGATGAGCCGACCGGGAATCTGGACAAGAAAACCGGAAATGAGACGATGAAACTTTTGCGTGACTGCGCAAGGCGTTTTGGACAGACACTTATAGTGGTGACGCATGATCTAGACCTGGCGAGGGAGGCTGACCGGATCATACATATCGAGGATGGGGTGGTCATATAAAGAGCGGATTTTATCAGTGCAAGGCAGACAACGATTAATGACAATAAGTTGATAAATGAGAGTGTGGTTTTATACACGGCAAGATGTAGTAATTGCGGCAGCATTGCAAAGGCAGATTGTGAATATACTCCTTGGAATATCGATGCTGAAAAGATCTGCACACACGGATATGCATGGGGAATGGATGTTGACATTTGCCGTATGAAAAAAGATAATATTTACTGTAAACATTGTGGAAAAACAGATAAAGAGGAAATCGTACAAAAGAAATTTGAATGTCATGGATATAACAGATAGAAAAAATATATTGATAATTGAAGATGATGACAGTGTTGCGGAAGGTCTTGCAGATATATTGGCTGGATACGGATATAACGCACTTAAAAGCAGTAATGCGTCGGACAGTATACAAAAACTTTCGGATAACAGAATAGATCTGATCGTGCTGGACGTGCATCTTGGAGATGAGAACGGATATGAGCTGTGTAAAAAAATCCGAATGGACAGCGATATACCTGTAATTTTCCTTACCGCCTGCAACAGCGAAATGGAGCTTATAAGAGGCTTTCAGTCGGGAGGTGATGATTATGTGACAAAGCCGTTCCGTATGCAGGAACTTCTTGTAAGAATACAGGCATTGCTGCGCCGGACTGCAAGATCCGGGCACGGGAAAAAGATCACCGGAGAATTAGAGTTTGATATAAATAGATGTCACATATTCAAAAATAAAAAGTCTGTAGAACTCAGCACAACGGAATGGAGGATAGCGGCTGTACTTATCGAACATTATCCGGCTGCGGTATCCCGAGAGGAGCTGTTGTATCAGGTGTGGGATAAGGATGCAATGTATGTTGAGGAAAATACACTTAATGTAAATATAAGCCGTGTGCGTGAAAAACTTGGAAGGTATGACGGGCAGCAGTATATAGAAACTGTCCGTGGTATCGGATACAGATGGTCGGTGGATGTAAAATGATATATATAATATTAATTTTTGCTGTGGTATGTTTTACCGCAGCAATTGTCATGTTTTATAAACTAAATAAACAGCGGGCGTACATAGAAAGACTGACTGCTGAAATTGATAAATTCATGCATTATCCGAAAGAACAGCTGCCACAGACCCTCGACGAGGGATACATGGCGAATCTGGAAAATACTATTTCACAGATGGAAAAATATATTTTAAATATGTATGAGGCAAAGAATGTAAGAGAAAAGGAAATAGAAAATTTTGTTGAAAACATGGCGCACCAGATAATGAATGCCATAACAGCACTTCAGATTCAACTTGATATATTGCAGATAAAAGATGATAATAGTATAAAAACAACTGTACAAAAAAGCCAGGCATGTGTTGACAGAATGCATTGGGAGATCGATCGCATACTCCGCTCGAGCCAGCTGGCATCAGGCAAAATTAAAATGATCTATGAGCAGATAGATATGGAAAAGGTCATATCGGACTGCCTTATCAAATTACAGCCCATGATAAAAGAAAAAAATGTTATAATAAAATCAGGATGTCCCAAGGAATTTAAGCTGACAGGCGATGGATTCTGGATCGCAGAGGCATTTGAGAATATAGTAAAAAATGCGGTTGAACACACCAAAATGGGCAGTACAGTAGAAATAACTGTGAAAGACCAGATCAAAGATATATGTATCACGATATCCGATCAGGGAAATGGAATACCAAACGATCGAATAGGAAGCATTTTTGACAGATTCATCAGATTTGATAATAAAAAACGTGGTTACGGAATTGGTCTTTCGATGGCTAAAGATATAATACAGGCACATCACGGAAGTATACGCATGGAAAACAGAAGAGACATTGACAGCGGAGCTGCAATTACGATAGTACTTCCGGTTTTAGATAGTGAAAATACATACAAATAAATCAGTGAGGTAAAGTTTATGAAGAAAACAAAATTAGTGGCAATAGGAATCTCTGTTCTGATAGGGGCGGTCTGTTTCAGCGGATGTTCCGACAGCTCGGACAGCGGTGCAGCAAATGAATCAACTGTAAAACACGAGTCTAAGCAAAAGAATAAGAAATCAAAAGAAAAAGTAAGCAAAGATAAAAAGGACGATGGTACTGAGTCGCCAGAGGAAAGCTACAATGGAACAGAAAATGTAGAAAAAACGGATGATTCTATCGCAGACGAATTGTGGAGCCAGTTAAAGGGTCAGTCATTCTATTTTTCCAGCGGTGCAGGAGCATGGGAAACAGACATGAAATTTGATGACGACGGAAGCTTTTCTGGGTATTACCATGACACGGATGCAGGGGACACAGGCACGAATTATCCTAACGGAACGAGATATGAATGCGAATTCCGGGGCAAGTTTACGGATGTTAAGAAGGTAAATGACTATACATACTGTGTGCAGCTTAAAAACATCGAACAGAAACAGCCAAGTGATAAACAGGAAATAGTTGATGGCGTGAAAATTATATATTCAGATCCATATGGTTTTGAAAATGCGGGAAATTTCTATATTTATCTTCCGGGAACACCTGTAAGTTCTTTACCACAGGGATATTTAAGCTGGGTAAATATGCTTGTGAATAATAAAAACACACTGACATTTTACGGATTATATAATGAGAATGCAGGCGATGGCTTTGCAGGAACGGATACAGGATCGGGCAGTACACCAAATTCTGACAGCACAACGAATTCTGTAACAGATAGCAGCAGTACAACAGGAAATGGTCAGGCATCGGGGATAGATGATGAGCTTAAACAGATCGAAGCGCAGGCTGCGGTGATCGAGGATAAACTGCAGAACGATTCAAGTCTTACACAGTCAGAAATGAATACATTATCCGGAGATCTGTATAAACTGTGGGATGATGAGTTAAATTCAATATGGTCGCGTCTTAAGGATAAGCTGGATGAAAGCACGATGGACCAGCTCACTCAGGAGGAACGTCAGTGGATCTCAGATAAAGATGAACAGGTAGAGGCTGCAGGAAAGGAAGCAGAAGGTGGTTCGCTTCAGCCACTTCTGGAGAATGATGAAGCAGCAGAAATTACAAAAGCGAGGGTGTATGAACTTGCACAGTATCTGAGATAGATAGGTTCGCCATAGTGTTAATTATTGAGTGATTACAGCCCCTGCCTCCTAGAGGCAGGGCTGCAATCGTTGCTGGTCACACTGTTAGGTGTGAACAGTAACAATGGTAATAAATGTGGAAAAGGTACTATCATTAATACTGGAAATTGTATCCAAATTCATATATAATAATATATTATGAGGAATAAAAGAGTATGTGATTATATAGCAGAAGCTATCCAGAATGAAATCTTATCAGGACATATGCAGTCGGGTGATCCGCTGCGCCAGGAAGAACTTGCAGACAGCCTTGGTTATTCGAGAATACCTATCCGGGAGGCATTACAGATACTTGAGTCTCAAGGGCTTGTAAAAAGGCTTGCTACAAGACATGTTGTGGTTGCTGATTTTTCGGATGATGTTATAGAAGAAATCTATGAGCTTTTGTCTGATGTGGAGATAAAGCTGATAAGGGCTATGATGAAATCAGGTGTGCCATTATGGGGAAACAGTATAGAGGATATGACGGTCAGAACATTTAATATGGCAGGAAATATGTCACCAGAGGTACAATTCCATGAGACTCTTATAGTAAACAGTCACAATGAGTATTTTATACATATACTTGAAAATGGGTTATGGTGTTATATCAGATTCGCAGTTGAAGAGACGGCAGCAGGCAGGGAAAATACGCATAGACTTGAATTGCTATCTGAAATAGCAGCTGCGTATAATGCTATGGATATAGAAAAAGTAAAAAAACTTTTACGTGATTATTTTAAATGTCTTTGTGAGGCTGTAATTAAAGAACGGGTAGATAAAAACGGATAATGATGATATAGCTTTGCACTTATCATTGAACAATGTACAAGGTGAAAATATAGAATAATATTGTAATCAAGAGGAATATAATAATATGGCAGTATTAAAACCGATAAAGATTCCATCTGCGAAGGAACGTGTAGCATCAGAACTTCGAAAGGCAATCTTGTCAAAGCAGATAGAGGAAGGGGAAAATCTCTCACTTGAGAGTGTGGCACAACAGCTGAATGTATCTATAACGCCAGTGCGTGAAGCTTTTCAGATATTGTCCCGTGATGGACTTATCAAACTAAGACCCAATAAAGGCGCAATAGTTCTTGGCATCACAGAAACATATATCAGAGAACACTATCAGCTCAGGGGTATATTAGAGAGCGCATGTGCGGGGATTGCAGCATCACCGGATACAGATATCCATAAGATAGAACAGTCATACCTTGGTGCAAAAAAGATGATAGAGTCAGGAGACTACAGCCAGTATGCCAACTGTAACCGTGAATTTCACAGTGAAATCTGGGCTACGTCAGGTAATAAAAAAATGGAAAATATGATTGCTGAGCTTTGGAACGGACTTTCAATGGGAAGCATGGTCACGGAAGAAGAATACGCAAATATTTCGCTAAAAGAACATAAAGCTATTTACGAAGCGATAAAAGCCCATGATGTGCAGCTTGCACAGCAGAAAATGTATGAACATATCATGAGAAGCTGTGATGACATGCTGACATATTATGTATAAACAGAAAATTTTAAAATCGCCGAAGTGTTAGGAATTTAACATACTATATGTTATAAGTGCATAAATTTAAAATGGTAAATATATATAAATTGCCGAAATTGTCAAAAGGGTATTGACGATTTCGGCTTTTTGTTATATCTTAAACTTAGAAATTGGATACATTATCACATATCAAATACTAAGCGGAGGAGGAAAATGATATGAGTCCAGCAACAATAACACTTTTATTCTTATTGTTTGCCGTTGTGATGTTCGTGTGGGAAAAGATTCCACTGGGGGTTACGTCTATGATAGTGTGTGTCGGATTAGTCGTCACAGGAGTGCTTGATTGGAAAAAAGCCTTTTCGGGATTTATCGACAGCAACGTAATTCTTTTCGTAGCGATGTTTATCGTCGGAGGAGCATTGTTTGAGACCGGTATGGCAAACAAGATCGGAGGAGTGGTAACACACTTCGCCAAGACAGAGAGACAGCTTATTATAGCGATCATGGTGATCGTGGGACTGATGAGCGGAGTACTTTCAAACACGGGAACCGCAGCAGTTCTCATTCCGGTAGTTATCGGAATTGCTGCAAAATCAGGATACTCGAGATCGAGGCTTCTTATGCCACTTGTTTTTGCAGCAGCCATGGGTGGAAACTTATCTCTCATCGGTGCACCTGGAAATCTCATAGCACAATCAGCCATGGGAGAGATGGGACTTAGCTTTGGATTTTTCGAGTATGCAAAGGTAGGACTTCCGATACTTATAGTAGGTATTATGTACTTTGCATTTATAGGATACAAATTCCTGCCTGAAAAGCAGGGCAGTACGGAAAGCTCATATGATGAGCAGAAGGATTTTTCAAATGTGCCTAAATGGAAACAGATGATGTCATTGATTATCTTAATCCTTACACTTTTGGGAATGATTTTCGAGGACAAGATTGGCATCAAGCTTTGTGTTATCGGCTGTGTAGGAGCACTTGCCCTTATAATTACCGGCGTTATCAGTGAGAAAAACGCACTTAAATCAATAGATTTGAAAACCATTTTCTTATTTGGTGGAACACTATCACTTGCAGCGGCTCTTCAGGAGACAGGCGCAGGTGAGGAGATTGCAACAGCGGTCATTGGTATACTTGGCAAAAACCCATCTCCATATGTTCTCACATTCGTAGTATTTATGCTTTGCTGTGTACTTACGAACTTTATGTCAAATACCGCCACCACAGCACTTCTGGTTCCAATCTGCGTATCAATTGCCACAGAGATTGGAGCCGATCCAAGTGCAGTACTTATGGCATGTGTTATCGGTGGTTCATGTGCATACGCCACACCTATCGGTATGCCTGCCAATACAATGGTCATTACAGCCGGAGGATACACCTTTAAGGATTATGCAAAGGCCGGCGTTCCACTTATAGTAGTGGCGACCATTGTAAGTATGGTCTTACTGCCAATCTTTTATCCGTTCTTCCCTTAGGAAAAGATTACATTATTAAGACAGGCACATACATATCAGCTTATGTTGATAGTGTCTGTCGGTATAAAAAGTTACGAGCTTCACTATGCAGACTTTACATGATCATGATATAGATAGTCTGCAGTGATAAATAATAAATTAAAACAATGTTTAATTATTTATGAGATTTATATTAGGAGGAAAAACTATGTCAAACGAGAAACAGGTAGAACAGCTTACCACCTATATGGCAAATTTTATCGCTCATATAGCAAAAAAATTACCGGATGATGTCATTGCAAAACTGACAGAACTCCGTGACAAAGAGGACAGTCCTCTTTCAAAAACAATCTATGATACAATGTTTAGAAATCAGGAGCTTGCGGTAAAACTTAACCGCCCAAGCTGCCAGGATACAGGAGTACTTCAGTTCTGGGTTAAATGTGGAACAAAATTCCCACTTATTGATGAACTTGAGGGACTTTTAAAAGAGGCAGTTGTAAAAGCTACATTTGAGGCGCCTCTTCGTCACAACAGTGTCGAGACTTTCGATGAGTACAACACAGGCAAGAACGTTGGAAAAGGAACACCTACAGTATTCTGGGATATCGTGCCAAACAGTGACAAATGTGAGATCTACACATACATGGCAGGTGGCGGATGTACACTTCCGGGAAAAGCTATGGTTCTGATGCCAGGTGAAGGATACGAAGGTGTAACAAAATTCGTTCTCGATGTTATGACAAGCTACGGACTGAATGCATGTCCTCCGCTTCTTGTAGGTGTAGGTGTAGCAACTTCTGTAGAAACAGCAGCTCTGCTTTCCAAGAAAGCTCTGATGCGTCCGATCGGCTCTCACAATGATAACGAAAGAGCTGCAAAGATGGAAAACCTTCTGGAAGACGGAATCAACGCAATCGGCCTTGGACCACAGGGAATGGGCGGAAAATACTCAGTAATGGGTGTTAACATCGAAAATACAGCACGTCATCCATCTGCAATCGGTGTGGCCGTAAACGTAGGATGTTGGAGTCACAGAAGAGGACACATTGTATTTGACAAGGACCTTAATTACACAATCACAACACATTCGGGGGTGGAATTATAATGGTAGAAGTAAAAGACGGAAAGAAAATTTTAACAACACCAATTTCAGCAGAGGACTTAAAAGACATTAAAATCGGAGACATCATTTACCTGAACGGAAGTATGACAACATGCCGTGATGTTGCTCATCGCCGTCTGGTAGAAGAAGGAAGAGAACTTCCTGTAGATGTAAGAAATAACGCAATTTTCCATGCAGGACCGATCATCCGTCCATTGGAAAATGACAAATTCGAGATGGTTTCCGTAGGACCGACAACCAGTATGCGTATGGAAAAGTTTGAGAAGGAATTCGTAGAGCAGACCGGCGTAAAAGTGATCGTAGGAAAAGGCGGTATGGGACCAAACACCGAGTACGCATGCAAGAACTTTAAAGCCATCCACTGTGTATTCCCTGCCGGAAACGCAGTAGTAGCAGCAACTGAAGTAGAAGAGATCGTCCGTGCAGAGTGGCGTGACCTGGGAATGCCTGAGACCTTATGGAACTGCCGTGTTAAGGAATTCGGACCACTGATCGTATCCATTGATACAGAGGGAAGAAACCTGTTTGAGGAAAATAAGGTTGTATTTAATGAACGGAAAGAAAAAGTTTACGAAGAGATCTGCAAGCATGTAAGCTTTATCAAGTAATGTAATGAGTGCGCAATAAAAACCTGCCATCTCTCCTGCGGCGTAGTGAAAACGACTCGCGGCAGGAGCGGTGGCATTTTTTGCCTTAAAATTTGTTAATAAACCATTTTTAATAAAAGGAAACACTTGCCATTTGACAAAAATATCACTATAATATAAACGGCAATATTTCTGTATTTTATAAGAAAGCGCTATTTTTATGTGCTTTCCGCTAAATACTGTAAACTTAAGAATGATGGAGGACTGGAAAATGAGTAATTCAGCACAAACTTCAGCAAGCAGCCGTATTGCAGCCCTGCTTGATGAGAACAGTTTTGTTGAAGTTGGAGCCTATATTGCGGCTAGAAATACTGACTTTAACATGACTGAGCAGGAAACACCGGCTGACGGTGTAGTTACCGGTTACGGTACCATCGGCGGATGCCTGGTATATGTATACAGCCAGGATGCTGCTGTACTGGGCGGTTCCATGGGTGAGATGCATGCAAAGAAGATCTGCAACATCTACTCTATGGCAATGAAGATGGGAGCACCTGTTATTGGTCTGGTAGACTGTGCAGGACTGCGTCTTCAGGAAGCAACTGACGCACTGGATGGATTTGGCAAGCTGTATTTAAGCCAGACAATGGCATCTGGAGTAATTCCTCAGATTATGGCAATTTTCGGTACCTGCGGCGGCGGTATGGCTGTATCTGCAGGTATGGCAGATTTCACCTTCATGGAAGATACTTCTGCAAAACTGTTTGTTAATTCCCCAAATGCTTTAGAGGGCAATTATAAGGCAAAATGTGATACCTCTTCCGCTAAATTCCAGGCAGAGGAAGCTGGTCTGGTTGATTTCACAGGTGATGAAGCATCTGTATTATCACAGATCCGTACACTGGTATCTATCCTGCCTTCTAACAATGAAGAAGATCTGTCTGAAGTTGACTGCACAGACGATTTAAACCGTATGTGTGCTGGTATCGAAGGATATACCGGAGATACTGCTGCAGCTTTACAGATGATCTCTGATAATAACTTCTTTATGGAAGTTAAGAAGAACTACGGCGCTTCTATGGTAACCGGATTTATCCGCTTAAACGGAAGCACAGTAGGATGTGTAGCTAACCGCAGCGAAGTTTACGAAAACGGTGAGAAGGTACAGACCTTAGAGGCAGCTCTTTGCGGAAAAGGCTGTGAGAAGGCAACTGATTTCATCAATTTCTGTGATGCATTCAGCATTCCTGTTCTGACTTTAGTAAATGTAAACGGCTACCGTGCAACTATGTGCAGCGAAAGAAAGATCGCTAAGTTAGCAGCTAAGCTGACCTATGCATACGCTGACGCAACTGTACCGAAGGTAACTGTTGTTGTTAAGAATGCACTGGGAAGTGCAGGTCTTACCATGGGCAGCAAGAGCCTGGGCGCAGACGTTGTTTATGCTTGGCCAAATGCAGTGATCGGAACTATGGATCCGGCAGAAGCTGTTAAGATCATGTACGCAAAAGAGATCGAAGCTGCTGATGATGCAGTTGCAATGATCAAAGAGAAAACCGCTGAATATACCGCTCTGCAGTCCGGCGCTGTTGCTGCTGCAAAGAGAGGTTATGTAGATGACATCATCAAGGCAGAAGAGACCCGTCAGAGAGTGATCGCCGCTTTTGAGATGCTGTACACAAAAAGTGAGGACCGTCCTTCCAAGAAGCATGGCACGGTTTAAGGAGAGGTGACATGTATATGAGACGATTTGTAAAGAGAATGGCAGCAGCAGTTCTTCTGTCCGCCTGCCTGGTAAGCCTTTCTGGCTGCTCCTCTAACCAGGATGCAGAGACTGATTCCACCATCAGCATGGACGGAACTCCTGTAGATGATTCAATGGCTCAGTCCATTATGCTGTCTGCAGCACAGACTTTAGGCGTACCAAAGGATCAGCTGATCGTTCAGAAAACTCTGGCAGAGTCAACAGGCGATGCGACTACAGCAGCTATTTATGAGGCTCAGCTGGAAGTTCGCGAGGACATGGGCGAATTAAAGAATGTAAATATGGATGAAGGTTCTGTTGTTCTTCTGGCAGATGGCAGCTATACGGTTGTGATCCCAGTTGATTTTACAGAGGGAACCAAGAAATATGTGATGAATAGCAATATGGCTACCCAGCAGATCCAGGCTGAGTTTACAGATATGTCCGCAGGTGTTGAAGAAGATACTTCTATGGGCACCCTGTTAAAGACCGCTACTGTATATACAGTTATTGGTATCGGCACTGTATTCCTTGTTTTAATTTTCATCAGTATCCTGATCTCATGCTTCAAATACATCCATGCATGGGAAGAAAGCAAGAAGAAAGCAGCAGCACCTGCTGTTAAGCCAGTAGCAGCAGCACCGGCAGTAACCGGTCCTGATCTTTCTGATGATGCAGAATTAGTAGCTGTTATGACTGCTGCTATTGCAGCATATGAAGGCAGCGCTACATCTAACGGTCTGGTAGTACGTTCTATCCGCCGTGTAGGTCTGGGAAGATAATCACTGCACATTGAGGTTAAGAAAACCGGTGTGTTTATACAACAAGTAGGAGGAATCAAACTATGAAGACATATACCATTACAGTAAATGGAAAAGCATATGCAGTAACCGTTGAAGAGGGCGCAGCAGCAGCTGGCGCACCAGTAGCAGCAGCTCCAGTTGCAGCTCCAGCAGCACCTGCACCAGCAGCAGCTCCAGCTCCGGCAGCAGCACCAGCAGGCGCAGCAGGTTCCGTTCAG
>OLFT01003622.1_pt1 | contig 11113 bp, 9 predicted proteins | sample 1604921 | NCBI WGS metagenome assembly OLFT01 (sample SAMEA3888897, study PRJEB22519) | human gut metagenome | biome: human gut; feature: human-associated habitat; material: faeces | place: Denmark | collected 2013 | reverse complement strand
GCAAAGTGGGACGTGCAGATTGCGGGAATGATTTTTCAAACACGCTCTAAACTCACATACACACGCCAATATTTTTATTCAGCTTTATTAAACACTTCTTTATCCACAGCCCCATTCTGGCAAGCCACAATGGTCGTACAAACAGCATCACCTGTAATATTAACCGCTGTTCTCGCCATATCCAGAATACGGTCAATACCCATGATAATACCGATCGCCTCAACTGGAAGCCCGACAGAATTAAATACCATAGTCAGTGTAACAAGACCAACACTTGGAATACCAGCAGTACCAATAGACGCCAGTGTAGCCGTTCCGATTACCGTCACATAATCCATAGGAGTCAGCTGGATTCCAAAAGCCTGGGCAGCGAACATAACCGCAACTCCCTGCATAATGGAAGTACCATCCATGTTGATAGTCGCACCAAGAGGTATGGTAAAAGAAGAAATCTTCTTGGAAACACCCATCTTCTTGTACAGCGTATCAATAGAAAGCGGAATAGTCGCATTGGAGGTTGCAGTGGAAAAGGCAAAGGCCATAACCGGGAAAAACTTTCTGATAAACTTCACCGGATTCAGGCCTGTGAACAGCTTCAGCAAAATCTGGTATACACCAAAACACTGGATTGCCAGAGCGATCAGAACTGCGATCATATATTTTGCCAGAGGCACAAATGCGCTGAAACCAATGGTTGCAAAGGTTCTTGCGATCAGACTGAATACACCAATGGGAGCCAGACTCATAACCATCATAGTCATTTCCATCATAATATCATTAAACTGGCTGATAAAATTGGAAACGGTCTCCGCACGCTCCCCAAGCTTTGCCAGGATCACACCAATGATCAAAGCAAACACTATAATCTGAAGCATTTCCCCACTTGCCAGGGACTTGATGGGGTTATCCGGAATGATATTGAGAATAGTCTGAACCAGAGAGGTGGACTCCATAGTCTCAATATCGGAAGCATTTACCTGGATCTTACTCATATCAAGACCAATTCCCGGTCTCAAAAGAGTTCCGATTCCAAGGGCAACTGCAACTGCCACCGCTGTTGTGACCAGATAAAATGCAAGTGTTTTTCCACCTACATTTCCCAGCTTCTTAGTATCACCGATAGCCATACTTCCACATACCAGTGAGCAGAAAACAAGAGGTACTACCAGCATTTTCATAAGGCGGATAAATCCCTGCCCAAGAACGTACAGCACTCCCTCAACGATCACATCATTTTTCACACTGCTATCCGGCACCAGGTAATGGAGAACCATTCCTGTGATTGCTCCGGCGATCAGCGCAATAAAGATCATACTGGTTAAGCTGATCTTCTTTTTCTCTTTTACATTCTTTTCTTTCTTCGCGCTCATCTTAGCCCTCCCGTTTTTCTTTCATAAATTCTTCCAGAGAATCCTTCCAGCCAGGCATCTCATATACATCGATAATGCGAAGGATGAAATTATCCAGAACTGCATATGCAGGTCTGGCAGAAGAAAGATCAGACTGCGGGGTAGGTACCGGATTCAGCTGCTCCTCTTTGCCTGCAAGGCGAAGAATCTCCTTTGCAAATTCATAACGATTGCAAACGCCCTGACAGGTTGCATGATAGGTTCCGTACTCATTGGTACGGATCAGATGCAGGATAATTCTTGCCAGATCTTTGGCACTTGTAGGGGAACCATACTGATCCTCAGCTACAGCAAGAGCTCTGCCCTGATCTGCAGCCTCCAGAACACGGTTTACAAAGTTATTTCCCTTTCCGAATACCCAGTTGCTTCGGATGATAAAGTGCTTGTGGGTAAACTCCTTCACATAATTCTCCCCGGCGCACTTGGATTTTCCGTAAACAGTCTTAGGGTTTGTATTGTCAAACTCCGTGTACGGCTTCTGTGCCAGACCATCAAAAACGTCGTCTGTGGAAAGCTGCACCATCTTTGCCCCTGTTTTTCTTGCCACAAGGCTTAAGTTACGGGCGCCTAAAGCGTTTACACGAAATGCTTCCTCCGGCTGCTTCTCGCAAAGCTCTACATCTGTGATCGCAGCACAGTTGATGATCACATCCGGACGGTTGATCTCTCCAAAATGAAGAACTTCGTCTGTTTCTGTAATATCAAGCGCATTTTTGTCTGTATTCAAAACTTCAATTTCCAACGGATCCAGCACTTCATTAATTGCCTCGCCAATCTGGCCTTCAGATCCTACGATCCATACTTTCAGCATGTTTTCTCCTCCTTTTCACACGATAAATAATATTTTAACAAGCCAGGCCATACACTGTCAAGAAAAAAGATTGCGCCCTTTTTCCAAATCTAAAAATTGAATTTCCAAAACAGCTCTTGACATCTTGAATTTCCCAGTCATACCTTGTATAATTTTTGCCAAATGAACAGGGAAGGATTCAGAATTATGAAAAGAAAAGTAGGGAAACGAAAAAAGCAGCTGCAGCAAAAATATTTCTTCCGAAAACTTCTTCTTACAGAAGGGATCCTGATCATTGCAGCAGTTATTATACTGGGAGGAGTTTTCCTCGTAAAAAGGATACGGGAAAATGTAAATACAGTTTCCATGGTTGAGGAAGCCAGCGGTCTGGACATGGATGACTCCAATTCTCTTGCCGCTGTAAAAGCCGCAATGGCAAGACCGGCAGAATTTTCTCCTAAATGCGTAGATTCCACCAGCCCATCTTTATACATAGAAACCACAGACATTGAGGTGGACGGACAGATACTTGCCAATACTTCGGATTATACCTCCACAGATACCCACTCCTTCGATGCCGGGATCAGCTACACAGATGTGGATGGAATCGTCACCTTCCGCGGAAACAATTTCCGCGACACTGCAGCCTATGGCAATACACAGATTAAAAATGGAAAAATCCAGGATCTCTGGACAGCAAAAACCGGCTCTATTACTTACGGCGATGCCACCTGGTCCGGAAGCGGCTGGACCGGACAGCCTCTTATGGAAAAATGGTCCCAAGAAGTAAAGAAGTCCATGAATATGTACGACTGGGCAAAGGAAAAAGACGATCTTGTGGAAGTGATCTATGCCTGCATGGACGGCTATGTGTATTTCCTAGATCTGGAAACCGGCGAGGCTACCAGAGATCCCCTTTACCTTGGTTTCACCTTCAAAGGAGCAGGTGCACTTGATCCCAGAGGTTATCCAATTATGTATGTGGGCGCAGGTTATGACAGCAATGAAGGCACTGCCAGGGTCTTTGTTGTGAATCTTCTGGACTGCAGTGTGATGTATACCTTTGGAAATAATGATGAATTTTCCCTTCGCGGAAATTTAAGCTACTTTGATTCCTCCGCCCTTGTGGATGCTGCCACAGATACCCTGATCTATCCAGGAGAGAACGGAATTCTTTATCTGATCAAACTGAATACCAGTTATGACCCGGAAGCAGGCACCTTGTCCATAAATCCGGATCATATTGTGAAATGGCGCTACTACGGAACACGTACCAGCGTAGGCTCCTACTGGCTTGGCATGGAGGACAGCGCAGCCATCTATGACGGTTATCTTTTTATTGCTGATAACGGCGGCAATCTGATGTGCCTGGATCTGAATACCCTGCAGCTTGTATGGGTGCAGGATATTCTGGATGACTCCAACTCCACTCCTGTTTTGTCTGTGGAGGACGGACACCTTTACCTGTATGTCAGCACCTCTTTCCGTCTGGGCTGGCGAAGCAGCACCACTGCAGAGGTTCCTGTCTGGAAAATTGATGCGGAGACAGGAGAGGTCATCTGGCAGACCTCTTACGACTGTTCCTCCGAGGACAGTGTTTCAGGTGGTGTACAGTCTACCATCGCCGTTGGAAAAGAAGAATTGTCGGATAACATTTATGTGACTGTTGCCAGAACCGGCGGACAGGCACAAGGTGTACTTGCATGCATTGATAAAAATAGCGGGAAAGTAAACTGGGAACATGAATCTGCCTATGCCTGGTCTTCACCTGTATGTGTATACAATCCGGATGGCAGCGGAAAGGTTCTCTACTGCAACAGCACAGGACATATCTATCTTCTGGATGGAAAAACAGGAGATGTTCTTGACTGCCACCAGATCAGTGAGGGAGTCATCGAAGCATCTCCTGCTGTATATCAAAGTTATATGGTTGTGGGAACCAGAGATTGTAAGATATGGGGAATGGAACTGCAGTGATGCGGTTCCTCCCCATTTTATTTATGCGATAGGCGAGCCAAAGTTCGTGCCTGCACGAAAAACCTTGGTGACTGACGCGATAACGAATAAAACTCGCAGAGCGTGCTTTGTCTCATTTACTTGATAGGCGAGCCAAACTCGCGCAGCGTATTTATCGCGTTTACTCCGATTTAATCGCCCAGCGCATTTTCGTAGACCGTGCGCGTCCATTCTGGGCACATTCCTGGGCTGACGGACGGATCACATCTTTGGAATAATCGGAATAAATTCCCTCCTTGTATCCAGCCTTCAGTGCTTTCTTCACCAGCTTATCCTCTCCTGAATGGAACGTAAGGATTGCTGCTCTTCCTCCGGGCTTCAGTGCTCCCGGCAGCTTCTCCATAAACTCATACAGAACCTCAAACTCCCGGTTCACATCAATCCGAAGGGCCTGGAAGGTACGCTGGCAGGTCTTTTTGATGGTCTCCTTCTTCTCTTTTTCCGGAAGGAAATCCAGAGTTTTCTCAATGACCTGACGAAGCTTTGTGGTGGTATCCATGTGGTTTCCTTTGCGGATCTCATCTGTGATCGCCTTGGCAAGCTCTTCACAGTATGGCTCGTCTGAATTCTCATAAAGCATTCCAGCAAGCTCATCCCGGGTAATATGTTCCAGGCGCTCTGCCGCACTGATCCCGGCTTCCTGATTCAGGCGCAGATCCAGAGGTCCGTCTGCTTTGAAGGAAAAACCTCTCTTGGGATTATCGATCTGCATGGAGGACACGCCGAGATCAGCAAGAAGGAAATCAAAACCTCCTACTTCTTTGGCAATCTCATCAATGGTACAGAAATTCTGAAGTTTAATGGTCAGAATATCCTCCCCAAAGCCAAGATCTTCCAGTCTTTTCTTTGTCTTGGCTGCTTCTTCATGGTCTACGTCAGTGGCATACATATGCCCCTGTCCCTGCAGGCACTGAAGCATGGCCTTTGTATGGCCACCGTAGCCCAGTGTGGCATCAAAGCCAATCTGTCCTGGTTTGATCTCCAGAAAATCAATAATCTCTTTTACCATAATAGAAATATGCATGCCTGCCGGGGTATTCCCTTTTTGCATTACATGCTGAATGGTATCCTGGTATTTCTCTGGCTGAAGTTCTTTATATTTCTCCTCAAATTTTTTCGGGTATCTGCCCTTGTAGCGCACTCTGCGCTTATGAGGCTGCTGCCCCTCCTGCACACTCTGCGCATTCTCATGCTGTCTGTTCTCTTTTTCCTGTGACATTCTGATCTCCTGTATCTTTTTATCTGTTGCCATCTACCAATTTCGCAGAAAAATTCTTTATGCCGAAATTCTCATCCATTTCGTAAACAGCAACTTTCATTTGCTAATTCTGCCGCATCATCACATCAATGTTTACAGCCTACAACAAACATCTTCTGTAATTACCCTTGCTTCCGTTTTTCCAATTCCATACTGATTTTCGAAACAAACAGATCAAACGCCACGTCATTCTTTCCGCTGTTGATCACAATATCAGCCTTGGAACGCGTGGGCTCTACATAAAGGTAATGCATGGGTTTCACTGTATTTAAGTACTGTTTAATAATTCCATTCAAGTCTCTTCCCCGCTCTTCCACATCACGAGAAATCCGGCGAAGAATACGCTCATCAGCATCAGCTTCCACATAGACCTTAATATCAAGAAGCTCACGCACTCTGGGATCTGCCAGAAGAAGGATTCCCTCCACAAGGATCACCGGACTTGGGGTGATATGAAGGATCTTGTCGGAACGGTTATGTTGGGAATAATCGTAAACCGGACAGTCAATAGCTTTCCCCTGCCTCAGAAGTTTCAGATGCTCCACCAGAAGCTCTGTCTCCAGGGAATCCGGATGGTCGTAATTCACAGTCACACGCTGCTCAAAAGGGATTCCATCCTGTCTGCGGTAATAATTGTCGTGATAAAGGACTACTACGTCATCTCCAAAACGCTTTTTAATTCTGTTTGTAAAAGTAGATTTACCGGAGCCGGAGCCGCCGGCAATTCCTATAATAAGACTTTCCATATTCTTCTCCTACCTGTCAAGATCAAATTCTTCCGGCATAAATCTCGGACAAATGTTCTCTGAGGTACAAATTACAGTTGAGGAAAGACGGGTACCAATGGCACATGCCTCTCTCATTGTTTTTCCATAGGTAAGGCCTACGCACACACCTGCAAAAAAGGCATCTCCCGCGCCTGTGGTGTCAACCACATCTACCTTCATAGCTGGGTAAACGCCCCATTTTCCTTCCTGATCTGCATAAGCTGCACCATCACTTCCCATGGTAATCACCATCTTTGGAATATGGGCGGACTGGATCCTTTTTGCCAGACACCGGGCCATTTCTTCAGGCTTCAGGTCACCGTAATCCTCAGAAAACAGGATGCCCGCTTCCTGCTGGTTGCATACAAAGCAGGCTGTCCGCCTTAAAAAGTCACGTCTTTCAATGGCAATGGTCATATTCGATACAAGAGCGTATACTTTTTTGCCGTATTTCTCTGCATAGTGAAAAGTCTTCTTCACAATTTCCTTGTCAATATCGATCTCGATCACAACGCTGTCCGCATCCTGGAAAATTTCATCTCCGTGTTCATCCAGGATCTGCTCTATCGGACGATGGTCCGGACGTTTGGAAATAGATGCCACCACATCTCCGTCCTGGTCAAAGACAGCCAGCCAGGTTCCCATGCCGTTTTTTACCTTACGCATATATCTGGTATCTACTTTATGACGCTCCAGTTTGCGGATCACATCATCCCCCATAGCGTCGTCATCTACCAGACTGACAAAGGTTGGTTTCAACTCTATATTGGCAATATCTTCCACTACATTTCTTCCAACACCGCCATGGATCTGCTGGATCACACCGGCATTTCTTCCTCCAGGAATAAATGGTGCTGTGGAATAACCTTTCACATCGATAAAAACATCACCAATTACAACAATTCCCATATTATAACTTTTCTCCTTTGTTACGTTATATCTTTTGGTTTGCGCTGCCTCTTATGAAACCCGCACTTCCTTGCGGCTACATACCGGCTATGATTTCCGTCACCAGCTTTTTAAAAGATTTCGCCACTCTGTCTGCAGTCTCCTGAACCTCCTTGTGGTTCAGCTCCTGCTTCGAAATGCCAGCTGCCATGTTGGTGATACAGGAAATTCCGCACACTTCAATTCCCATATGACGGGCTGCCATTGCTTCACATGCAGTGCTCATTCCAACTGCGTCACCGCCCCATATAGCTGCCATTCTCACTTCAGCCGGAGTTTCATAGGCAGGACCTGTAAACTGCACATATACACCCTCCTGGAGATCTATACCGCATTTTTCTGCACTGGCACGGATCACCTCTCGCAATCGTTTGCTGTATACCTCACTCATATCCGGAAATCTGCTTCCCAGTTCCTCAATGTTCGGTCCGATCAGCGGACTCGGAATTCCTGTGGTAATGTGATCGGTGATCATCATAAAATCACCTGGTTTAAAATTCGGATTCACTCCACCGGCTGCATTTGTAAGAAACAGCTTCTTCGCCCCCATCATGCCCATCAATCTTGTGGGAAGAACTACATCCGTCATTAAATAGCCTTCATAGTAATGCACTCTTCCCTGCATGATCACAACCGGCACATTTTTCACATATCCAAATACAAATCTGCCTTTGTGGCCTGCAACTGTGGAGGTTGGAAAGCCCTCAATCTCTGTATAGTCAATGGTGGTTTCGATCTGGATCTCATCTGCATAATCTCCAAGGCCGGATCCCAGGATCAGCGCCACTTCCGGTTTAAAATCTGTCTTTTTTCTAACACTTGCAAGGCAAGTCTCTAATTTCTGATATAAATCGCTCATGTACACCTTCTCCTTTATCTGCAGCTATCCGGCTTATTGCTAGGACAGCTTATAACATTATTTTCATATAAACAGAAAGCCTTCAATACCATGCGTTTTGCTATAGTCTTGTGTTCCGTTTATACGTTGCCGATTTTCTCATCCACAGTCCGCTTCAGCCTTTCGTACTGCTTCCTGTCAATACAGATCTGATTGCCTTTTTTCACGATCAGCTGTTCTGCCTGAAACTTCTTGATGGCGCGGCTGATGCTTTTCAGGCAAAGGCCTGTCTCATCTGCCAGATTCTGCCGGCTTTCGCCGATGCATAAAATGTCATTTTTGTTATATTTTTCGAACCATTCCGAGAAAAGTACAGCTAATCTGTCAGCCCCTTCCAAAAACAGGTACAGACGGTTCCGCCGCTCTTCCTCCAACAGGGACGCACAGGTAAGCTTTGCCTCCAGGCGAAAAGCTTCCGTATCTGAATAAATCCATTTCTCATACTGCGCTCTTGGAAGCTTGGTAACGATACACTCTGTCTCTGTCTGCAGGGTGGTCTGGTAGGTGTCCTGTCCCAGGATCACCTCCATACCACCAAGCGCAATGAGATTCATAGGCTTCATAAAATCATAGGCAATGCCGGAAATCCGGTAATCTGTGGCTTTTACTCTTCCTCTGGCAACAAAGAAAATCGTATCTGCCGGTTCATTTTCCCTGATAAAAGTAGTTCCGGCTTCCATTATCTCACTCTGAAACAGGTCCATAAGCCATAATGGCGCAGTACGGAAATAAGCTTCAAATTGTTTCTGTTTCTCACGTTCCAGTTCACGAAGGAATGGAAGTACATCGTGTAAATAGGTGTGTTTCATATGATTTCCTCATCTTCTGCCATGTGCTGCAAATCATTTGTTTCTATCCGGCTTCTGCCGCAAAAGCAAACAATCCACCGGATATACAACCGCTATCCAACAGCTGCTTTTCTATTTTAGCATAATTTCTCAAGAATGGAATGTCCGATAGTTTCTTCCGGCATTTTCACGTCAAAATTATCTGCCACTGATGCGCCAATAACGGAAAAAGTATCTTCGTTTTCAAGGGGGCCACCCTCTTTCATAGTCTTGGAATAAGCCAGGAAGGGAACATACTCTCTGGTATGGTCAGTGCCGCTATAGGTGGGATCATTCCCGTGATCTGCGGTAAGAATAAGAAGGTCATCCTCCCGAAGCTCTTCCAAAAGAACGCCCAGGTTCTTGTCAAACTTCTCGATTTCTTTGCCGTAGCCTTCCACATTTCGTCTGTGTCCCCACAGGGCATCGAAATCAACCAGGTTCACAAAGCAAAGTCCCCTGAAGTCTTCTTTGCAGATTTGGATGGTCTGCTCCATACCGTGTACGGAGCTATCAGAATGATAGGTCTTTGTGATTCCTTCGCCGCAGAAAATATCGTTGATCTTCCCTACACCGATCACATCCAGCCCATTATCCTTTAACGCATTTAATGCAGTCAGACCTGTTGGCTTCAAAGCATAGTCATGACGATTACTGGTTCGCCTGAACTCACCTTTCTTTTTGCCAACATATGGTCTGGCGATGACACGGCCTACACGCCATTCATCCTTCAGTGTAATTTCTCTTGCAATCTCGCAGCAGCGATACAAATTCTGAAGATCAAAGGTTTCCTCATTTCCGCAGATCTGAAGAACAGAGTCGGCTGAAGTATACACGATCATGGCACCTGTATTGATTTCTTCTTCCCCAAGCTCTTCAATGATCTCCGTTCCGCTGGCGCTCTTGTTTCCAATCACGCGCTTGCCGCAGCGCTTCTCCAGTTCCGCGATCAGCTCCGGCGGAAAGCCAGTGTCTGTGAAAGTCTTAAACGGCTTCTCTGTCTTAATTCCCATCATTTCCCAATGGCCGGTCATGGTATCCTTGCCATTGCTGGCTTCGCTTACGCGCATGTAACGGCCAATCGGCTTCTCCACACCTTGCATATTTCCTGCCGGATGAAGATTTAACATTCCAAGCTTCTTAAGATTTGGTATTTCCAGGGAGCCCATTTTATCCAGAATATGTCCGAATGTATCCACTCCCACATCCCCGAATTTCTCTGAATCCGGCATGGCACCGATTCCCAGAGAATCCAGAACGATCACGAAAATCCTTTCATATTTTTTCAAAATAAAATCCCTCGTTTCCAATATTTTATCCTTTTATTCCCAGTTCAGAATACAATCTCGCTTTCACCTCATCAGTGGCAAATGCCGTATCCACTGCATTCTTCATCATCAGCCGTATCTCTTCCTCCTGAATGCCATACGTGTTCTGGATGAACTGAAGCTCTTTGGTAAGGCTTGTGTTGCTCACTGTACGGTTGTCCGTGTTTATGGAAACCTTCAATCCTGTGTTCAGAAATTCCCGGATGGGATATTCTGACGGACTGTTTACCGCTTTTGTCTGAAGATTGCTGATAGGACACATTTCAATTCCAATGCCTCTGTCAGCCAGCTCTTTTTGAATATTATAATGGCCTCGCATGGCGATTCCATGTCCGATCCTGCCGGCTCCCGCTTTTACAGCATCCACAATGTTCTGTACGCTTCCACACTCTCCTGCATGAAGGGTAAAGGGCATTTCCAGCTTACGGGTGTTCTGAAAAAGCTCCATAAACTGTGCCATGGGATATGCTGCTTCCGCACCTGCCAGATCCGCTGCACACACACCATAGCCCAGATATTCACGGGCTGTTTTTATCATCCGGCTGTTGTCCTCCTGGCTGTGATGACGCATGGCACAGGTAATCACACCAAACTCCGTTCCAAAATCTGCTCTGCCCCGCTCAAGGCCTTTTAATACTGCCTCGATCACAGCACGGCAGTTCATTCCGGAGGTCTCTGAAAGAAGAGGTGCAAAACGGATTTCTGCGTAGCGTACATTTTCCTGGCTCATGGTGCGAAGTACGTCGTAGCCAGCTGCCTCAAGCCCTTTTTCATCCATAATACACTGACCCGGAAGCGAAAATTTCTCAAGGTATTCTGCAAGGCTTGTGCAGTCATCAGACACGCTAAGCTCTTCCGGCTGTACCCTTCTT
>OLFT01003617.1_pt1 | contig 11136 bp, 10 predicted proteins | sample 1604921 | NCBI WGS metagenome assembly OLFT01 (sample SAMEA3888897, study PRJEB22519) | human gut metagenome | biome: human gut; feature: human-associated habitat; material: faeces | place: Denmark | collected 2013 | reverse complement strand
ATAATATTCGTCGTCAATCCTATTTCGGGAACACAAAGTAAAGAATTGATTCTTAGCTTGCTGGATGAAAAAATAGATAAGGCGAGATACACTTGGGAAGTAGTGTATACAGAAAGGGCCGGTCATGCAGTAGAGATAGCCGCCAAAGCTGCGGAAGAGAAAGCAGACGTGGTGGTCGCTATCGGGGGGGACGGAACAATTAATGAAATAGCTCGTTCGCTGGTACATACGGATACCGCATTAGGAATTATTCCATGCGGATCGGGTAATGGACTGGCCCGGCATCTGCATATACCCATGGAACCTAAAAAGGCACTGGAAGTGCTGAACGAGGGGTGTCTGGATACAATAGACTATGGTAAGATCAACGGCACAGATTTCTTTTGTACGTGTGGAGTAGGGTTCGATGCATTTGTCAGTTTGAAGTTTGCCCATGCCGGTAAGCGCGGACCGTTGACCTATCTGGAAAAGACATTGCAGGAAAGTCTTAAGTATCAGCCCGAAACGTATGAACTGGAAACAGAAAACGGAGTCAGTAAGTATAAAGCTTTTCTGATTGCCTGCGGAAACGCATCACAATATGGAAATAATGCCTATATAGCCCCGCAGGCTACATTGACGGATGGTTTGCTGGATGTGACGATTCTGGAACCTTTCACCGTTCTGGATGTGCCTTCGCTCGCTTTTCAGTTATTCAATAAAACAATCGATCAAAACAGTCGGATCAAGACATTCCGTTGTAAGAAGTTGTGCATCCGCCGGGCTGCACCGGGAGTCGTGCATTTTGACGGTGATCCGATGCAGACGGAGGCAGAAGTGAATATCGAACTTATCAAAAGCGGACTGCGGGTAGTGGTTCCGAAGACAGAAGAAAAAGATGCAGCCAATGTTCTGCAGAGGGCACAGGAATATGTGAACGGAATAAAGCTGATTAACGAGGCAATCGTGGACAATATAACAGACAAAAACAAGAAAATATTGAAAAAGCTGACAAAGAAAGTCTGAAATAAATGCCGAATTCTGATTTATTGTGTACTTTTGCAAGCTACTTAACGAAAAATATCATAAATATTAGAAAATATGTTCAGAACGCACACATGTGGAGAACTGAGAATCTCCGATGTAAATAAACAAATCACGCTGTCTGGATGGGTACAGCGCAGCCGTAAAATGGGAGGTATGACTTTCATTGACCTTCGCGACCGTTACGGTATCACCCAATTGGTTTTTAATGAAGAAATTAATGCTGAACTTTGCGACCGTGCCAATAAACTGGGTCGTGAATTCGTCATTCAGATCACAGGAACAGTGAATGAACGTTTCAGCAAGAACGCAAACATTCCTACAGGAGACATTGAAATTATCGTTTCCGAACTGAACGTTCTGAATACTGCCATGACTCCTCCGTTTACGATTGAGGATAATACAGACGGCGGCGATGATATCCGCATGAAATACCGTTACCTGGATTTGCGTCGTAATGCCGTGCGCTCTAATCTGGAATTGCGTCATAAGATGACGATCGAAGTTCGTAAGTATCTTGATAGCCTGGGCTTTATAGAAGTAGAAACCCCTGTATTGATCGGCTCTACTCCGGAAGGTGCACGTGACTTTGTGGTGCCTTCACGTATGAATCCCGGACAATTCTATGCACTTCCTCAATCTCCGCAGACTCTGAAGCAGTTGCTGATGGTGTCCGGTTTCGACCGTTATTTCCAGATTGCAAAGTGTTTCCGTGACGAGGACCTGCGTGCCGACCGTCAACCGGAATTTACACAGATTGACTGTGAAATGAGTTTCGTAGAGCAGGAAGATATCATCTCTACTTTCGAAGGAATGGCCAAACATCTGTTCAAGACGCTTCGTGGCGTTGAACTGACTGAACCGTTCCAGCGCATGCCTTGGGCAGACGCTATGAAATATTATGGTAGCGATAAACCGGATTTGCGTTTCGGCATGAAGTTCGTAGAGCTGATGGATATCATGAAAGGACATGGTTTCTCAGTATTCGATAATGCTGCTTATGTAGGCGGTATCTGTGCAGAAGGAGCGGCAACTTATACCCGCAAGCAACTGGATGCTCTGACTGAATTCGTCAAGAAGCCTCAGATTGGTGCGAAAGGTATGGTTTATGCTCGTGTAGAAGCAGACGGTACGGTGAAATCGAGTGTGGACAAGTTCTATACACAAGAAGTGCTGCAACAGATGAAAGAAGCATTTGGTGCCAAGCCGGGTGATTTGATCCTGATTCTGTCCGGTGACGACGTGATGAAAACACGTAAGCAACTTTGCGAACTCCGTCTGGAGATGGGAGCACAGTTGGGATTGCGTGATAAGAATAAATTTGTTTGCCTTTGGGTTATTGACTTCCCGATGTTCGAATGGAGCGAGGAAGAAGGCCGTCTGATGGCTATGCACCATCCGTTTACACATCCGAAAGAAGAAGATATTCCATTGCTGGATACTGATCCGGCTGCCGTACGTGCCGATGCTTATGATATGGTTGTCAATGGTGTGGAAGTTGGTGGAGGATCAATCCGTATTCACGACGCCCAGTTGCAAGCCAAAATGTTCGAGATTCTGGGCTTCACTCCGGAGAAGGCACAGGCTCAGTTCGGCTTCCTGATGAACGCATTTAAGTATGGTGCACCTCCTCACGGTGGTCTGGCATACGGACTCGATCGTTGGGTTTCTCTTTTCGCTGGTCTGGATTCTATCCGCGACTGTATCGCATTCCCGAAAAATAACTCAGGACGTGATGTAATGTTGGATGCTCCTTCTGAAATTGATCAGACTCAACTTGATGAACTCAACCTGATCGTTGATATCAAAGAAAATAAGTAAACGATGAACAAATATCGTTCTCTTTATAATACCACCCTGTCACTTATAATTAATTTATTATTGGTGATGGGGTGCTTTATTCTCTGTCGTGTCATCTTTCTGATAGAAAATCTGAAGGCTTTTTCCGATCTTACTGCCGGACGAATCTGGAGGATGTTTGAAGGAGGATTCCTGTTTGATACTTCAGCTATTCTTTATACGAATCTTTTGTATATCTTCTTGATGCTGATTCCATTGCATTATAAGGAAAATGCGGTATATCAGAAGATAATCAAGGGGATTTTTGTGACAACCAACCTGATTGTCATTATAATGAACCTGATGGATACGGTTTATTTCCAATATACGCATCGGAGAACGACCGCGTCTGTATTCAGTGAATTCAAGAATGAGGGGAATCTGGGAGATATTATAGGGACAGAATTGGTGAATCATTGGTATCTGACTCTGTTTGCCATTGCCTTCGGGTATGCCCTGTTCAAGCTGTATCGCAAGCCGAAGCCGGTAAAGGTAGACCGCCTGCCGCTTTATTATGGCGTTCATTTGCTTACTTTGGCGCTTGGAGTGTACTTGTGCATCGGCGGAATGCGCGGTGGATTTACCGGTATGGTTCGTCCTATTACAATCAGCAACGCCAATAAGTATGTAGACCGCCCGATGGAGACGGGAATCGTACTGAATACGCCTTTTTCTATCTTCCGTACGTTTGGGAAGACTTCATTTGCCATCCCTCAATACTTCGATAAAGAGAAAATGGAGGCTTTGTACACTCCCGTGCACATGCCTGCAGATAGTGTACAGTTCCGACCGCTGAATGTCGTTGTCTTTATTCTGGAAAGTTTCAGCAAAGAGAACAGCGGCTTCCTGAATGAAGAACTGGACAATGGGACATACAAGGGCTATATGCCTTTCCTTGACTCATTGATGGCTGAAGGGCTGACTTTTAAATACTCATTCTCTAACGGAATGAAAAGTATCGATGGAATGCCTTCCGTATTATCGGGAATCCCGATGTTTATAGAGCCGTTCTTTCTGACGCCTTCTTCCTTGAATACAGTATCCAGTATAGGCGGAGAACTGGGTAAAAAAGGATATTATACCGCTTTCTTTCATGGGGCGGATAACGGTTCCATGGGATTCGAGGCTTTTGCGCGGACGGCAGGATATACTCATTACTTCGGTCGTACGGAGTATAATGAGGCTAATCCGGACAACAAGGATTTTGACGGCCATTGGGGAATTTGGGATGAAAAGTTTTTTCAGTTCTTTGGCAATACCTTGTCCGGCTTTCAGCAACCCTTTGCTGCTGCACTGTTCAGCCTTTCTTCCCATCATCCGTTTGCAGTTCCGGCGGAATACGAAGGTGTTTTCCCGAAAGGAAACAAACCTATTCGCCAGTGTATCGGATATACGGACAATGCTTTGAAACTATTCTTCGAAAAGGTATCAAAAGAACCGTGGTACAAGAATACTCTGTTCGTTTTCACAGCAGATCATACAAACTCTCCGGAACGTCCGGAATATGAGACGGAGAGCGGATTGTTCTCTGTTCCTGTCGTGTTTTATCAGCCGGGAAGTGACTTGAAAGGTTTCCGCAAAGACGTGATTGCCCAGCAGATTGATATTATGCCTACCGTATTGGGCTATTTAGGGTACGACAAGCCTTTCGTTTCCTTTGGATGTGATTTGCTGAATACGCCTGCCGAGGATACTTATGCTGTCAACTATATCAATGGAATCTATCAGTTCTTTAAAGGTGATTATTTATTGCAGTTTGATGGCCGGAACACCGTAGCCATGTATGCATTCAAGACGGATAAACTGTTGGAACATAATCTTCTGGGACAGGTGGATGTGCAGCAGTCGATGGAGGATGAACTGAAAGCAATCATCCAGCAGTACATGATACGGATGAATAACGACGAACTTGTGGTGAAATGAAAGAATCGGTGCGCATATTTCGCTTTATAGTCATCGGAACGATGAATGCTTTGATCATGGCCCTTGTTGTGTGGCTGATGATGAGAGAAATGTCATTCGAAGGAGACTATATGGTAGCTAACGTAACAGCGTATGTTATAGCCCAGATTCATAATTTTATCTGGTGCAAGTATTGGATATTTCCTGTAGAAAAGAGGAAGAACAATGTATGGAAACAAATATTGTTTTTCTGTTCTGCCTTCGGTGTAGCTTACACTGCGCAGTTTTTATTCCTTGTTTTGTTGGTAGAAGGGTTGGATGTCAATGAGTATCTGGCTCAGTTCTTGGGATTGTTTATCTACGGGGCCGCTAATTTTATCGCTAATAAGAAGATTACTTTCCAATAAAAGAGGATATAAGTGCGGAGGTCCGCAAGAGTTGCCGTTCAGGCTTCTGCTCTTGCGGACCTCTGTATTGTTTTATCTATCGTTCATGGTGTCATTCTTCAATCCAGAAACCGTTTGGTCAGCCCGTCATATTCATCAATTCGGCGGTCGCGGAGGAAGGGCCACCAACGGCGGACGTTCTCCGAACGTTCCATGTCTATTTCAACGACTATATTTTCCGGACAATCGTTGCCTGCCTGTGCCAGAAACTCTCCCTGTGGTCCGGCTACGAAACTGTTTCCCCAAAACTGGATACCGTTGGTTTGCCCGGAAGGGTCGGATTCATGTCCTACACGATTGACGGAGATAACCGGAAGCCCGTTTGCAACTGCGTGAGCACGCTGGGAGATAATCCATGCATTGAGCTGACGGGCTTTTTCGTCATCCGTATCGCTGCTTTCCCAGCCGATGGCGGTAGGATAGATCAAAAGTTCGGCACCTTTCAGAGCCATCAGTCGGGCAGCTTCCGGATACCACTGATCCCAGCATACCAGTACGCCCAGTTTCCCCAGGGAAGTCTGAATGGGTTCGAAACCGATGTCTCCGGGAGTAAAATAGAACTTCTCATAATAGGCCGGATCATCCGGAATGTGCATTTTCCGGTATTTTCCGGCAATGCTTCCGTCGCGGTCGAAAACGACAGCCGTGTTGTGATACAGTCCCGGCGCACGTTTTTCAAAGAGTGAAGCAACGAGCACTACTTTATTGGCAGCTGCCAGTTCGGAGTAGAAGCCTGTGGATGGTCCGGGAATAGGTTCAGCAAGGTCAAACAGATGGGTGTTTTCTGTCTGACAGAAATAAAGCGAATTGTGCAGCTCCTGCAGCACGATCAGTTGCGCTCCATGAGCGGCACACGCTTCAATGCTTTTAGCAAGGTTCATCAGGTTCACCCGAATGTCTGCGGTATTGGATTGTTGGATTAATCCTACTTTTATCTTTCTCATGATGAATAATTATTAATATGCTGATTGACTGAAAAGTCCGTTATAGGATAACGCCTAACGGATATTGCATCGTAACACAATGCAGGGAACCGTGCTGTTTGATTAATGCCCGGCAGTCAATCCCGATGATTTCATGTTCAGGGAATGCCTGCTGCAATACTTCTGCCGCTTTCCGGTCGTGATCCGGCTGCTGATAAGTAGGGTAAAGGATGGCATCATTCATAATCAGGAAATTGGCATAGGTGGCAGGCAGCCGTTCACCGTCTTCTTCTATCTTGTCTGCCATTGGCAATGCCAGCAGGCGGTAGGGTTCTCCTGCCAATGTACGGAATGTTTTTAATTGTTCCTCCATGGCACGCAATGCTTCATAATGTTCGTCTTCTTTGTTGTCACATTTTACGTAGGCAATGGTGTCTGTGGAACAGAAACGCGCTAAGGTATCGATGTGACTGTCGGTATCGTCGCCGGCCAGATAGCCGTGATCCAGCCAAAGCACTTTTTGCAGATGGAAAGTTGATTTGAGGTATTCTTCTATTTCTACCTGATTCAGTTTTCCGTTCCGGTTGGGAGAGAGCAGGCATTCGGTGGTGGTAAGCAGTGTGCCCATGCCGTCACTTTCGATAGAGCCTCCTTCAAGAACGAAGTCCAGGCAGTCGATGTACTGACCTCTCAGAGCTCCGGCTTTTACGGCCTGTCCGGTGATCAGATTGTCCAGCTCGGAGGCAAATTTCAATCCCCAGCCATTGAAGGTAAAGTCGAGCAGGGAAGGGTTGCCGGTATCTATCATGGTGATAGCTCCGTGGTCGCGTGCCCATGTATCGTTCGTTTCGCATTTCAGAAAGCGTACATTGTCCATGTTTACGGTAGAGGCAATCTGCTTCTTAACCTCTTCGGGCTCAGGAGTCACAATTAATAATAACTCACGCTTTGCTATTTCTTTGGCAATGTTTACAAAGCATTCTTGTACTTCTGTCAGCATATAGGCCCAATCTGTACCGGCATGCGGCCATGTCAGCTGTATGCCGCTTTGCAAGTGCCATTCGGCAGGCAAATGAGGTGCTCTCATCTCTACCTGTACAGTCATATTCTTACCAAAGTTCAATTGCAAATCTTTTTCCGAGCCGCTGGGGCTGGGAAGTCCAACCATGATTCCCATTAGATTATAATCTATTTAGTTATAAAATCAGTTTATAAAATGAGGATGTATCATCCTTTTGACACATCTGTTATGCTTTAGCTTCCTGTTTCGGTTTCCGGTCGAAGAACGGATTCTTTGAAGACGCACTTACCGGAATGGCCATAACCATCTTGCAGTCTTTCAGCCAATGAAGGCGTTGTGCTGCCAGTCCGGCTGAGAACATGACACGTGTGTCTACACGCATATCGGCTGCTGTGGCACAGGCGGAACCGATGGCGATGCCTACATCGATGCTCTTCTACCATAGCTATCATTTTGTCCGACAGCAGTTTGATTTCTTCATCCGTGATCAAAGCCACTTCAATGACATCTATTCCTTTCCCTTTCGGAGCAGTACGTGCGGCGGTCATCATCTGGCGTGCTACCTGTAATATATGCTCGTGACGGGCATCTCTTTCATTCAGTATCATAACTTTTCTCGAATTAATTAGTGAGGCAAAGATAACGTTTTTCAAGAAAATAGTACCTTTGCCGGAAAGAAAGAATTGAAAACGCCATGCTACATATCAACAATGCTTGTATCGCTTTTGGGACAGAAGTGCTTTTCTCCGGGTTAAATCTGAATATGGAGAGGGGAGAAACGGCCTGTATTGTAGGACAGTCCGGTTGCGGAAAGACTTCATTGCTGAATGCGGTGATGGGTTTTGTTCCTTTGAGGGAAGGGACTATCAAAGTAGGGGATACCTTGCTGGACAAATCAACGATTGATATAGTCCGCCGGCAGATTGCATGGATTCCACAGGAATTGGCTTTACCCTTTGAATGGGTAAAGGAAATGGTGGCTCTTCCGTTTGACCTGAAAATTAATCGTTCTGCTCCTTTCTCGGAAGAGAGGCTTTATGATTATTTTGATGAGTTGGGACTGGAGCATGATTTATATGCGAAGAGGGTGAATGAAGTCTCTGGTGGACAACGGCAGCGTATCATGTTGGCAGTAGCTGCCATGCTCAACAAGCCTTTGATTATTATTGATGAACCGACATCGGCATTGGATGCCGGATCGACGGACAAAGTGCTGGCTTTCTTCCGGCGGCAGGCAGAGAAGGGGGCGGCTGTATTAGCTGTATCCCACGATAAAGACTTTGCTTCGGGCTGTCATTATTTAATAGAACTATAAACGAAATTTAATACTAGCATAAAGGGGATTTATTTTGGGAACCATCGACATATCATACTATAATTTGTTTATCGGCCTGCTTTTGCTTGCCATTCCATTCTTTTATCTCTGGAAATTCAGGACCGGTTTGCTGAAACCTGCTGTGACAGGTACGCTTCGAATGATTGTCCAGTTGTTTTTTATCGGCATCTATCTGAAATATCTTTTCTTATGGAATAATCCTTGGATCAATTTCCTTTGGGTGATTATTATGATATTCGTTGCCGGGCAGACAGCACTGGTACGTACTCAACTGAAACGGAGCATTCTGCTGATCCCTATCTCGGTAGGCTTTTTTTGCAGTGTGGTAGTGGTGGGATTGTATTTTATCGGTATTGTCCTCCAGCTGGATAACATATTCAGCGCTCAATACTTTATTCCGGTATTTGGAATTTTAATGGGAAATATGCTTTCGAGTAATGTGATCGCATTGAATACCTATTATAGCGGATTGAAACGGGAACAGCAGTTGTATCGCTATTTATTGGGGAACGGTGCCACACGGCAGGAAGCTCAGGCTCCCTTTATAAAACAAGCTATTATCAAGTCGTTCAGCCCTTTGATCGCGAATATTGCAGTGATGGGACTGGTCGCTCTTCCGGGTACGATGATCGGACAGATTCTGGGAGGCAGTAGTCCGAATGTAGCGATTAAATATCAGATGATGATCATGGTAATCACCTTTACGGCATCTATGTTATCACTGATGATAACCATTTCACTGGCTTCCCGACGCTCCTTTGATGCATACGGGAAACTGTTGGAAGTAACGAAAGAAACGAAGAAATGACAATCATTGACCGGATATTCCAAAAAGTAGCAGAACTGTCCATCCCGCATTTTTTCATTACCGTGGAGTTCCCGGCAATTGGAAATGAAATGCCGGAACGTATCGAGACCTTCTTATGGGAGAAATACCGGGCAATTCTTCGTGGTGCAAGCGGTCGCAAATTTGTCTATACAGAAGGAGAGTGGCGTCTTATTTTCACTTTCTTTCCTACAAACAAAGTCGTGGATGAGCGATATGCACTGAAAAATAAGGTGCAGATGAAGTTTCACAAATAAAAGGAGATTCGCTTCCCAAAAGAAATCTGGTGAGTGGTTACTTTCCTTTCAGCTTCTCCCGCATGCAGCGAAGCTGAACGAATTGTTCTCCTGGCTGTATATATCCGCTTTTCAACATCCGTTCTGAAATTTGGAATTTATCAAGATGATGGCGTATATACTTTTCTAAACCAATGGATTGCTTTTTGACGAAAGACTCAAACTCAACCTTTCCATCTTCGTGAATAAATACTTTCGCTTTAATCGTACGGAGCCCCGAATCTTTGCAATGCTTGGCTTCTGCTTTGTCTATCCAAAAGATAGCGGTAGCCTTTACCGTATCTACTATGCAAGTTTCCGTACCATCAACGCTCATGTTTTCAGCGATGGAATCATCGGAATTCTGATTCTGTTTCTGTTTCATTTGACAGGAAACAGCCAAAATAATTACTAAACAGCAGGATAGAATTGTTTTCATCGTGTTCTAAATTAAAGGATATGCGACAAATTTACTAAAAAAACGATAACATAGGAGTTTATTCCTATTTTATTTGCTATATTTGCAACCAAATTTTCTCTAAATAATGAAAATTAAGGAAATAGTAAGCGCCCTTGAACGATTCGCGCCTCTGCCATTGCAAGACGGTTTTGATAATGCCGGCCTGCAAATCGGATTGACAGATGCGGAAGCAACAGGGGCTTTGTTGTGTCTTGACGTTACCGAAGCTGTGTTGGATGAAGCTATCGCGTTGGGATACAATCTCGTCATATCGCATCATCCTTTAATATTTAAAGGTTATAAATCCATTACCGGCAAAGATTATGTGGAACGCTGTATACTGAAAGCAATAAAGAATGATATTGTGATCTATTCAGCACATACCAATCTTGACAATGCACAGGGTGGGGTGAATTATAAGATAGCCGAAAAGATCGGGCTGAAAGACTTGAAAGTTCTTGAGCCGAAGGAAAATAGCCTGATGAAGCTGGTGACTTTTGTTCCTGCCGCTCAGGCTGATATGGTAAGAAATGCACTTTTTGCTGCCGGTTGCGGCAATATCGGCAATTATGACTCATGCAGCTACAATCTGGAAGGTGAAGGAACATTCCGTGCCAAAGAAGGAACACATCCTTTCTGTGGAACAATAGGGGAGCTTCATCGCGAAGGAGAGGTGAGAATAGAAACCATTCTTCCTGTATTCAAAAAGTCAGAAGTAATCAGAACGCTGTTGTCTGTTCATCCTTATGAAGAACCTGCATTCGACTTGTATCTGTTGCAAAATGACTGGACACAGGCAGGATCGGGAATTGTTGGCGAACTGGAAGAGCCGGAGACGGAACTGGAATTCCTGAAACGTATAAAGAAAACGTTTGAAGTAGGATGCCTGCGTCATAATAAACTGACAGGCAGGGAAATACGGAAAGTGGCATTGTGTGGGGGTGCAGGAGCATTCTTGCTCTCACAGGCCATCCGGTCGGGAGCTGATGTTTTTATTACAGGTGAAATTAAGTATCATGATTATTTTGGCCACGAAGGAGATATCCTGATGGCAGAAATCGGTCATTACGAAAGCGAACAATATA
>OLFT01003613.1_pt1 | contig 11154 bp, 7 predicted proteins | sample 1604921 | NCBI WGS metagenome assembly OLFT01 (sample SAMEA3888897, study PRJEB22519) | human gut metagenome | biome: human gut; feature: human-associated habitat; material: faeces | place: Denmark | collected 2013 | reverse complement strand
TCTCTGTGACTTGTTTGACAAATCGAATTTCAAAAATGTCAAAGACCGATATGATTATAGTGAACTGAATTTATTTAATTTTTAACCTTGTCCATTTTTAGTGGACAGTAGTGAAGTCATTTATGTTTTTATCTAATGCGACCGGGATAGGCTTCCAATGCCTTTTCGAGCACGAACAGTGCGCGCACAAGGTCCTCTTTTTTCAGCACATAGGCAATGCGCACTTCGTCGCGGCCAAGTCCGGGTGTGGTGTAGAAGCCCGAAGCCGGAGCCATGAACACAGTTTCGCCTTCGTATTCAAATTCACTCAGACACCATGCGCAGAACTTGTCGGCATCGTCCACCGGCAGGCGTGCCACCGTGTAGAACGCACCCATCGGAATCGGCGAATAGACGCCCGGTATGCGGTTCAGCCCGTCGATGAGACATTTGCGTCGTTCCACGTATTCGTCGTAGTTGTCGCGCAAATAATCGTCGTCCACGTCGAGTGACGCTTCGGCGGCAATCTGTCCGATAAGTGGCGGACTGAGGCGTGCCTGGCAGAATTTCATTACGGCCTTGCGCACCTCCTCGTTTTTCGTAATCAGTGCCCCGACGCGGATGCCGCATTCGGAGTAGCGTTTCGACACGGAATCAATCAGCACCACATTGTTCTCGATGCCTTCCAGGTGGCAAGCGGAGATATAGGGCGAACCTGTGTAGATGAATTCGCGGTACACCTCGTCGGAAAAGAGGAAGAGGTCGTATTTCTTCACCAGGTCGCGAATCTGGTTCATTTCGCGGCGTGTATACAGATAGCCCGTCGGATTGTTGGGGTTGCAGATGAGGATGGCTTTTGTGCGCTCGTTGATGAGTTCCTCAAACTTCTCCACTTTCGGCAGCGAGAAGCCTTCCTCGATGGTGGTCGTCACCGTGCGGATAACGGCTCCGGCCGAAATGGCAAATGCCATATAGTTGGCATAGGCCGGCTCCGGCACGATGATTTCATCGCCGGGATTCAGACACGACATAAAGGCAAACAGCACGGCCTCGGAGCCGCCCGATGTAATGATGATGTCGTCGGCAGTCAGATGGATGTTAAACTTTTCGTAGTAGCGGGTCAGCTTCTCGCGATAGCTTCGGAAGCCTGCGCTTGGGCTGTATTCCAGCACCCGGCGGTCGATGTTGCGGATGGCGTCGATGGCGGCCTGAGGTGTGGGCAGGTCGGGCTGTCCGATGTTGAGGTGGTACACCTTGATGCCACGGGCTTTGGCGGCGTCGGAAAGCGGTGCCAGTTTGCGGATTGGCGAAGCCGGCATTTCATTTCCGCGAACAGATATTTTGGGCATATATATTCCTTGTTATATAGTGGCAAACGGCCGGCACGGCAAAACCGCATCCGACAAATCGAGCAACAATCCCGCTTGCCGCAGTTGATTAAACAATCTTTTTTACAAACACATGAATTACAAAGTTAAGCAATAAAACGAGAAAACCAAAAATGTCGTTCTTTTCTGTTTTTTTTGATGCGGGTACCGGCTGTGAAGGGGCGTATTTTGAGAAGAAAAGGAAAATGTGAACATCGTTGGGGTGGATGTGAATAGACAGTATCGGATATAAGTGTCTAATTTTGTGACGGATAAAAAACAACAAGTATGATTAAGAAACTGTCTATATTTACGTTTTTAGGTTTGCTTTTCATGAATGGAAACGCACAAACGGTTCTGTCGCTGAGCGATTGCATCAAGATAGGGATAGAAAACAACCTCACGCTGCAGAGCAAGAAAAATGAAATTGAGAAAAATCGGCTTACCGTTTCGGAAAACCGCTCGAAACTGATTCCGCAAATCAACGCCTTTGCGAATTTCAACGATAATTTTGAACCGCCCGTATCGGTGACCGACGGTTCTGCCTACGGAAATCCATACAACGTGACAAAGACACTGCAATATGGTGCCAACGCCGGATTCCAGTTGCAGATGCCGCTTTACAACCAGACCGTCTATACGTCTGTTTCGATAGCCCGCACGATGGAAGAAATCAGCCGCCTGGGTTATGAAAAGGCAAAAGAGGACCTGACGATGGAAATCAGCAAGATGTATTATCTGGGTCAGGCTTCCGCCGAGCAAATCAGTCTGATAAAGGCCAACATCGCCCGTCTGGAAGAACTGAAAGGTATCACGGAAGCTTTCTACGACAACGGTATGGCGATGGAAGTGGACGTAAAGCGGGTGAACATCAATCTGGAAAACATGCAGGTGCAGTACGACAATGCTTGTGCCATGCTCACACAGCAACTCAACTTGCTGAAATACGTCATCGACTATCCGGCAGATGCGGAAATCGCCCTCGAACCGGTCGACACAGAAAGTATTCTTGAGGTGGAACTTACCGGACTTTCCGACAATCTTTATGAATTCCGCCTGCTCGAATCCCAACTGGAAATGGCCGAACAGCAGAAACGCATGATTCGCGACTGCTATCTTCCTTCCCTATCATTGACGGGAAATTTTTCTGTCAGTGCCTATACCGACAAGGCCCGCTACTGGTTCCAGTCGCATCCGTCCGCCAAGTGGTACGACTCCTACGGACTTGGTATTTCGTTGCGGATTCCAATATTCGACGGACTCGACAAACGGTATAAAAAGCAGAAAGCAAAAGTGGATATCCTGAACTTGCAACTGGCACAGGAAAATACCCGCAAGAATATGGAAACCCAATATGCCAACGCCACTAATGACCTTCGCAACAATCAGCGGAACTTCAAGAAACAGAAGGACAACTATCTGCTTGCCGAAGATGTCTACACCGTTACGACTGACCGCTACAAGGAAGGCATCGCCTCGATGACCGAAGTGCTTCAGGACGAAATGCGGATGAGCGAAGCGCAGAACAACTATATCAGCGCCCACTACAACTATCGCCTGACCAATCTTTCGCTCCTGAAACTGACAGGCAAACTCGACATATTAAGCAAATAAATCAAACATCCGAAACAACATAAAAACAGAAAACAATGGAAACTTCAAACAATACAGCAAACAACAGCAATACAACTAACTCTCGCGAAGAAAAGACCCGGAAACTCAAGAAACTGCGCCGCTGGCAAATCGTGGTCAGTCTGTGCGGTGTGGCTATCATCGTGGCAGGACTGATTGAAGTGGCGCTGCTTTTCTTCGACTACAAAAGTACGGAAGTGAGCAACGACGCTCAAATCGAGCAGTATATCTCACCGGTTAATCTGCGTGCCTCGGGCTACATCAAGAAAATCTGCTTCACCGAGCACCAAGAAGTGCACAAGGGCGACACGCTGCTCATTCTCGACGACCGCGAATACCGCATCCGTGTCATGGAAGCTGAAGCCGCTTTGAAAGATGCTATCGCAGGTGCCAATGTCGTCGACGCCACTTTGCAGACAACACAGAACAGTGCAGCTGTCTACGACGCTTCCATCGCTGAAATCGAAATCCGCCTGTCGAAGTTGGAAAAGGACCGTCAGCGTTATCAGAACCTCGTGGAGCGCAAGGCTGCCACCCCGATTCAGCTCGAACAGATAGAAACGGAATATGAAGCTACAAAAAAGAAGCTCGATGCCGTAAAACGTCAGAAAACGGCAGCTCGTTCAGGCGTGAACGAGGTGGAAACCCGACGCAAGAGCACGGAAGCCGCCATACAGCGTGCCGAAGCCGCATTGGAAATGGCAAAGCTCAATCTTTCTTACACCGTAGTGACCGCTCCTTGTGACGGCAAGCTCGGACGTCGCGCTCTGGAAGAAGGCCAGTTCATCAATGCCGGACAGACCATCACCTATATCATCCCCGACACTCAGAAATGGATTGTGGCCAACTATAAGGAAACGCAAATCGAAAACCTTTCAATAGGACAAGAGGTGAAAATTACGGTCGACGCTGTCAGCGACAGGGAATTTACGGGCAAAATTACGGCTATTTCCGGTGCTACCGGTTCGAAATACTCCCTTGTCCCGACCGACAACTCTGCCGGAAACTTCGTGAAAATCCAACAGCGTATTCCGGTAAGAATCGACTTTACCGACCTTACCAAAGAAGATAACGAAAAACTGGCTGCCGGCATGATGGTAGTCGTCAAAGCTAAATTATAGAAAAAAAGACTATGGCTTCATATCCTAAAAACTATCCGTTCTATAATTGGGTGCCGAAACCGCTCGGCATTCTGATTCTCCTCTTTCTGTTTCTTCCGATACTGACAGTGGGCGGAGTCTATTCCTCCAATGTCGGAGAAATGGTGGGCGGATTGGGCATCATTTCCGAACATATCCAGTTCGCCACATTTGCCACCTCTATCGGGATGGCTGCATTCGCACCGTTCTTCTATCGGCTGGTATGCATCCGCCGCGAAAAGATGATGTGTCTGGCAGGATTTGTGATTCTTTATCTGCTGAGCTATGTCTGCGCAAAGACCGACAGCATTTTCCTGTTGGCTCTCAGCAGCCTTGTGATGGGATTTGTGCGTATGGTGTTGATGATGACCAATCTGTTTACGCTTATCAAGTACGCTTTCAACATGGAAGCTACCCGCAACATCACTCCTGGACTGGAACCGAAAGATGAAGAAGGCTGGGACAAGCTCGATGTGGAAAAGAGCAGCAGTCAGCCGATGATTTATCTGTTTTTCATGATTCTCGGTCAGATGGGAACGTGGTTGACCGCATGGTTGGCTTATGAATACGAATGGCAGTACGTGTACTACTACATGATGGGAATGGTGCTTGTTTCGATATTGCTTGTGTTTTTTACAATGCCTTACCACAATTATATCGGACAGCGTTTCCCGATTAATTTCCGCAAGTTTGCCAACGTGGTGGTGTTCAGTGTGTTTTTCCTGTGCATCGTATATGTGCTGATTTATGGAAAAGTGCTTGACTGGTACAGCGATTTTTCCATCCGTTGGGCCACTGTCATTGCAGTTGTAACCGGCTTGTTGGGAATTTATCTGGAACGGATGCGCGGATCTCATTTCTTCCTGTTTGACATTTTCAAGTTGCGCACAGTGCGGATGGGAATGGTGCTGTTTCTGTTGCTGATGATTCTCAATTCCAGTTCCATGCTGGTGAATGTATTTACGGGTGTCGGCATGAAAATCGACAACTGGCAGAATGCCACGCTCGGCAACTGGTGTCTGGTCGGCTATGCCATTGGTGTCATTCTGGTGATACTGCTTCGCAACAAGGGCGTGCATTTCAAGTATCTGTTCGCTTTGGGATTCCTGTTTATCGGATTTTCAGCCCTGTTCATGTATTTCGAAGTGCAGACCGACGGACAGTTTGAACGGATGAAATATCCTATCATTATCCGTTCGGTGGGAATGGTGATTCTGTATGCTCTGACAGCTGTCTATGCCAACCAGCGTATGCCGTACAAATATCTGTCTACATGGATTTGCATCATGCTGACGGTGCGAATGGTGCTCGGCCCGGCTATCGGAATGTCGCTCTATTCCAACGGTCTTCAGGAACGCCAGCAGCATTATGTCACCCGCTATGCCCATGAAATTGATATGCTGAATCCCGATGCCTCAGCCTCGTTCATGCAGACCGTACAGGGAATGCAGTATCAGGGAAAGAGCAAAACGGAAGCCGTCAATATGGCTGCCATGTCGGCAAAAGGCCGCGTACAGGTTCAGGCCACGCTTTCCGGTGTGAAGGATTTGGCCGGATGGACATTCTATGCTTGTCTTGCCTGCACGATATTTGTGCTGGTAATACCGTATCCTAAACGAAAATTACTAACTTAGCGGAAGTTTGGGAAACATCCCCCGGACTTTCGCTTATGGAAAACCACGACGAAAGATTGAAACAACTGAATGATGCCCTTGAGGCAAAGACTTATATATGCAGCTCCGGCGGTACTTTGCACACATTCCCGCCGGTGCTGAAGGACGCCGCCTATAAGGTGAACGGTATCGGACTGATTATATGCAGGTCGGGCGGCTTTGATTTTCGTCTCGACGGAAAGGACTACAAGGCAAAGCCGGGCGACACGCTTTTTGTGCCTGAATATTCGTCGTTGGAAGTGACGAAGGAAGAAGAGGGGCTGGAAGTTTGTGTCTTGATTTATCAGGTTGAACCGATTCGCGACATTATGGGAAATCTCGTTCTGTCGATGTATCCCTACTCGCAGTTGTCGGCTGAGCCCTGCTATGTATGGAAAACGGGCGAAGAGCAGGAGGTGGTCCACTATATGCGGTTGCTGGAAAGTACGCTTCCTTTGGAAGACAGCCTTTTCAACCAACATGAACGGAAGTTGCTCTTGCTTGCGTTGACCCACCGACTTTGTTCCATCTATAGCCGGAAAGTGGCAGCGCAGCAGAATGGCGTGGGCCATAAGCATGAAGTGTTCATGAAACTTATTGAACTGATTGACCGCTATTTCATGCAGGAGCGGGGTGTGGAATTCTATGCCGACAAACTCTGCCTGTCGCCGAAATATCTGTCGGCACTTTCAAAATCGGTCAGCGGCTACACGGTGCAGGAACTGGTGTTCAAGGCCATCATGCGCAAGAGCATGTCGCTGCTCAACAATACGCAGATGACCGTGCAGGAAATTTCCGATATGCTGAATTTCCCGAATGCCTCCTATTTCGGCACGTTCTTCCGCAAGCAGATGGGCATGTCGCCCCAGCAGTACCGCAACAATCTTAAAACTCAACCGTGATGCCTACCGTCGGCAGGATGGTGCCGCCGAGGTCGTGGCTGATGCGTTCCATGACGTAGTGTCCCGGACGTTCGGGGTCGGTGAGTTTGTTGCCGTTTTCGTCGGTGGCCGGAGTCAGCAGGTCCTGTCCTTTCACACTGAAATCGTACACGTTCTGCACGTCGATGTAGCCTCCGATTCTCCAGTTTTTGAAATACCACGTTTTGTCGATACGCAAGTCGAGCTGATGATAGGCCGGGTTGCGTTTTTCATTAAATCGGGTGTTGTCGGTGTAGGGGCGGTGGCGTTTTTCCCACTCGTCGATACGCGATGAGCGTTCTTCGTCGTAAGGCGTGTAGGGGAGTCCTCCCGAGAATTGCCATTTTGCGCCGAGCGTCCAGTTGCGCTTGAAGCGGTGGATGGCCGTGAGTGTGATGATGTGGCGCACGTCCCATGGCGAACTCCAGTAGCCTCCGGTCGGGTTCAGTTGCGCATCGGTGCGTTGCAGGAAGGAACGCACGAAGGTGTAGGCCGTGTTGATGGTCGTGTTCCAGAGATTCATGTGGCGCCACGAGAGTTCCACTCCGTAGCTGTGGCCTTTTCCGGCAGAGCGTGCCGGCACGTCGCCGATGATGTAGTCGGTGAAGTCGGAGGTGGTAACGGGCATTCCGTCAAGCAGCGACAGGGGTAGCTGGGAGTAGTCCTTGAAGAATCCTTCGGCGTTGATGACAGTCATGCTGGAAGGAGTGAACGACACTCCGGCTACGTAATGGTTGACAGCCGAATAGCGCAGTCCGTCGGTCTGTCGGTAGCCTTCGATATCATTGCCGCTGTAGTCGAGAAGCGTCATGGTCGGTTCCTGGAAATAGCGCGCTACGCTGGCTGAAACCGTCAGCTTGTCCGTTGCTCTTGCTGAAAGGTTGAGTCGCGGTGATAGTTGGCGCAGCGGATTGCTTGTTCGCGACGAATAGGTCATGCCGTCGGCGCGAAGGGATAAACTGGCAGAAAGCCGTTCGTCGAAAAAACGTCGGTTGATGCCTCCGTAGATGGCATATCGTCCGAAATGTACGTTTGAACTGAAAGCAGCTCCGCCCGATACACCGGCAATGATTTTGAACCCTTTCACGTCAAACCATTCCATATTGAGATTCGTGCGGAGATTCGTTTCTCTGTCCTTGATGTCGAAAAGAAGGGGCAGTTGCTCGTTGTTGTCGGCATATTTGTACAGGCGGTTGTAAAGATAGTCGCCGCTGACAGTGGCACGCAGACGGCCGAAAGAGAAAAGGTGTTCATATCCGATACCTCCAACGAAACTTGTCTGGTCGTTGTTGGGCAGATAGCCGAGTATGTATTCGCGTGATGCAGGCAGGTCCTGTTCCTTTGTGTTGAGCCGGTTGTTGTCGAGAGACCCCAGCCCGAGAATGAAGATTTTGTCCTTGTCGGTAAGGTCGGTAGTCACCTTGAACTGGTAGTCGTTGTAGGTGGGCAGGAACGGGAGTTTGAGCAAAGAAAAAAGCATGCTCAGATAGCTGGTCCGCCACGATGCCGTCATGCGTGTCTTGCCTTCTTTTGTTAGCGGTGTGTTGATGTGCAGTCCGGCGTCGGTAAAGCCCACAATCAGTTTGCCATGGAAGCGTTCGCGGTTGCCTTCCTGCATTTCCATAGACATGACGGAGCTAAGTCCGGGAGCGTAGCTGACCGGAAAGGCGGAAGTGAAGAAATTGGTGGATTGCAGCAGTTCGGTGTTGACCAGCGAGGCATTTCCGCCGGAACCGCCCTGTACGGCAAAGTGGTTGAGCACCGGGATTTCGATGCCGTCAATATAGTAGCGGTTTTCGTTGGCGCTACCGCCGCGCACCAGCAGGTCGTTGCGGTTGGAATTGCTGACGGAGAGTACGCCCGGCATTGATTGCAGCACTTTCGAGATGTCGCGGTTGGCTCCCGGAGTCAGGTCGATTTCCTGAGTGCCGATGCGGAGCATGGATACGGGAGCGTCGAGCGATATGCGGTAGGGAGAAGCCGTGACGGTCACTTCTTCCAGATTCTTTGTAGTCGGTTGCAGTTGGATGTCGATAATGGCCGGAGCGGCTGTGGATACCGGAAACGATTCCGTTATGCGCGGAACATATCCCGAAGCCTCGGCCTGCATGATATTGTAGCCCACGGCGACACCGGTAAATACATATCTTCCGAGCGAGTCGGTTCGGGTCGTCAGGTTATAGCCCAGCAGCGTGAGTTCGGCATTGGCGACAGGCGTGTTGGAACCCAGTTCCATGACTTGTCCTTTTACGGTACCGGTTGTTTGTGCATGAGCGTAAAGAACGGGAATGAGCAACAATAGTAAAGTGAATAGTTTCTTCATTTTCAAAATTTTGGATTTTCAAAGGTACGGATAATAATTGACATAGCAGGTGAAAACGTGCCCCATATCAATAAAAAATGCCGTATAGTCGAAACTATACAGCATTTATGGGATATTTGCGTTACTCAGTCCTATTTCTTTTGCGGACGGAGGATAGCCTTGTAGCGTTCCGGGTCGGCAATGAGGGTTCTTACCGTGTCCATTGCCGGGTCGTGCTTCAGCGTTTCGATGATGCGTCCTTTTTGATAATAATAACGGCTGAGAATTTCAGTGGCGATGATTTCCTCTATGTCCTTGCGGTTGTTGTTGAGGTCCTGTTCAAGGTTGTGCTTGAGCAGTTTTTCCAGTGCGTCGAATGCCGCTTGGGTCGAGTCGTTCATGTAGCCTTCTGTCTTGGCCGTTTCACGCAACTTTTTGAGACCGTCTTCGCATACCTTGTCGTATTCGAATTTTTCCGGATTGATGAATTTCTTGAATTCATTGAACAGGCTGTCGCTGACGGTGAATTCCTCTGCCGGGACACATGTTGGATGTTCGGCTGCATATTTGTTGGCGAAATTGAACGCCCAGTTGTCACGCACGATGTTGTAGGTGAGGCGGTTGATTTCGCCGTATTCCACTTTGACATCCGGAGTTATACCGCCGCCGTCGCGCACTTCACGGCCATGTGCTGTATGGAACACGTTGGTCAGGCTGTCGGGCGTACGTGCAACGCTTCCGTCTGGATTGCGGTGCGAATAGTCGATGGCTTGGATAAGACGGCCGCTCGGGATGTAGTATTTGGCAATGGTCAGTTTCAGCAGATTGTCGTAAGGCAGAGTGCGTGTCGACTGTACCAGGCCTTTACCGTAGGAACGTGAGCCGACCACTACGGCACGGTCGAGATCCTGAAGTGAACCGGCAACGATTTCAGAAGCAGAAGCTGAGGCTCCGTCGATGAGCACGACGAGAGGAATGTTTTCGTCAACAGGTTTCTGTGTTGTCTTATATACTTTTTCGCTTTGTTTCAGGCGGCCTTTTGTGCGGAGCACTTCCGTGTTTTTCGGCACGAAAAGGTTGACAATTTTAACGGCACTTTCCAGCACACCGCCGCCATTGCTGCGAAGGTCGAGCACGATAGTGTGGACTTTCGGATTCTTTTTCAGTTCAAGAAGGGCGGTTTTCACTTCTTCCGGTGAATTGTCGTTGAACGTGGTGAGCTGTATATAGCCGATGCCTCCGTCGAGTGCCTTATAGTAGGACACGGACGGCACCTGTATTTTCTTACGGGTGATTTCAAAAGTGAGGATGCTGTCGCTCACATAAGGACGGTCCACAACGACTCGAACCGTAGTGTTGGCCATGCCTTTCAACTTTTCGCTGACTTGCGAACTGCGCCAGTTGGTAGTTGTGTCATCATTGATTTTCAGAATGCGGTCGCCGGGGCGAAGTCCTGCCAAGGCTGCCGGGCTGCCTTCGAACGGTTCGGAAATCAGCACGCCGTCATTTTTTGTTTCCATAATATAGGAGCCGATTCCACCATATTCGCCCGTAGAAATCTTCATGAAGTCCTCGCTGTCCTCCGCTTTGATGTATTCAGTGTAGGGGTCAAGTTCTTGGAGCATGTAGTTGATGGCGGTCGTGATGTTTTTGTCCGGATTGATGGTGTCGACATACGACATGGCCAGCTCTTTATAGAGCGAGTTGAATATGAGTAGGTTGCGTGCGATGGACGATTTGTTGTCTTTGCTGTTTCCTGTCGCAGCACCAATCAGGCAGGGGGCAACAATGGCAACAATTGCCACTGCTATCCACATTTTTGAATTCTTGTTCATATAGCGTATTCTAAAAATCAGAAATTATTGACTGCTAAAGTACGGCTATTTGTTGGATTATGCATTGTTTTTATACTAAAAATGCGTTAATTCGTCGGCGGTAGGGTGGTTGTCGTGGCCTTATGACAAAAAATGAGAGAAAATGTGAGCTGTGTTATCGGTTGACAATTAGATGATTAAGAAAAATGTGAAAATTTTTTGAAGAATATTGTTGCATAATTGAAAAATTGACACTAATTTTGCAACGCTAAATAAGAAAAGCGACTGCTTCAGTAGCTCAGTTGGTTAGAGCACCTGACTGTTAATCAGGGGGTCGTTGGTTCAAGCC
>OLFT01003612.1_pt1 | contig 11165 bp, 10 predicted proteins | sample 1604921 | NCBI WGS metagenome assembly OLFT01 (sample SAMEA3888897, study PRJEB22519) | human gut metagenome | biome: human gut; feature: human-associated habitat; material: faeces | place: Denmark | collected 2013 | reverse complement strand
TACATTGTACGCGAGTGGTGCCAGTCTCCCTCCAATTTCCGCTGTGAGGGTGATCTTGACTCCTTCCTGAAACAGCAGGGTGTTCCCGGACTGTGGGGCATTGATACCCGGCGCCTGACCAAAATCATCCGCGAGAGCGGCGTGATGAACGCTTTCATCACCACGGATGAACGTAAAGTCCCCACCGGCGCGGAGCTGTGCCGGCCTTACGTGATTACCGGCGCCGTCAACGCCGTCAGCAATTTCGACGCATACGAAACCGTGGATGAAGGGGAATGCACCGTGGTGCTGTGGGACTTCGGCGCCAAGGAAAACATCCCCCGCGAACTGATCCGCCGCGGCTGCAAAGTCATCCGCGTGCCCGGCTCCACCACCGCCGAAGAAGTGCTCGCCTATGAACCCGACGGCATCATGCTCAGCAATGGCCCCGGCGATCCGGCAGAGAATGCTGCCATCATCGCCGAACTGCAAAAGATCGCCGACTGCGGCGTGCCGGTGTTCGGCATCTGCCTGGGCCACCAGGCCATCTGCGAGGCCCTGGGGGGCAGGATCATCTACGCCAGCCGACTCATGCACGGCAAGCAGTCCCAGGTGGCGCTGGACGAAAGCTGCCCCCTGTTCCAAGGGCTGCCGGGGGAGATCCCCGCCGCGCGATACCACTCCCTGGCGGTGGCGGAGGACAGCCTGCCCGACTGCCTGAAGGCCGTGGCCCGCACCCAGGACGGGGAGGTCATGGCGGTGGCCCACCGGGACTGTCCGGTGTACGGCCTGCAATTTCACCCGGAATCCATTCTCACCCCCGACGGCGGGACCATTTTGAAAAACTTTTTGGAGGGAAACTGACATGATCCGAGAGGCTATTATTAAAATCGTGGACAAACAGGACCTGACCTATGACGAGGCCTATCAGGTGATGAACGAGATCATGAGCGGCCAGACCAGCCCCACCCAGAACGCGGCCTTTCTGGCGGCCCTGTCCACCAAGAGCACCAAGGCGGAGACGGTGGACGAGATCGCCGGATGCGCCGCCGCCATGCGGGACCACGCCATGAAGGTGCCCAACGACCTGGACCTGCTGGAGATCGTGGGCACCGGAGGCGACGGGGCACACAGCTTCAACATCTCCACCACCTCGGCCCTGGTGGCCGCGGCGGGGGGCGTGAAGGTGGCCAAGCACGGCAACCGGGCAGCCTCCTCCAGCTGCGGCACCGCCGACTGCTTAGAGGCCCTGGGGGTGGACCTGGACCTGTCCCCGGAGAAGTGTCTGGAGCTGCTGAATACCGTGGGCATCTGCTTCTTCTTCGCCCAGAAGTACCACACCTCCATGCGCTATGTGGGGCCCATCCGTAAAGAGCTGGGCATCCGCACCGTGTTCAACATCCTGGGGCCGCTGACCAACCCCGCCGCCCCCAAGCGCCAGGTGCTGGGGGTGTATGACCAGTCGTTGGTGGAGCCCCTGGCCCGGGTGCTCACCAGCCTGGGGGTGCGCCGGGGCATGGTGGTCTATGGCCAGGACAAGCTGGACGAGCTGTCCCTCAGCGCCCCCACCTCCGTGTGCGAGTTTGAGGGCGGGAACTACCGCTCCTATGTCCTCACGCCGGAGGAGCTGGGCCTGAAGCGCTGCACCAAAGAGGACCTGCGGGGCGGTGCGCCGGAGGAGAACGCCGCCATCACCCGGGCCATCCTTCGGGGGGAGCGCGGCCCCAAGCGGGACGCGGTGCTGCTCAACGGCGGCGCGGCACTGTACATCGGCGGCAAGGCGGACAGCCTGAAATCCGGCGTGGAGCTGGCGGCCCAGCTCATCGACAGCGGCGCGGCGGACCAAAAGCTGGACGAGTTTATCAAGGCCAGTCAGGAGTAAGCCATGGCGGAAAACATTTTGCAGACCATCGCCGCCCATGCCCGGACCCGGGTGGCGGCGGACCGGGCCAAAATCAGCCTGGAAGAGCTGAAGGCCCTGTGCCAAGAGGCCGGGCCGGGGCAGGGGGAGCAATTCGTCTCCGCCCTGAACAGGCCAGGGCTGTCCTTCCTGTGCGAGATCAAAAAAGCGTCCCCCTCCAAGGGCCTGATCTCCCCGGACTTCCCCTATCTGGACATCGCCCGGGCCTATGAGGCGGCGGGGGCGGACGGGGTGTCCTGTCTTACGGAACCAAAGTGGTTCCTGGGGTCGGACGACATCTTCCGCCAGGTGCGGCGGACCATCTCTCTGCCCATGCTGCGCAAGGACTTCACCGTGGACGAGTATCAGATATACCAGGCTCGGCTGATGGGGGCCAACGCGGTGCTGCTCATCGTTTCGCTGCTGGACGGGGAGACGTTGAAGGGGTATCTGGATCTGTGCCGGAGCCTTGGCCTGGCCGCCTTGGTGGAGACCCACGACGGGCAAGAGGTGGACGCGGCCCTGAACGCCGGGGCGGAGATTATCGGGGTGAACAACCGGAATCTGAAGGACTTCTCCGTGGACTTCAGTAACGCCGCCCGGCTGCGGGACCGCATCCCGCCGGGGGTGCTGTATGTGGCCGAGAGCGGCCTGACCGGCCCGGAGGACGCCGCCGCCCTGAAACGGCTGGGGGCGGACGCCGCGCTGGTGGGGGAGGCCCTGATGCGCGCCCCGGATAAAGGAGCCATGCTGGCATCTCTGCGGAGGGCGGCGGAATGAAGATCAAGATCTGCGGCCTGTCCCGGCGGGAGGACGTGGCCTATGTGAACCAGACCCGGCCCGACTGGTGCGGCTTTGTCATCGACTGCCCCAAAAGCCGCCGGAACGTAAGTGGGGAGCAGGCCGCCGCCCTGCGGGCGGAACTGGCCCCGGGCATCGTGCCCGTGGGGGTGTTCGTGGACCGGCCTGTGGACCAGGTGGCCGGGCTGCTGCTTGACGGGACCATCGCTGTGGCCCAGCTCCACGGCGGGGAGGATGAGGGTTATCTGGCCGCCCTCCGGGATGCCGCGCCGGGCTGCGTGTTATGGCGGGCCTTTCGGGTGCGGAGCCGGGAGGATCTGGTCTCCGCCGCCGCATCCAGCGCCGATCTGGTGGTGCTGGACAACGGGGCGGGGACGGGACAGGTCTTTGACTGGTCCCTGCTGAAGGGCTTCCCCCGGCCCTATCTGCTGGCGGGAGGGCTGACCCCGGACAATCTGCCCCAGGCGGCGGCCCTGGGCCCCTTTGGGGTGGACCTGTCCAGCGGGGTGGAGACCGACGGAAAAAAAGACGAAGCCAAAATTCTGGCGGCGGTGGCCGCAGCCAGAAGGGTGTAATAGATTTAGGAGGAACAACATGTCAAAAGGAAGATTTGGCGTTCACGGCGGGCAGTATATGCCCGAGACGCTGATGAACGCGGTGATCGAGCTGGAGGAGGCTTATAACCACTATAAGCAGGACCCGGAGTTTCAGGCCGAGCTGACCGCTCTGCTCAACGACTACGCCGGGCGGCCCTCCCGGCTGTACTTTGCCCAGCGGATGACCGAGGACCTGGGCGGGGCCAAGATTTACTTCAAGCGGGAGGACCTGAACCACACCGGCGCCCACAAGATCAACAACGTGCTGGGCCAGGCCCTGCTGGCCAAGAAGATGGGCAAGACCCGGCTCATTGCCGAGACGGGAGCGGGCCAGCACGGCGTGGCCACCGCCACCGCCGCCGCCCTGATGGGCATGGAGTGCGTGGTGTTCATGGGGGAGGAGGACACCCGCCGCCAGGCGCTGAACGTGTATAAAATGCGGCTGCTGGGGGCCAAGGTCGTCCCCGTGACCACCGGCACGGCCACCCTGAAGGACGCGGTGAGCGAGGCCATGCGGGAGTGGACCAGCCGGGTGGCGGACACCCACTACTGCCTGGGCTCCGTCATGGGTCCCCACCCCTTCCCCACCATCGTGCGGGACTTTCAGGCGGTGATCTCTAAGGAGATCAAGGCCCAGGTGCTGGAGCGGGAGGGCAGACTGCCCGACGCGGTGCTGGCCTGCGTGGGCGGCGGCTCCAACGCCATCGGGGCCTTCTATCACTTCATTGACGACCCCTCTGTGCGGCTGATCGGCTGCGAGGCGGCGGGGCGCGGCGTGGACACGGCGGAGACGGCGGCGACTATTGCCACCGGACGCCTGGGCATCTTCCACGGGATGAAGAGCTATTTCTGCCAGGACCAGTATGGGCAGATCGCCCCTGTATATTCTATTTCCGCCGGGCTGGACTATCCGGGCATCGGGCCGGAGCACGCCTGGCTCCACGACATTGGCCGGGCGGAGTATGTGCCCGTCACCGATGACGAGGCGGTGAACGCCTTTGAGTACACCAGCCGCATGGAGGGCATCATTCCGGCCATCGAGTCGGCCCACGCGGTGGCCCACGCCATGAAGCTGGCCCCGACCATGGGCCGGGACCAGATCATGGTGGTAAACATCTCCGGGCGGGGGGACAAGGACTGCGCCGCCATTGCCCGGTATCGGGGAGAGGAGGTCTCTTTATGAATCGCATCAAAACGGCATTTTCCAATGGGAAGGCGTTTATCCCCTTCTTTACCTGCGGCGACCCGGACCTGGAGACCACCGAGCAGCTGGTGCTGGCGGCGGCGGAGGCGGGAGCCGACCTCATCGAGCTGGGCATCCCCTTCTCCGACCCCACGGCGGAGGGACCGGTGATCCAGGGGGCCAACATGCGGGCCCTGGCCGGGGGTGTGACCACCGACCTGATCTTCGGCCTGGTCCGCCGCCTGCGGGAGCAGACGCAAGTCCCCCTGGTCTTTATGACCTACGCCAACGTGGTCTTCTCCTATGGCACGGAGCGCTTTCTCACCCAGGCCGCCCAGGCGGGGGTGGACGGGCTGATTTTGCCCGACGTGCCCTTTGAGGAGAAGGAAGAGTTCGCCGCCCCCTGCCGGGAGCACGGGCTGGTACTGATCTCCATGGTGGCCCCCACCTCTGAGGGGCGGGTGGCCCAGATCGCCCGGGAGGCGGAGGGCTTCCTCTACTGCGTGTCCTCCATGGGCGTGACCGGAGTGCGCAGCCAGATCACCACCGACGTGGGGGCCATGGTGGCCCTGGCCAAGCAGGCCAACCCCAACGTCCCCTGCGCCATCGGCTTTGGCATCTCTACCCCGGAGCAGGCCGCCGCCATGGGGGCCAAGGCCGACGGGGTCATCGTAGGCTCCGCCATCGTGAAGCTGGTGGGCCAGCATGGCCGCCAGGCGGTGGAGCCGGTGCGGGAGTTCGTCCGCCAGATGAAGCAGGCTCTGTAAGCCAAAGAGAACAAAAAAGACCAGCGCCGTCCCGGCAAAGAACCGGGGCGGCGCTGGTTTTATGTTGTCAAAGAGAGAATGCGGGGGAGAGGGGTCAGTCGTCGGCGCCCTCCCGGCTCTTTTCAATGAGCTGGCGGATCAGGGCCACGGAGCCGTCGATGCCGTAGGACGCGCTGTTGAGACACAGGTCATAGTTGGCGGGGTCGCCCCAGCGGCGGCCGGTGTAGAACTCGTAATAGTGGCGGTGGCGGCGGTCCAGCTGGTGCAGCAGCTTAACGGCCCCCTTCTTATCCAGACCGTCGGTGTCCATCACCCGGCGCACCCGCAGGTTGAAGGGGGCGTTGATGAACAGGCTGATGTGGGGGATGCCGTTGTTGGACAAGATCACGTCGGCGCAGCGGCCCATGATGATAAAGTCCTCCCGCTTGGCCATGTCGCACAGCAGGCCGCTCTGGTTGAAGAACACGGCGTCCTCGGTGGGCAGACCGTGGTAGCGGTTGAACTCCTTCAGGCGCTCTTTGATGCCGCGGTACTTGTCCAGGCCAAGGCTCTGGTTCAGGTTCTGCTTGTGGGCAAAGCTCACCCAGTCCTGAACGGACTTGGGGTCGGCCTCCATGCGCTCCAGCACCTCGGTGAAGATCTCGGAGTCGTAGTAGTTGATCTTCAGGGCGTCGGCCAGGGCAAAGCCGATGTCGGTGCCCGCGCTGCCATAGGTGCGGCCAATGCACACCACCAGGTGATTCCCCTGGTCAAAGCGGCGGTCAAGCTGAAGGCTGTTCAGGTGGGCCATCTTGGGGTCCAGAATGTCCAGGGAGTTGAAGTTGGTGGGCAGCTTGTCCAGGGCGTGGAGGATCTCATTGTACTCGGTCATCAGCCGGGAGCGGTCCGCCTTGACGGGGATGGTGCGGGCCATGTTGGAGATCAGGGCCAACTCGCTGCGGAGATAGTGGCCCTGGGTGAAGTCGCACATCAGGTTGGCCAGGCGGCGGACCGTCATGTCCCGGTCCCCGTTGAACACCCGGCCCAGGCTGGAGCCCAGCACCTTATAGACCTCCGCGTCCAGATCGTAAATACGGCGGGCAATTTCCAGCCGCACATTCATATTGTCATCCATGTGATCCAGGCCTCCTTACAGAAAGAAGATGAGCGAGTCCAGCAGGAACACGGGACCCAGGAAACAGATCGACCACAGCAGATAGCCGAAGAAGGAGGGCATGCGAATACCGTTTTCATCCGAGATGGATTTTACCATAAAGTTGGGGGCGTTGCCAATATAGGTGTTGGCGCCCATGAACACCGCGCCGCAGGAGATGGCCTCCAGCATCTGCACGGGGACCACGCCTAACGTGGTGTTCACGCCGCTGGTAAAGCCCTGGGCGCAGGCGGTGGTGAGGAAGACCAGATAGGTGGGGGTGTTGTCCAGGAAGCTGGACAGCGCGCCGGTGGCCCAGAACATCTGGAAGGGGGTGGTCAGCCCCAGTTCGGAGCCGTGGGCCTGGAGGAGCATCAGGGCGGGCTTCATGGTGATGAAGATGCCGATGAACAGCACGGCCACCTCCTGGATCGCGCCCCAGGTAAAGTGGTTGGAGCGGCGGACCTCTACGCTGGTGGTCTTAAAGGACAGCAGGGCGGCCAGCAGAATGATGACGATCTCGATAACGGCGGGCAGGGTGAGCCGGACTTCACCGAAGATGGTCAGGCCCAGCACCTGGCCCTGGGCGTCCTGCATGGCGGGCAGGTTGGGCAGGGTGCCGCTGAGAATAACGGCGGCCACGATCATCAGCAGGAAGATGACGTTGTGCAGGCCGCGGATATGGACCTGAGTGCCGGGGCCGCTGATGTCGGGCTTGCGGCCCTCGGCGATGTCGTGGCGATAGGCCCGCATGTCCACGTGATAGAACACGAACAGCAGCACCACCACGTTAAACAGCAACATGGGCACCAGGCGCAGGCTCCAGAAGAAGGGCACGCCTCGGGAGAAGCCCATGAGCAGGGGCGGGTCGCCGATGGGGGTGAGGCAGCCGCCGATGTTGGAGATCAGGAAGATGAAGAAGACCATGATGTGGCGGCGGCGCTTGCGCCAGGAGTTCATCTTCAGCAGGGGACGGACCATCAGCATGCTGGCGCCGGTGGTGCCCACCAGGCTGGAGAGCATGGTGCCGAACAGCAGCAGGGCTACGTTGACCCGGGGGGAACCGGCCAGGTCGCCTTCCAGGGTGATGTTGCCGGCCACGCAGAACAGACCGAACAGCAGCACGATAAAGGTGAGGTAGTCGTCCACGATGCACTCCAGCGCCGACTGGATGGAGGCCCCGGCCCCGTTCACCACGGCGAAGGGGATGAGGAAGAGCAGGGACCAGAGGGCGACGACGATGGGCTGGTGGTGCTCCCACCAGACGGGGGCCGCCAGGGGCATCACGGCGATGCAAAGAAGGATACCGGCGAAGGGGATGCACATCCAAAGGGCAGCCGTGGGCTCGGCGATCTCAGCCGCCTGGCCGCCCGCAGCCAGCACCGGGACGCAGAGCAAAAGCAGGGCCGCCAAAAAAACCGGGATTTTTTTCAATGACAAGACCTCCTTGTGGCCGACACACACATTTGGCCACCGTTCATTTCATTTTCATTGCGTTCTTATGGGCGTCTATGAATCTTAGCTGTTTTTGTCGGGAATGTCAACGCCGAAGCTGGTAAGAAAACGGGAGAAAAACAAAATATTCATGGGCAAAACCACCAAAGAGGTCGGGAAAGCACGAAATCAGCCGGGGAAAACAAAGGGGAAAGGGGGAGAAACTTTCGTTTTTTTAACGGGAAATTAACGGTTTCTTTATGCCGGAACGCAGGAATCCAAATTCGGCGAAACGACAAAAGGACCTGCCCCCGCTGTTTCCGCTATGGAAACGGCACGTTTTTCAAAGAACGGAGAAAGCCGTTGCAAATGGGGCGGGGATACGATATACTATAAACTGTAAATGGCATATCGTTTTCGGCCCACAGGAGGAGATACCATGCTGAAGCTGGAGATCAAGTTTGATGACGCCAAGATACAGGCAGATCGCAAATATGCCCCCGAGACCATTTATGCCGCAGTGGACAGGGCCTTTGCAAAGTATCATTTTCCAAAGCAGACCCTTCCCGATGGCACGGTCTGCTACTGCGGAACGGGCATGGCCCGGGACTATGGCACCTTTGGCCGGATCATCACTACATTAAAAGACAAAGAGTGGTTCATGGCTTATCTGGTCAAATGGCTGTGGTACAACAGCGACGACGGCGAAAATGAAACGGACTTCACCGTGGAGGATGTGCTCTATCACTACACCCACCGGGAAAGCGCGGCGTGATGGCCAGGAGAGAAGCAAAGCACTTTAAGGCCCTTTATTTTGATCTGCGGATCAAGGACCTGGAGGAGCATTACTCCAGAACGCGGCCCAAAGGCGCTTATGAGAAGATACAGAAGTTTTTGAGCAGACGGAACTTCTCCCACGAACAATATTCCGGCTATCACTCCCTCTATAAAACGACGGACTTGGAGATATTTGATTTGATCCGGGATATGAGTGATGCGTTCCCGTGGCTCCAGCACTGCGTCAATCATTTTGAGGTGACGAATGTGGGGGCAAACCACGACTTGATGGACCTGTTCACGGAAGATGTGGCGGACCCCGTCGGGCTGTAATTATTGAGAATATAAACGTTCAGGCCCGCACTGTCTTGGATTGGCAGTGCGGGCCTGATGTTTTGCGTTTATCCGTTCTCGCTGTCGCTGATGCCGGAGAAGGCGTGGTGGTCTCCGGTGAGGGTGAACTGGGTGGAGGGCTCGGTCTGGCTGTCCTGGGTCTGGTTCTGACCGGGCTGCGTGCCGGGAGCCTGGCCGTCAGGGGCCTGACCGCCGTTTTCCGGGGGCTGGGGGCGGTCCTGCTGGGCGCTGTCGCCGTCAGGCTTCTCCGGGGGCTGCTGGCCGTTGGTATTGGGAGCCTGGCTGCCGTCGGGTTTTTCGGGGGGCTGCTGCCCGTCGCTCTGGGGAGGCTGCTGGCCATCCTGACCGGGCTGGCTGCCGTCACCGGGCTGCTGGCCGTCGGGGAGCTCCGGGGGCTGGCCGCCATTGCCGGGGCCCATGCCGCCGGCGGAGGTGCCGGTGTACTGCTGCGTCACGCCGTCCACCGTGAGGGTATAGTCCACGTCCTGCTTCAGATCGGGGGAGGAGAAGACGATGGACTGGGCGGACTTCTCCAGGGTGAAGGAGAGCAGCTGGTCGCCGCTGTCATCGGTGAGGGCGATCTGGCTGCCCGCGGGGAGGACGGAGGCGAAGGTCAACTGGATATACTGCTGGGCGGAGTCGTCGGAGATGGGATCGTTGCGGATGCCCACGGCCACCACATAGCCGCCGTTGATGAGGATGTCCTCGTCGGCGTCCAGACCGCCGTCAGGGCTTGCCTGGTTGGCCATGGTGTACACGTTGCCGCCGTTGATGACCAGAAAGCCGTTGGAGTCGATGCCGTCCCCCTCAGCCCCCAGCCCGGCGTTGATCTGAAGGGTGCCGCCGTTGACGGTGACCACGGACACGCCGTCCTCGTTGACGTTGATGCCGTCGTCCTGGGCCTGGATGTTGATGACGCCGCCGTTGATGGTCAGGTGCAGCTCGGTGTCCAGACCCTCGTTCTCGTCGGTGATGTTCAGCACGCCGTCGCCTTCCGACTCCCCGCCGATGTTCATGGACATCTTGGAGTAGAAAGCCCCGTCGTACTTGTGGAGCTTCTTGGTGGTGCCCTCCTTATAAATACGGGCCACGTAAGAGCCGGAGATGTTGTTCACGCTGCCGTCGGCCAGGATGACGTTGGCTCCGGCGGCGGAGGTGTCCACAGTGGGGGAGGAGACATAGTTGTCCGTCTCCTCGTTGTCATAGGCGACGAAGTCGGCGTCGCACTCATAGACGTTGTAGAAGATCACCGCCGGGGCCACGGTGCAGGTGATGTCCACCCCGTCCAGGATGAGCGTGACCACAGAGGAGGGGTCGGTCTTGGCGTCATCGCCTAAATCAACGGCCAGCTGACCGGCGGACAGGCTGCCGGAGACCCGATAGGTCCCGGCCTTGCGGATGGTGACCACCGTGTGGGCACCGGCCTCCTCGGCGGTGTGCTCGTCGTCGGCGGAGCCCGCGCCGTAGTCCTCGCCCTGGCCGGCCTGGTAATAGACGATGTCGTGGCTGACGGTGACGGCTCCGTCCGTCCCCTCAGATATCGTATTGCCGTCCAGGGTCACGGACTGGTCGGACAGGACCAGGGCGGATTCTGTTCCGCTGTTGGCAGAGGAGCTGCCGCCGCCGCTGTTGGAGGCGCCGCAGGCGGCCAGCTGAAAGACCATGGCTCCGGCCAGCGCCAGAGCGGTCCAGGTTCGTTTCATAGGAAAATCTCCTTTCGGGTTTTGGTGAGCCTATCCTAGCACACAAGTTCAAACATTTTCGAAACAACAGGAAACGATTTTGAGACGAAACTGTAAAAAAAGTGTGAATGAGACGCAGCATAAAAAAGACCGCAAAGGGTTTTGTCCCTTTGCGGTCTTTTTGACAAGTAAGCCTGTAAGCCGGGTTCTGTCTTTTAAGACAGCCATCTATCTCGACGTGAAGTTGCCCCCACGCTCCAGCCGCCCCCTGAACGCGACCGGGCCGGTCTATTGCGTTCCCACGGCGTTGCTCCGAATAGAGTTTACAGCGACGGACTGTTCCCAGCCGTCGGGTGAGCTCTTACCTCGCCTTTCCACCCTTACCTCGTCGACGCAAGCTCCATATCCCTCGCTTCACCGCAAGCGGTAAAGCTCGCTCATTTCGCTGCGTCTCCTCTCCCCACAAAAGCAAACGCTTTTGCGGGGGCCCCATTTTATAAAAACGTGACCACGAGGCGGTATATCTCTGTTGCACTTTTCCTAGGGTCGCCCCCGGCGGG
>OLFT01003603.1_pt1 | contig 11185 bp, 8 predicted proteins | sample 1604921 | NCBI WGS metagenome assembly OLFT01 (sample SAMEA3888897, study PRJEB22519) | human gut metagenome | biome: human gut; feature: human-associated habitat; material: faeces | place: Denmark | collected 2013 | reverse complement strand
CCTTACTAATCCTTTCATTAGACAAGGCTTCCTTCAATAGAAAAGAGTATTGCACATAGCTTTTGTAACTACTAATTATAGGCACCAGCGTATTATCAACCTCTTTTTTGCTAGCAATTGCGACATCCAAATCGGCAGTTAATTTAGCTATATCACTCGTCAGCTTTTCATGTATTTCATTTTGAGTCTTTAATGTATCATACCTATCGGATAACTGTGCTATATCAGCATTTATTTCTACCTTACGCTCTTCTAATTTTGTTATTATGTCCCTGTTAGTTTTTATTTCAATCAAAAGCCTTTCATTATTAAGAGCATTAGTATTGAACTCTTGGCGAAGGGCATCCGTTCCATTATCCAAAATATATGCCTCTTGTCGCTTCTTGGCTATCACACTATCAATTTCAGCACGTCTTTCATCTTGCTTTCCTTTTTTTTCGATTATGTCGTCTTCCAGCTCTTTTTTCATGGCCTCAATTTTTTTTGATAGCTAACATCGAGTGAGTTTAGTTTTCTAAAGAAGAAACCATGAAACCATTTTATTGCTATCATTGACGCCGGATAAAAAGCAGTAAAAAGAGTCGCAAACAATAGAGAATACCAAAAATGATAGACAAGCAAATAAAAGTAAGAATGTTCATATCCGGGCTCAGGCAATTCAGATTTTAAAATATATAACTTTTTGATTATATCATCCCCAGAAAGAATGAAGTAAGCAATTTTATCCCAATTCAAAACAAGCCAGGAAATTACAAACGATCCAAAAAATGCACTTCTAGCACGAAAGGAAATAGATTCTTGGATAGGTGTGACCACCCAATCCTTTAAGCTATCAATTATTTCTTTTATCTCAGCCATTACTTACTCCTTTAACCAAACAAGCATTAACAAAATGTATAAATCACTTATCACTTTAATCAAGTGAGGGGGTAACACATACCACCCCCACACTATGGAAACCCTAATGTAATGGAACTGATCGTGGTAAATCTACACGCCATTATTTTGATGGTTATCAATACCTCGTTGACGAGGATACCGTGAAAGTTACCCCTTCAAAACCCGGAAACACTCTTCCTAGTCAACCAGCAGGTTCATGAGCTTCAAGGATCAAGCATGCCCCTACGCGAGGAATGTGTTTATATAGTGTTATGAGTATTGATTGTATTGCAAATACACTGAAAATGTGCTCGCTCGATACCTCTTTGTCAATGTATTAGTCGATCATTTTGGACGAAATTAAGAACAATTATCCCTCTGTTCAGCAGCTAAGTCATCAAATAGTTTGGCGCAGCTACGGCACGATTTCCAGCGTAATGGGCGTAATGTAAGCCCCCGTCCTATGATGTTCACTTTGGCCTGCGACTCCCTCCCTGACCTACCGTCAGCTTGCGATAGAAGAAGAGCAACCGGCATCGAGAATAAACAGCGGGAATTTAATCAGTTGGAAGCTGATCTTCAGGGAAATCCGTCAATTGGTACACTTCAGTTGGCAGGTAATTGCTGTCAACCACCTGGCTTCCATCCTCACTGACAACAACGCCATACAGGTTGCCGTTTTCATCAGCATAAAGATAGGTCACTGAGCCGTCGATTTGGTTCTCGATCAGCAGATTTTCGAGACGTGTTACTCCACTCATCGTGCTTTCCCCTTGTTAAACAAGATACTCGTTAGCTAACGTTACCGCCTGGGTGATCAAATCTGTCGCAACAGTTGTTTTCCCGGTGAGATTTACCAGTATCGGTCGGCCAACCATCTGCCCTCCCCAAGGACTGTGAATGGTCGCCGGATAACTGCCAATACGCGGCAGGTTGGTAGGCGCTGGAATCACTCCATCCCACGCGCTGTTAGTCGCTGTCGCTACCAGTGTGTTATCAACATAAATGCGTGTAACAAGTGTTCCCGTAGTGGTCTCTCCGTCAGCGTATACGGACACCACATGCACATTTCCATCTGTCAGTGTTGCAAGCTGGGCCGTGGCCGATACCGGTACTGACCCCATCAGTGCGCCCTGCACGGATGTCAGAACACCGGCAGTGCTGACGATCCCCCAGATTCCAAAATTAATACTGGCAGCAGCGGTATTATTAAGGCGGCCGAAAAACAGAGGGTACCGGTTTGCTGCAGGTGTGCCATACCCAGATGCAGGCAGTTTTAGCGCCACGCTCGCCAGGGCGCGTTTGCATCCGGCAGGTAACGAAAACTCCTTCGTTGGCAGCAGCACATAATCATTGATGTTGGGTTCAGTGCCGTCGAATTTCAGCATGCCGGTTTCGAGTGTCCGGGCGTTAGGGCCGTTGGTGGCGTTGGTCCCGCCATACACCAGATTCAGCAGGTTCGCATAAGCCGGAATCGGTGTGCCGCCGGAATAACAAACATCATTGCTGAAATCGAGCAGGCCCAGCGTGGCTGGACGAATGATAATTTCATCGTTTTCAAAATAGTTGCCGCCGCCAGCCAGGGGCGATTCATCTGATTGTAAAAATCTCGCCATTCTTAGTAGCCTCGTTTAGTTCTGAATTGATAGCCAAGGGCTGCATAAATGCCATAGCCTGCAGTATTTGGATGCCGGTCATCGCTTCGAAGCGATGATGGTGTTATATCGTTACCGTAATCGGTCACGTCCTGGGCAATGTTGCTGTCATAGGCAGCAACAAGAGTTTCGCGCAGGTCGAGACCATTATTTCCCCGGACGTAATAGGCGGGATATTTCTGCGACCAGTAATAGTTGATTTCTAAAATGCGCTGATAGCGGATACCACCGTAAAACTCGACGGGATAGTAGTTATCCGCCGTCAAACCGAACAGAAGGATGTTGCGGCCGGATTTCTCCGCAAACGCTATCAGGGCGTCCACGTTGGCTTTGATGGCTGCCACATCATCATCGTAATCGGCAGAGGTTGAAGCTCCAGCGCGAAAATCGTTAATACCGGCACAAATCCACATCTCCCGGTCCGAATAGTCCTGCATCGTGTAATCAGGCACGAACAGCGACCCAGGCAGACAACGCACGCCGGTACCCTCCAGCGCCGTCAGCGTATACACCTCCATTTTGGTATTGTTGTTATCGCCGGTGGCTGTTCGGGTGATGCGGCATTTAACACCACAAATCCACCCGTCCAGGGTGCGCGTTGTATTGTCCGAGTTGGTGCTGAGGATGCGGCGGTCCTGGCTGGGGTAAGTCGGTGCAGCCGTTGCGCTGGCGCCGTTAAACTGCGTGATGGTTACGGCGCTGTTTGCCGCCGGGATTGCGTTACCCTCTACGGTGATATAGGTCGGTATGGCCCCCATGCGCATTGCAATTTGGCCTGATTTTTGCCCGCCAATGCCGTAATTATTTGCGGTGAATCCATTACCAATAAGTGCTGCTAATTGCGTCGGAAACGGTGTACCGCCAGTACCTGCTACTTTACTGTCACCCGGGGCATCGGCAATGACTGCATGCGTCACGCCGCCTGAATTTTCCTCCAGCCACTTAATTTTTTCGTCAATATTCCCGCTGAGATAGGTAACAAATGCCCCGTCTGATTTTCTGCTGCCATACAGCAACTCATCATTTTTCCCGACGGCTCCGGCGATGTATCCTGAGCGCTGAAATTTATTCGTAATCTGATTTTCCGTGATGATGGAAAATACCGGAACAGGCGCATTATTGACGTTGGCGTAGAGCACAGGGTTATTATCAGCGTCAACATAAACGAAACACATATCAACAGCCGTTTTCGACATTGCCGTATTAATATCGGTGTAGACGCGCAGCGTCCCAATTACGTCCTCTAAAACAGTGCCGTCAGCAATTTCCGTTTTCCCGTCGGATTTTCTGCCGCCGATGCAAATCGTGCCGTCAGCGCCAAAAACCCCGGCATAGAGACGACTCCGGCTTGAGGACGGCAATCTGACGTCGATGTAGGCCTTAGACACCATACTGCGCCCGGTGGGCTGCAGCATCCCGCCTACATTCATCACCTCGATCGCGAGGGCGCTATCGTCCGGGCTACGGTAATACGTGGTGCTTCCCTCAGGGATATTCGCGATATCCGCCTGCGCCGCAGCCAGGGTCATGTACTGCCTGCTTAGAGGGATCAGGTTCTGACGGGTTTCATCAACAAGCGTGGCGTTGTCTTCTTGCATTTTCCGCCAGGAGTCCAGCGGCTCACCTGCACGATCGGGAACAGTAGCTGCAGGCCCGTTCGTCAGCTCATCGAGTCGCTTAGCGTTATCGAGCAGCACCTCAGGAGACGAGCTCCCCAGCTCCGGGTTAAAGGCCATGTTTTTGCTCCAAAAAAAGGCGTTCGCGCAAACGAGGGTTTGAGCGAAAGAAAAGTTGAAAGGGATTTTTTGGTATTAAGCGACGTCGCCGGGGTATGTGGCGTCGTCGTACTGATAGAACGATTCGAGGTATTCTTTTGCGGTGACCTGGCAGGTTCCGTCAGACTGCGGAGCGATCTCCTCTACAATGGCGTCGTAGACGTGGCGCGTTGAGCCGCAGAACACCAGGCGGATCGGCTCGATGGTTGCCGACGACAGGTCAACCTTCATCGGGTCATCAAACTCGCTCAGGTGCGGGACTGACAGCTGAAAATCACCCACCCTGCTCGCCACCATCAGCCCGGATGCAGAGCCATCCTGATAGCGGATCAGCGCGCGGGGGTTTTCGAACGACCAGTCCAGCGGCTCCGTGACGGTGAACGTTGTCACGCCACCAGCCGTTGTCATCGCCTCCACCAGACAGGAAATCGTGTTGTTACCCGGAATATCATCCGTGAGCACAATGCGATCGCCCGTGTTGTAGCACAGCGCGTCCAGCTCGGTAGTGGTCTGGAATGTCACCCGCTGCTGCAGGTATTTCATCAGGCGACGCATGCCGATCTGGTAGGCGTGATCCTGATTCAGTACCCCATCAAGTTTGTAGTTCTCGATTTTCACCGGCGTGGGATTGTCCGGCGTCCGGCATTTAACAGTCTCCTCTGCCCAGGTGACGCCGTTGATGTACGTCACGTCGACACCATCAAAATCATCGTCGGACGGCACGGTAAATCCGCTCTGCAGCTCCTCCACCATCTCATGCGGAGTGATCACACCGGTCCATGGCTTAATCCCCTCACGGTTGACCGTCGCCAGGCCATCGGTTAACAGGAAACGGGACTTGCCGGCATTGGCTATCTTCTGCAGCATTTCCAGCGCTGAGATACTGTCGCCGGTAGCAAAATCGAAATTTTCGCCCCGTGGCGTCCAGTACGCTGATTCCAGCGCGTTGATGGTGTCTACATCCATCTCCAGCCCCAGCGAGTTCCCGACATGCAGCAGCGCCCCCGAAATGGTTCTGGCCGTTCCTGAGTCGTAGGCCCGCGTGGACACAACGTTTACGCGGCGGTCCGACTGCGCCGCCAGCTTCCCGCCCGTCTCAACGGTCACTGCCATCAGCGACACGCCGGGATAGGATGAAGGGCGCGTCAGCAGTCGCCCGCGCAGTGCCTGCCAGTACATACTGTCTCGCGCGTTGTTTGAGCCCTGCTCATTGCGCCGGCGACAGCGAACCTCTACCAGCCCTGGTGAGCTGAGGGTGATCCGCTCAGTGAATCCCAGCCCGTTGACGTTTTTAAGCGCATACTCTCCCTGGTGACTCACCCACCCCGATCCAGAACCGTAGACGCGATACTGAATCTCCCACTCAACATGCCGAAGCCGCTTTTTCCCCTTGCTGTCAAAGCCACAGATGCCGTTCGGGAAGGAGAAATTCACCTCGAACATATCGACGGTCTCATTTTCAGGGCAAACCAGGAACGGCCCCAGCCAGCTCAACGTGTCGTTAAGACCAGTGGCCTCATAGTCGATCATCGTCCGGGCGGTGAATCCCGGCCATGACTCATCAACGGCACCATTAACCAGGCGCGCCACCGTCGCCGTTGTACCGTCGGCTGAGACAATGCGGTATTCGTTGCCACGGTGGGCAAGTGAAAGCCGTTGCACCCCCTCCGGCATGCCGGAAAAGGCCGTTCCCGTGGCACTGTTATAGGCAAGCGTCACATTCGCCGTTACCGCCGGGCTACCGCCGGTTGATGCCGTGCCGGAGGCGTAAACCGGGGCATCACCGAAAACAGCTGCAGGCAGCGCAGAAGATGTGATCGCCCCACCCGCGAATGGACTGGCCGACTCCGTTATCAGTACGGTGCCGCCATTGTCCTGTGCAACCAGGCCGGAGCCAGTGAGTCCTTCGGTGATTGCCGCCAGCAGGCCCGACATCGAGACGTAGTTAGCCACCAGCGACACCGGGTAGGTAACCCCCTGCCAGGTGATCGTGAACGTGCTGGAGCTGGTCGAAAAATCGTAGGTGGTCGGGGCCGCACTGGCCTGGACTTTTGCCGCACTCCCCCCGGTGCCGGGCACTGCAGCCTGACCAGGGGTATATGACGCGATAAACAGATCGTAATCGACAGAGTTAAACCCCAGCGTCACCGGCATTCCAACCACCGGCGCGATCTCCGTCAGCAGCGGGCTTGCGATAACGCTGTATCCGGCCGCCGTGGTGATCTGGTAGTTCGCCGGGGCTTTCAGTTCGACCACGGCGCCAGCGACCCAGCTGGGCGGCAGTGCGTTATCGTTCTCGTCATTATCGTCATCATCATCCGTATCCAGCCCGGTAAACGTTACGCTCGAACCGGATACGGTCATGCTGTCTGCGATAATATCGTCGGCATCCGGCGACGTCTGGGCCATATCCAGCCCGGTACCGGATGATGTCCCGCCGACCTCCGTACTGTTGACCCAGTTTTCACTGCGCTCATCGCCGGAAACGTCCGCGCCTGGCGGGTAATGGATGCTGCTGAAACCCGGCAGCGTCGATGCAGGAGTGCTGCCTACCCGGATATCGCCATTGGTATAAATCAGATCACCGACACCGAGGCACAACAGCATCTGGACGCGCATTTTCGTGGGATCGGCGGCATCGAACCGGGTAACGGGCTGGACCACATAATCCGGGTAGATACGCACCCGGCCAAAAACTTCACGAATGGCGTCACCTAACCTCGCACTGTTTGCTTTCGCGGGATTAAGGTCGAGACTGCGACCTGTGGATGAGGTATAGCCGCCCGTATCGATGTTGCTCATCATAAACAGCGAATAGGCTGCTGCGGCAACGGAGATACCGACACCTATCCACGCGATTGTGGCTGCCTCCAGCCCGAAGGGGACCGGATAAAGCCGTACATCACTATCAGGGCGGACTATGCAAGAAGCCCACTCGCCAGGCGGAATTGACTGACCCTCAACCTCAATGGTCAGCGGTGGAACATCCCGATCCTCGTAGCCTTCAACATTCGCCACCAGCCACTTTCGAATACTGGTTACACCATGCTCATGCGTTTCGAGTGGTTCACCGGGAAGCCGGGACGGGTAAAAACGAATGGTCATTGCCAGAACTCCACTTTGACAAATCGCCGCTTAAACCGCGGCAACGGCAGAAAGGTGACGTTCGTTCCCGGATTGCATTCCGCCACGTGCAGCAAACCATCGATACTGATCACGATCCCCACATGGGTGACGGTTGATCCGGAATAACAGGCCACCCCGGCCCCTTCGCAGGGTTCGCAGCGCTCAAGGGTAAGCATCATCCTGCGTGCTTCCCGGTCGAGGCCGCCGTCGTCTTTGGTGACCCCTGCAAAATCGGGCCAGACGGGTAAATTCAGATCGCGGCGTATCTCGTTCACAATGCCGAAACAGTCGAGTTGCGGGTATACGCGCCCGCCCTTCAGCCAGGTGACTGAACGGTATTTATCAGGGTTGAACATTGGGATTCCTTAGCTGATATAACGCAGTCCGGGGAATACAGGTAGCGTGTAGCGGTAACGTGGCCAGGCTGTATCAAGGATATTCATATAACCCGCGGTAATCTGCGCCTCTGTCGCCGTCCAGTAACCAGACTTGACTTTCAGCGTATACGGCACTTCCGCAGGGGCCGCTAAATCCGTGGAGATATAACGCCGGTACGTCAGCAATGCAGACAGACGGTTAGCCAGCGCATAGCGGATCGCCGTGGACACAACACCATCGATATTGCACAAGGCAAATTTGAGGTCCTGCGTGCCGTCCGCATTGCGCGCCGGCAGCGCAATGTCTATCGCACAGGCGGTAAACGTTACGGTATCGCCGTTCTCCGTCGTTGCCGTGATGTTCTCGTAACCCTGGCACAGATAATGGACGTCAGAACCAATGGTGATCTGCAGCGTCTCAATGATCACCTCCGGCCCGCTGCTGGCGTAGAGGCGTTTAATCTGCGTCATGCTTCGGCCACTCCTTATTCAGCGCAATATCCAGCAGTGAGCTGCCGACGATCCATTCCGGGTAATGCCCCCAGCCAGACGGCGGCAATGGACGCTCCCAGAGTTCAACTGGCGCGGTATATCTCCAGTAAAATCCGCCTTCTGGCGTGGGGCCTTTATAAATATCCGTGAAACGACACACGTAATTTTTCAGCCCTACAGGCGTTAATAACGGTATGTTGAACCACGCCGCTCCATCTGATAAATCATCCCGAAACCACGCCTCAAAAGCCTGCGCCTGGGCATCAGAAAAAATCCAGGCCAGATCTGTTTCGGTTGGTGTCGAGGTGTAGGCACGCCGCTGCCGTGCCCGGCCAGTTACCATCTGAGTACGTTTCAGAGGAGATACAGGAGTTAAACCAAAACCCTCTTTAAGCGGTCCAGGCAGGTATGCGGAGGGGTAATAAAGCGTTGTGGTGATAGCCATCAGCTAATTTTCCTCCCCGAGGTAGTTTTCCCCATCAGAGCCTTATGTAAATCACCCTGACCGCTTGCGACTGAGTTAACCGCCTTCCGGTATCCCCTTTCTGCCCCCTCATCTGCAGCTTTACGGACCAGCGCCAAAGTTGCATCGGAAGGGTTACCATTGATGGGGATATTGATTGTGGGCGAATAAATCGCGCCGCCGCCTGTTGACTGGTTTGCAACTCGATCCAGAGTGGCATCCAGTTTCGCGCTGGTTTTAGCTGTCGTAACGCGCTCACCTTTCTGCAGAAGCCAGGTTCCTGTTTCGGGCACAGAGTCGATACCGTCATGAGCCTGGCCCTGAAGGGCTGTACCAACACCTATCGCCAGTACTCCAGCAGCTGCAGTTGCGGCTATTGCTGCCGGTCCTGCTATTTCGGGTCCAACAAACGGCACGCCGATCATTGCTGTAAAGGCCTGCAGACCCGCCATTGCAACTTGGGCAGCAGCGTAAGAAAGAAGTGTACTACCAACAGATTGTAGAAATGTCGAAGCAAAACATTTAACTTTCCGGTTTCTGCCCAGTCAATAATCATATCTGTTAAGCTGCTAAATGCGTTTGCACCAACCTGCTGCATGTTGGTGTATAAATCCATTGATGCTTCTATTTGCGTTGCTAGCCCTGATATAAAACCTGCAGCACCATCATTTTGTAACTCATCCTGCTTCTTGTAATATTCCTCCTGTATTTTAAGCCTCTCATCAAGGGAATTCTGTAATGCCTCTTTCTTTTTATCGTAAAGACTTTGGTCTATATCTCCAGATTGTAGCTGATTTAAAAGCTCATCCTGTTGATAAGCAAATTCCTGCTGTATATCATTATTATTCTGCATGCGTGAACGCTCACGATCCCCAGAATAACGGCCAACAATTTCATTATCAAATCCTTGCTGCACTAACTTATTCTGCCTTTCTAATCCAGAAACATATTCCGCAACCCGGGCATTTTCCTGATTAAGCCTAAGCTCTTCCTTTTTAGAGTCCAGGGCTTTTGCAGCAGTGCGAAGCTGTTCTTTTTGAGCTTCTGACAATTTTTTAAGATTGCCACTGGTAATATCAAAATTTATTTTTTCGAGCTCAGTAACCTCAGCTGTTTTTTTACCAGTAGTTTCAATAAGAGCAGCTTGTTTTTGTAGATCAAGCAATCTACTGTTAAAAGCATTTTCTGTTTTACTTGTTGGTGTTTTAACAGGTTTTCCGTTCGTACCACCAGGAGGTAAAGAAAATGGATTGTCCGTCCCCACAGTGGCTACCTGAAGGGGTAGCACCGATTTACTAGCTTTAGAGAATTTATCTCTTGTTTCTATAAGAGATAGCAGTTCATCATTTAGTGCTTTAGCGCTGTCATCTACCCCTGTAATCCAACCAAACATTGACTCACTTTGAGAGTAGAAACCTTTTTTCCCTTCAAGGATTTTTTGCAGATATTCAATACGTTCATTAACTTGGTCTATATTTGTTAGGTCGATCTTACCACTAAGCGCCGCAAAACGGTTTCCTGTGCTGGCTGCTAGTTGGCCCGCTCCTGCAGCTGCTTTTACAAGCCATCCAGCAAGTTGAGCGACTTCCGATACAAGATCAGAAATACCTTGAAGAACCAAGGGGTCAGTCAGTACGTCATGAAGCTTATCAAGTGAGCCCTGCAAAGGAGTTAGATCAACTTTTGCCAATCCGGCTGCAATCTCAATTTTGAGCCCTGCAACCTGAGCCTCCATATCTTCAAAAAGTTGATTAACCTTTACTAAATCATCAATAGAGGATGGATCAGGGGCAACACCATAATCTTTAGCAAGGTCAATAAACTGTTTGAGTTTTTGGTTATTGTTATCAAACAAAGGAAGCAATTTTGAAAGGTCGTTACCCAAACTTTCAAGAATGGTGGTCTTCTCGGCATTAGTACTAATTTTCCCCAAAGATTCACCGATAGCGAGCAATTGTTTATCTGGACTGACTTTTGATAGTTTTTCCGCAGATAATCCAAGAGCGTTGAGCGCATCAACAGCTTCACCTGATTTATTTAATACCGCGTCACCAATCTTATCACCAATATCCTTGAAGATATCAGCCATTTGGTCACCGGAGACACCAGCCTTTTCAGCTGCAAACTGCCAAGCAAGAAGTTCCTGGGTAGATAATTGTAATGATTTAGCCCAGCGGTCAGTTTCTGCTATTTGCCTAGATGTGGATTTCAGTAATTGAAATCCGGATGCGCCAACAGCCAGCCCAGCTGCAATAGCTGCTGCCCCTATACCTGCTAGTGCAGCACTGGATTTTGCCACATCATCTTGTACCTGCTTGCTCCACTTGGCTGATGCACGCTCAGCTTTATCCATCCCTGAAACAAATCCACCAACTTTTGCAACCAAGTCGATAGTCAGAGTTCCCAGTGACTTGCCAG
>OLFT01003592.1_pt1 | contig 11207 bp, 10 predicted proteins | sample 1604921 | NCBI WGS metagenome assembly OLFT01 (sample SAMEA3888897, study PRJEB22519) | human gut metagenome | biome: human gut; feature: human-associated habitat; material: faeces | place: Denmark | collected 2013 | reverse complement strand
CGATATAATATTCCAAAGCATGCGAAACCGAATTATCATACTGTTCGCGCAAGGGAACGTAGCCTTTGCTCATATAATCGTTATTGTCCGGGCGGAGCAGATTGAACTCGCCGGGGGTAGTAGCGCCCTTGCGCATGCCTTCGTAAGCAGTCTCAATATCGTAATCGCGCAAACCACGCATATAAGCATCTACTATATAAGGAATAGACGGATCACCTTCCATCGTCAGCGTCTCGCGTCCGAACAGTTCCCACTTCGGGAGCCATCCGCTTTCCTTATACATGTCGATCATGGTACGGATGATGTCGAGTTGCTTTTCCGGATAAAGCAACGTCATCAGCGTACTCACATTGCGATAGGTATCCCAGAGTGAAAAGACTGTATAGCGGTTTCCGTCCGTATGGCCGACTTTCAAGCTTTCCATCATCGGATACTCACCATTCACGTCCTGGATGATATTCGGATGGATCAGCAGGTGATACATGGCAGTATAGAAAATCGTTTTATCATCGTTCGTCCCGCCTTCCACCATCACACGCGACAGATCGTCATTCCACATCCTGCCGGCAGCCGCACGCACCTTATCGAAATTGAAATCCGGCTGTTCGGTGTTCATATTCAGGCGGGCATTTTCGATGCTGACAAACGAGACACCCATCTTTACTTCGATCACTTCGTCTTCTTCGGTATCATACTTGAACCAGACGCCGATGTCGTCACCGCTCATCTCACGGTCGTACTTCGTATACAATTTATATTTGCCGGAATAGGCATCCCATTCCGCCTCCACTCCCTTCATCTCGCGTTGCTTCTTCCAATAACCGGCCTGCTTGGGGGCTTTGCTGAGCTTCATCACGAAATAGATCGGGAAAACAGCCTGCGGGTTATAGCAGAACGTACCGAGCAGCTTGCTTCCCTCTATCTCCGTATCGCTCACCATACGAACGGTCGCACCGGTTTCATTCGTCAGCCCCTCACCCAAATTCAAGAGGATATTCCCCTGCCCTTTCGGGAAAGTAAAACGTGTCAGGCCGGTACGCATGGAGGCGGTAGCTTCCGTCTTGATGTCATATTTCGTCAGGATATTACTGTAATAGCCGGGATGGGCCACCTCGTTCTTGTATTCGCTGCCGTATGCGTGATAATCCACATTCAGCTCCCCGGAGGTAGGCATCAACAACAGGCTTCCCATCTCCGGACAACCGACACCGCTCAGATTGACGTGCGCATAACCGGTGAAGAAATTATTATCCGCCGAATAAGGCGTGGACCACCACTGGCTGTCCTTATCAAACTTATTACTTTTCGACCCCATCACATTGAAGGGGGTAACACTCATCATTCCCTGGGGGCAAATCGCACCGGGATTAGTCGTCCCGTAGTTGCTTGTCCCGATAAACGGATTCACATAATCTACCGGCTGTTGTGCGAAAACCAGCGCAGAACAGCAACTCAATAGAAAAGAGAACAACAATACTTTCATATTTCTTATTTTTTATTTTTCAATTTACCATACGACAATCTCATCCGCAAAAATAAAACCGGGATTCGCCCTCGGCGCTTTCAAACGGATATAACGGGTTTTCCAGTTACCGTCGAACGTATATTCTTGGAACAGGAGGTCCGGATCATCAGCCGGAACCGTTGTCGGAACAATCCCGCGGGAAATAAAGTTTTCACCATCTTCCGAAGTCAACAACTCCACTTGTCCGGGCTGGAACACCCCCGGACCGATCAATTGCATGAAACGAATGGACACTTTATGGATATCCGTATCCTCTTCCATATCGATCACACAGTCCAGGTCATCCAAATAACCTTGCCAACGTCCGTCCAGATAAGTCAGACCGCCCCGATAGCCGTCCAACAGGGCGTTCGTTCCTCCGGCCATATAGCCTTCGTAGAGCTTACTATTATAATGTATAGGCTTATTGATGGCCCGATGATAATCCACTTTCTTTTCCGTCGGTGTCCCCTGAAGCACACCGTCCCGGAAAATAGCGGCTTTGATATGGGCGGAATCTTGCACGGTTATCGGCCCGGCATAAAGGGCGGAAGATGCCACCGGAACGGAACCGTCCGTCGTGTAGCGGATTTCCGCCGGGTATTTCTCGGCATCCAGTATGACTTCTATCTCTCTGCCTGCCGTATCGACCTGCATGGTCACTTCCAATTCGTCCGAAAGGGTAAAAGTACGGATCCCCATTCCCTGCAATTTGGAAATATGCGCATTCATGCGAGGTTTGAAATCCTCCCATGTCCGTAATTCCTGCGGCGTCCATCCGATCTCGGCCACAGCAAGGGCACGCGGGAACATCATATATTCCAGATGTTCGGGTGTCTGGATATATTCGGTCCAGGTATTGGCCTGCACCCCCAAAATATGCCGGCACTCCTCCGCCGTCAACGAATCTGCTGGGATAGGATCATAGCTATACACCTTCTTTATCGGCGTATAGCCACCGATGGCATATGGTTGTGTCTTCGGATCGGCCTGATAGAAATCCAAATACATATAATTGCCCGGTGTCATCACCACATCATGCCCCATCCGTGCCGATTTGATTCCACCGTCTTCTCCCCGCCATGACATGACGGTTGCTTCGGGAGCCAGACCGCCTTCCAAGATCTCATCCCAACCGATCAGCTTGCGATCTTTCGAATTCAGAAACTCTTCAGCCCTGTGAATCATGTAACTTTGAAGTTCGTCCACGCTCTTCATTCCATTCTTCTTCATCACCCCCTGACACTTCGGACACGTTTTCCAGGCAGACTTCCCGGCTTCATCACCGCCGATATGTATATATTCGGACGGGAAAAGATCGATCACCTCTGCCAGTACGTCTTCCATGAATGCAAACGACTGCTCGTTGCCGATACAAAAATCGCCGTTCAGGTAAGGCTTACCGGAACAACTCAGTTCGGGATAAGCCATCAGGACCTCTTCGGAATGCCCGGGAAATTCGATCTCCGGTATTATGTTTATATGTTTGGAAGCCGCATGTTTCACGATCTCCCGGATGTCCTCCTTCGTATAGTAACCGCCGTAAGCACCCGGCGTCCCTTCCGGCAGATACTTACGGTCGCGGCCGTCCCACCACTTCCGCCAATCAGATTCGGTGCGGAAGGCCGTTTCAGAAGTAAGTTTCGGATATTTGTCTATCTCGATACGCCATCCTCCGGCATCCGTCAGATGCATATGCAAGGTGTTCAGCTTGTAAAAAGACATCACATCCAGCAATTTCATCACTTCCTCTTTGGAGAAGAAATGACGGGATACATCCAGATGCAATCCCCGATACCCAAAACGAGGATTATCCCGGATCGAAACACATGGGACCTCTCCTCCGGCATAGAGTTGGCGTAACGTCTGCATCCCATAGAACAGACCGTCCGGCGAACCGGCACGCAGGTCGATTCCTCCCGGCGTCACATCCAACTGATAACCTTCCGGGTTACCGGACCAGGCTTCATCGATCACTGTTTTGATATTCCGGGAAGATTGCCCGCCAAATAACGCGAGACTATCGACCGTGAAAGTTCCTCCGGTCATTGTCATCTGTTCCGGTTTGGGAATAAGATTGACCTGCCGGACTTCCTCCGGAGAGCAGGCAATCAATAGCAACGAGCAAGCGGCAGCCAGCCCGGTTACATAATTGCGAGACTGTTTTGGCAGTAACATAAATATTTAGTTTAGTGTGTTTAATTCTTGGAGGGTAAATATACGAAGAAAAAACGGACAAGCTCCTATTTCAAACAAAAAGCGATGCTTTAGCTCCCCTAACCCATAGCGTTACACCGTCTAAAACTATGCTTGACGGGGCACAAAAAAAGAGGATATGCCTGTTCTGACATATCCTCCTATGTAAAGAAAGCCGCACCGTAGATATGAACAAACTCCGTATGACAGGATTTGAGTGCTTTGCCATCTTTGTAATCCGCCGTGCTAAGCATGCCCCGAAGGGTGCGGCCCGCCATTGACGACAAGAGCTGTGTCTCGGAATTAAAATAAACTGATGAGTTTCCCAATCGAACATGTGCGGCTAACTCATTTTTCTTATCACAAAGATATGTAATAGGAATGAAACCACCAAACTTTTGACATAAAAAAAGAACTCCATTTAGGAGCTCTTTTTCCAATTGCTATATAATGTCAATTACTTAACTTTAGCAACGATTGCTTTGAAAGCTTCCGGATGGTTCATAGCCAGGTCGGCAAGAACTTTACGGTTGATTTCGATACCTGCTGCATGCAAAGCTCCCATCAGACGAGAGTAAGACATTCCTTCCAGACGTGCGGCAGCATTGATACGCTGAATCCACAATGCACGGAAGTTACGTTTCTTGTTACGACGATCACGGAATGCATAAGTCAAACCTTTTTCCCACGTATTCTTAGCAACGGTCCACACGTTCTTACGTGCACCATAGTAACCACGGGTAAGTTTTAAAATCCGTTTTCTTTTTGCTCTTGAAGCAACATGATTTACTGATCTAGGCATAATACTAATCTGTTTTGAATGTTAGCGTCATCACTCTCGGATGATCTTATTTTGCTAAATACATTCGGTTAATAAAAATCTTGTAAAACTCGCTTAATTAAAAAAGATTACTTCAAACCAAGCAACTGCTTAACGTTGCTTACGTCCACACTGGCAACCAAACCTGTGTGAGTAAGATTTCTCTTCTGCTTTGTAGTCTTCTTTGTCAGAATGTGACTTTTAAAAGCGTGTTTTCTTTTGATTTTACCTGTTCCGGTAAGAGCGAATCTTTTTTTGGCACCGGAATTAGTCTTCATCTTAGGCATTTTCCAATATATTTTAATTATTAAACTTTACACCCTTTAGCGGGTGGTTTCTTTCCTTATCATTCAGACTCTTCAGTCTTGGGCTTGGGAGTCACGACCACCTTCTTCACTACCGGTTTTGAAACGGCAGGTTTGGAAGTGGCGGCAGCTCCGGCTTTCTTCGGTGTCAGCATGATGATCATACGTTTACCTTCCAGTACCGGCAATTGTTCTACCTTTCCGTATTCCTCCAAGTCATTGGCAAAACGAAGCAACAATACCTCTCCTTGCTCTTTGAAAAGAATGGAACGTCCTTTAAAGAACACATATGCTTTTACTTTTGCTCCTTCTTCCAAAAATCCCTTGGCATGTTTCAACTTGAAGTTGTAATCATGATCATCTGTCTGAGGTCCGAAACGGATCTCCTTCACGATCACTTTCACAGATTTCGCCTTCTGTTCCTTCTGGCGCTTCTTCTGCTGATAAAGGAATTTCTGATAATCAGTAATTCTACAAACGGGGGGCGCAGCATTCGGTGAAATTTCAACCAGATCGAGCCCCTGATCTTCAGCCATCTTTAATGCCTGAGAAGTAGGATAAACTCCCTGTTCTACGTTATCACCTACTAAACGAACTTCACGAACACGAATACGTTCGTTGATTCTATACTGTTCTTTCAGATTGTCATTCTTCATTCAAAAAGATTTATTCTCCTCGTTATTAGTTATTTAATCATTACTTTTTTGCCAGCGATTCATCATTTCCTCTACCTCGCCATTCAAAAGCGCTGCAAAGGTAGCAATTTTCATCGAACCTTTATCACCTTCGCCCTGTTTTCTTACAGAAACTTCATTATTTTCTGCTTCTTTCTCTCCAACAATGAGCATATAAGGGATACGTTTCAATTCTGTATCACGGATCTTACGACCGATTTTCTCATTACGGTCATCAACCAGAACGCTCAGATCTTCGGCTTCGAGCTGACGTTTTACCTCATAAGCATAATCGTTGAACTTCTCGCTGATCGGCAGGATCGCCACCTGGTCCGGAGTCAGCCACAGCGGGAACTTACCACCCGTATGTTCGATCAGCACGGCAACGAAACGTTCCATAGAGCCGAACGGTGCACGGTGGATCATAACAGGACGGTGTTTCTTATTGTCCTCACCCGTATATTCCAGTTCGAAACGTTCCGGAAGGTTATAGTCAACCTGGATCGTACCTAACTGCCAACGGCGACCGATGGCATCTTTCACCATAAAGTCCAATTTAGGACCATAGAAAGCAGCTTCGCCATATTCGATCTTGGCTTTCAGACCTTTTTCCTGGCAAGCTTCGATAATAGCACTTTCGGCTTTCTCCCAGTTTTCTTCCGAACCGATATATTTATCCCGGTTTACCTTGTCGCGCAGAGAAATCTGTGCTTCAAAGTTTTCAAAATCCAAAGCCTTAAAGATGATAAAGATAATATCCATCACCTTCAAAAACTCGTCTTTCAGCTGATCGGGACGACAGAACAGGTGGGCATCATCCTGCGTAAAGCCACGTACTCTTGTCAAACCGTGCAGCTCGCCGCTTTGTTCATAACGGTACACAGTCCCGAACTCCGCGAAACGCAGAGGCAGGTCCTTGTATGAACGCGGGAACGATTTGAATATTTCACAGTGATGAGGGCAGTTCATCGGCTTCAACAAGAACTCTTCACCCTCCTGCGGAGTATGGATCGGCTGGAACGAATCCTTACCGTATTTAGCGTAGTGGCCGGAAGTCACATACAACTGCTTGCCACCGATATGCGGAGTCATCACTTGCTGGTAACCATATTTCTTCTGGATACGTTTCAGGAAGTCTTCCAGTTTCAGGCGCAACTGCGTGCCACGCGGCAACCACAACGGAAGCCCTGCTCCCACTGCTGTCGAGAATGTAAACAGTTCCAGCTCTTTACCTATCTTACGATGGTCGCGTTTCTTGGCTTCTTCCATCAATGCCAGATATTCGTCCAGCATCTTTTTCTTTGGGAAAGTAATACCATACAGACGAACCAACTGTTTACGCTTTTCGTCACCACGCCAGTAAGCACCGGCAACACTCATTATTTTAACAGCCTTCAGATAAGAAGTGTTCGGCAAGTGCGGACCACGGCACAGGTCGGTAAACGCCCCCTGCGTATAGGTTGTGATCTTACCGTCTTCCAATTCGCTGATAAGTTCTGTTTTATACTCTTCGCCTCTGTCACCGAACATTTTCATAGCATCAGCCTTCGAAATATCCTGGCGTTTGATTTCCTCTTTCTTCGCTACCAGTTCGAGCATTTTTGCTTCGATAGCAGGAAAATCACCTTCTTTGATAACTGCGTCACCCGGATCCACATCATAGTAGAATCCGTTTTCAATAGCCGGTCCGATACCGAACTTAATGCCGGGATATAATTCCTGCAAAGCTTCAGCCATCAAGTGAGCACTGGAGTGCCAGAATGCATGTTTACCTTCCTCGTCTTCCCACTTGAAAAGTTTGATGGCGGCATCCTGGTTGATCGGACGGGTCAAGTCCCAAATCTCACCATTCACGCTCGCAGCCAGAACTTCCTGTGCCAGACGGGAACTGATGCTTTCCGCAATCTGCATAGCGGTCGTTCCTTCGGCATATTCTTTTACGGAATTATCCGGAAATGTAATCTTTATCATAATCTGTTCACTATAAATTCCTAAAAATTAATCAGGATGCAAATTTAGCATTCTTTTTTTGTTAAACAGAACTTTTAGGAAAAAAGTTTCTGCTCCGCAACCTTTTATACAAAAAGAGGACCACGACAAACAACAGTATTCCTCCATAGATAAAGTATACTGGCGAACGAGCTTTCCGGCTGGATTCCATCCGGATTTCGGCAACTTTTACCTGCTGTCCGGCATATTCATCTTGTTTTCGCACCATCACTTTCCCGGTGTCGGCCAGTGCCCTCCGGTAATCCATCTGCAAAGAGGTGACAGTTTTCGGGTATTGCCTACCGGTACTGTCCGGAGCGAAATAAACAACCCGGTGCAAATTCCACACTGCCGTATCGGTCAAATGAATATCCCTTTTCCTCAAATTCGTCTCACATGAAGAAAATCGGACAGAATCCATAGAAGTCGCCACCTCCCGCCTCTGGCTTTTCCGGTTTCCCCCACACCCCGATAACAGGAATACCAGAACCAAAAGACGCAAAAGTACCTGCATCCGGTTCGTACCGGTTTTCTTTAGTGATACATGTAGAAAATTCCGCTTCCGGTAATGAATCGCCTGGTCAAATTCAAACCCCGATTGCCGTAAAACAGCTAATAGCTCCGCCGTATCCGGCACATAGCAATCAGTAGCCTCTATTTACATAGCCTATTTCGAATGTTTATGCCAATGAAGACTCACATATTCGTTTATAACTTCTCAAATATCCTCTTCCAACGAATCGATTTCCAACCGCATTTATCCGAATCAAAGGAATACAGCACTCTATCGAACTTTCCGACGATTGCATCTTCCGAAATATAACCGAAGTAACGGCTATCGTGCGAATTATCCCGATTATCACCTTCCATAAAGTAGAACGTATGCTTTGTAATATAAAGCGAATCGCATTTGCCATTGATGAAGATACGATTCCGATATTTCGCAATAGAACTTCCTTCCCGAATAATTAAAGAGCGATAAGAATTTAGTGTTTCTTTATTAATGGCTAAAGTATCGCCTTGTGGTATAATATGGGTGATACGTTTTACCAGCCATACGCGCTCATCCATAGGGCTGTTGAACACCACAATATCTCCCAACTGTGGCTGGGTAAAACCCGGCAAGCGGAAATACTTCCAATGGTTCTGTTCATCTGCTATACGGAGCGGTCGAATCCATGTGAATACATTGAGCAACGGAATATCTGCCCAACGTTTCGGGAGTCGTCCTCCGTATGCCAACTTATTTATCCATAAACGATCTCCGCAAAGCAAAGTGGGTTCCATACTACCGGATGGAACCACACACGGCTTGCCAACCGCGATACGGATAAATACACAGACGAAAACCAGTAGAATAGTTCCTTTTAGAATTCGCATTTTATTTTTTCTATCTGATATTTATTTATATCTTTATGTATGTTAAAATAACAAGATTTATTGCACATACCCTCTTTAGCTATGAAATCGGATATATATAAAGCATAGCCCGGAGCCAGCTCTTTCATGCTTGCCGTATCCTTTGTATGGCAAATAATAAGAGTATTGGTGCAATTATATGGCTGATTGCTGTTCAAGGCTTCTATCAAATGAAAATAAGTACTTATAGTAGTATCTTCAGGAATTAAAACGGCATATTCATAACTTGATTTCCAGATAGAATCCAATTCAGCAGATTGAATATATGCTTGATCCGGTTGTTTTATGGCAATTGTGTATTTTCGTGAAAAATTCCAGTTGAAATCACATCTGGTAAATATCAATCCTAACGCACAAAGGGATAGGAGTAGTAAGTTTGTTCTTTTCATGTTATTTGTATTTATTGTTAATTGAGACTCCATTCACCGAACATATTCGAGCAATACTTTTGATATAGGAATCCGTTATATCAGGTTTCGACTTTTCCGGTAAGAAAAAGTCAGATGCCTTTTTATTCGGATGTAAAACAAAATAATAAGGAACTTCTAATTGTTCCACATACCATTCATACATGCAATCATAGGATATATTAAAAAATGTAACGTCTTTGCATCCTTTTGTGCATAGAATTTTTCTTGCTATGGAAGGATTATTATACGTTGTCAAGATAATACAGTTTACACCATTTTCTATTAAATCCCTAACTCGATCCAACTCATTGAATATACATGATTGGCAACTCGTCTCCTTGATTCGAAGCATTAAAGTAGGAGTCTTTAAATTCCTTATAAATAAGGATAGACTATCATTCTGTAATTTTTTATTGTCTGGAAATTCTTGCCATTGTGTATTGGCATTAACTTCCATATTTCTTAACATCACATACATCTCTGTATTATCCATGTCGTTGCTTATATTGTATCGATTATTGTAGAATAAAACACCAGCTATAATGACAATTATGATGGATATGATAATATTAGCTATACTTACTTTCTTCATAACGTCTTTACTTTAAAGAATACCAACACCATATTATCATCTTCTTTCAAGCTCTCTATCATTATCCGGTTTTCCTCTTTCATCGGATAATGCGTTGTAGTTTCTATATGCTTCTTTAAACCTTTCAATGTTTCCGGTTCCACTAAAGCCACAAAATAGTCTTTATAGCTGAATATATTATTCATAAATTCTAAGGCAAAATCCATATCGTAATAAATGTAATACCAGCTGATCATTTTTTTACTTCGTTTGTCGTAAAAAGATACAAAATCTTTCCCATCTTCACTTGAAGTTTTAAGAAATAGGTGCGTGCTGTTTTCAGCAAAACCGGATAAATAAGTATGAGAAGAACAATACCGATAAAAGTCCTCATAGTTTTCGAAAGCCTCCAAGTCTTTTTCTTTAAACGGACTGAAATCGCTATAATCGAATTTATATCTCATCTCAAAAATAGAATCTTTCAATGTATATACTTTATCCCTATACAACGAGAAATACAACAATTCATCATTTGCCCAAATTAACGGATCATAAACAATCGTAGTATAAACTTTTTCGGGGAAGGTGTAAGCTGCTTTCAATAGTCTGCCTAATGTGTCCGTATAGAGAACTTTATAATCAGCGTATTTCCCTAAGTGATAATTTCGGTCGCCTGCATCAGTAAAGGAGACATATTCTCCATTTGGAAGTATCTGAAAACAACTTTTCATTCTAAAGTTAACATCATACGAAGTAATAAAATCTCCCTTATCCGTAAATACCATCCATTTACGTTTTTGATTGTCATAGATGACAAATTGCTTATTAGTCCTATTAACGGCAAATGCTTTAGGAGCATAAAATTCGTAGGAAGCACCGCCCTTATCTCCTACATAATTCAAGAACTTGCCATATTTGTCGAATATAAACAATTTCTCCGCACCCAATCTATCAAACAAATAAATCTTATCCTCATAAAACTCCAAGTTATTGCAATATGCAAATAATGATTCATCAGTCGTTTCCAATGGAATGTAATAGAAGTCCTCTATTAGTTCGGAAGATAAGACTTTACTTTTTACATTATCCGATACTTTTATTACTTCCGCGTGTTCCTCATCGGTTGGAATAACCGTTACACTATCTGTATTTACTTCAGGAAAAGGTCGTCCTTTTCTTATTGCTTCTTGGCAGCTACAATATAAAGTAATTAGTCCTAAGAAAATAATCTTTGCTTTCATAATATGAATTTTTATAAAGTAGAGTTACGACTAATAAGAGCCTGTTTAAATTTCTCTGAAATAAATTTTGCATAGCCC
>OLFT01003586.1_pt1 | contig 11235 bp, 10 predicted proteins | sample 1604921 | NCBI WGS metagenome assembly OLFT01 (sample SAMEA3888897, study PRJEB22519) | human gut metagenome | biome: human gut; feature: human-associated habitat; material: faeces | place: Denmark | collected 2013 | reverse complement strand
AACAAGTTGATAATTAGATAATTAATCATAACGACATTTTTTGTCATGTACTTAATAAAAAATCTTTTTCCGCTCTATTGCATAACTCAAAAAAAATGAGTTACTTTGCACCGCTTTTCGTAATCTCTGACAAGACGTGTGGCTTGTTTATATTGCGACAATTATTAACGTTTTAATTTATAATAAAATGGACTTGATTAAAGTTGCCGAAGAGGCATTTGCTACAGGCAAGCAACATCCGGAGTTCGGACCGGGCGACACTATCACAGTGGCATATCGCATTAAAGAAGGTAACAAGGAACGTATCCAGCAATACCGCGGTGTAGTTATCCGCATTTCTGGAGAAGGAACTAAAAAACGCTTCACTGTTCGTAAAATTAGCGACAACGTAGGTGTAGAACGTATTTTCCCGATCGAATCACCGTTCATCGACAGCATCACTGTCAACAAATTCGGTAAAGTACGTCGTGCAAAACTTTACTACTTGCGTCAACTTACTGGTAAGAAGGCTCGTATTAAAGAACGCCGCGTAAACACTGCGAAATAATTCAAACTGCGAATATTTCCGAATGAAATAAACAAAAAACGTGTCAGCTCAGTCTGACACGTTTTTTGTTTTTATAACTGGTCTCGGCATTTCTCGATAGCGTTCGTGAATTTCAAGAGGACATAGACGAAATCCATCATTAAGATTTGCGAACTCTTCTTTCACATCTTGAAAATCTCCACAGCAAAATTTGTCCATAAGTCCAGTGGCGTATAATGACTCGATTTCCGGCAAAAGCTCAGAGGCATTTAAATCAATCAAGTTGCCAACCATCATGGCTGCTACATTGCCGTCACAACAATGTCGGCGGCTTATGTTTTCAAGATAGAATTCGCACAGATTCCTGAACCAGCCGATAATTTCATCACGCCGTTCCGGATTGCGAAGCGCGATTGAGGCAACGGCACTAAGTACTGTGATGCGGGCATGCCCGTACAGCCCGGGCGTATGGAAATATTGAGTGAAGGAGTCTAAATCATCCTTGCCCAATTTATAAAGAGTCGATTGGTAAACCTCATCTGCGTAATCTCCGAAATTGGACTCAAAATAGTCTTGGTTTTGACATAAGGTTAGCATCACGGTGGGCAGAGAAGCCGGATTACCGATTTCACCCAAAATTATCAGACTGTGAAAAATTACGAAATTACACGGACTTTTCCATCTTTCTTCACTTATGTCTTTACAGATGCATCCTGTCTCATAGAGAATTATATTTTCAATGTCTTCTCTTAATTTCTCATGTTCCAGCGACAGTATCTCGTCGATTCGTTCCGGAGACAAAATAGGCCCATTATCCGCATCATATAACAAGGACTGCAATTGGGGGAAATTCAGTTGAATATTGGTAGGATAGCCCTTTTCGTAGACAAAAGAGTACTCTTCCATCGGTACGTCTTTATAAATGGGAGGCCAGGAAAATCGGAGTGTATCTTCATCAACGTCATCATCAAAATCATCCGACAAGTCATCGCCAAAAGAATCCGACTTGACAGAGTATTTGAAATTGTCTCCTAAAGCCGACTTGAGTTTCGGCAGGTAGTGGGAAAGTTCTGACATAGAATTAGCAAGAAGAAAATGCTGACCGTTATGCCCAAACTCATATTCGATGAGAGGTATGTCCTCTGTGTCTTCCTCCAAGATGTATTGCGTTATTGCAAAAGACGAGTCTGGACCGATGCCCCCCTCTTCAGCAAATGCGATAGCCCCATAAATGACATTGTGCGCTTCCTCGTAACTGCATGATATCAATCCATCTGGGAAACGCTCTAAAATGTTCTTCAACTCATAGTCGCTTACACTAAAGTAATAAACACTGTTGACCAATCCTTTGCAGGCTATATCGACAAGATAAATACCCGTTGTGAATGTTCCCTGCTTGTGGTTTCGGTTAACTACTACGACAGCCTCACGTGCCTCTTCCCAATTTTTATTAATGTAGCATTTGCCTATGGGCAGAGAGCGGGCTTTGCTCTTAATATATTCCTTTGGGGATATAGTCTGTTGTTGCGTGTTCTTTTTTGCCATATTTTAGTTATTCCTTGATTCTACAATTTTTTCACCGTTCTAATCCGTATAAGTTTGGAGTACTTGACAACAAGACTGCTGCAATAAGTTTCAACTACTCCTCAAAGCAAAGATAACACTTTTCACACAAGTAATGATAATTGTCCCTTTTATCTCTACAAAGAATTGAACAATTTCCCGCTTTCAGCGGTTTTTTAGAAAAAACGATAAGAATTATGAAACCTCTGTTCATCGAATATCCCAAATGCGGAACGTGCCGCAAAGCGGCAAAATGGCTGAAAGACAACGGCATCGAAGTTGACGACCGCCACATTGTAGACAACAATCCGAAAGCCGAAGAACTGGCACAATGGATTAAGGCAAGCGGAATACCGGCTGCCAAATTCTTCAACACCAGCGGAAAGAAATACAAGGAGCAAAACCTGAAGGAAGTTGTAAAGACAGCCGACGAGCAGACGCTCATCAACCTGCTCGCCTCCGACGGCATGCTCGTCAAACGCCCTATCCTTGTCGACGGCGACAAAGTGATTGCCGGATTCAAGGAAGACCAATGGCAGGAATTTTTCAAACCCTAATCCGTCTGATGACAGATTTAGGTTAAATAGTGCACATAATTTTTTTGTTCATGAAAGAGACAGAATCTCCCACCCGGAGAAACTGCCTCTTTTGCTTATAGCCGGTTCATCTCAGCCTCCGCTGCCGACTTGCCTTTATACCGGCTCTTTTTCGGTCGGAACTTATACTGCACACTGATGCCGATTCCACGGCTGTCGTACCGCTGATGCTTATACATGTAAACGCCACAGGTATTCATGCTCCAGTCGTTGTTGCGCGTATTGAAAATATCTGTGGCAGTAATTTTCACAACCAGCGACTTGTTCAAGAACGTTTTCCGCACACTGGCATCCATGACAAACCAGGAAGCCGCAAAATGATTCGTACGGACATCACCGCTGCTTTGGCCACGCACATTTGCCATAAGCGTAAAGCCCAAAGGAAGCGAAAGGGTATTCTGTAAAGAATAGATAAACTGCGGATGGTCGTAGCGGTCGCCTCCCAATTTCATCCACGGCTTGACAACTCCTAAAGTAGCATTGGGCATCCATGCTCCGATGGCACGGCTCCACACTAAGAACGCACTCAGTTCGGTAACGTCGACATTCACCGGACTCATCAGCAACTGCAAGGAATTGGCAGGATAAAGCTGCTTGACAAAAGCATAGGAATCCAGACTGCGGATACAGTCCATTTGAAACAGAAAATCATTCCACTGTCCGAAAAGCTGCACATCGTGCCGTTTCTCATCCCGCAACATCGGATTACCGCCTTCAATTTCGTGCTCACCGGCATAAACGAGCCCGCCGGTAAGTTGGGAATAGGGAGGTTTCACAGAGGTCATCCGATAGCTCAGGCTGAGCATCGACGATTCGCCAATGGAATAGCCCAATGCTATATCAGGAGTCAGCAGATTGTCCCTTCGGCTCACATCGCTGTCCTTTTTCCCGTTTACCGTAAACAGATAGTCAACAAATTCATACCGCAACCCGGCATTCAGACTGAACGCACCAAACTGCCGCGCCCAGGAAGCGAATGCGGAAAGCGATGTCTGACGGACATCGGTGAGCGATGACGGAATATACATGCCCACTTCGGGATTCAGCATTTTATAGTCAAGCGTTGTCCGGGTATAGGAGTCCTGTGTTCCTACCGAAAACAGTCCTTTTGCCAAAGGAAATTCCAGGTACAACTTTCCGGCCCATAATTCAGACGTACGGTCTTGTGTTGAATTGACAGGGGTACGTTCCTCCGCCGGATAAAACGTTTCACTGTTATTATCACTACTGTCACCGCTGAAATTCCCGTCGAAATGCAAATGATATTTTTCGGAGAAAGTATTATCATAATACAGCGAAACAAGATGATTCCGCTCCTGACTTTCCGTTGCAATATTGCGCAGCATCGGCATTTCCTGATTGAGCCATTCCGACCCGCAGTTTAGAAAATCGCTGTCAGCATGTGAAAAGCGATAGTAAGCACCCAACGACTGGCTGCCTTCCGAAAAATTAAACCCGATTTTACCGAAAGCCCGGTCCTCCGGATACGTATTGCTCAGCGTAGAACCTACAATTGTCGGCTCGCCTTTATAAACCAGCCGCTTCTCTGTCGTACCGGTTACAAGACTATTGTTATGCGTAAAATTTCCTGTACCGAAAATTTCCCACTTGTCACCGTTATAACTCACATCGAGCAAATCGGAAGCAGAACACTTGCGCCGTACACGCACCTCCGCTTCATTGCTTGCACTGATACCTTTTAGAAAGTTTTTGCGTGTCGTTATCTTTATTACGGCATTGGCTGTGCTTTCGTATTGCGCTCCGGGAGCAAGCACCAGTTCGACGGTTTTAACATCGGCAGATTGCAACGATTGCAACTCTGCATTGTCGCGAAGCGGACGGCCGTTAATAAAAATAATTGGAGTGCCTTTCCCTGTTACATCGACCTCCGAGTCTGACACCGTAATCATAGGAAGCTGCCGCAACACATCCAGTGCGTTCCCGACATTCTGCAAACTTGAACCGGAAATTTGAGAAACAAGTGATGTGCCGACAAGTCGCGTTTGCGGTTGCGCGGTAACGACCACTTCTCCGAGCGACTGCGATTCAACCTTCAACACTACATCCCCAATATCCACAGGCTTATCAACGGAAAGCAGACAGGAAAACGACAAATATCCGACACAGGATATCTCCAGCCGATATTCTCCTCGAGAAATATCCTTTATCAGAAACTCCCCTTTGGTATCCGAGATACAACCTTCTGCATCCTCCGGTCTGTTCTGCGGATACAAAATAACGGAAGCCCCCGCAATGGGTACATTGCCGGCATCCTTGACAGTTCCTTTTACAAAATTCTGTGCACCAAGCGACAAAGAGAAATACAGAAATAACAGAATCAGACTATAGCGTTTTGCATCTTTCATAACCGTTGTTTTTATTGCTTTCTTTTCCGGCAAAAGTACGTTCTTGCAGAAAAATCGCTACAATAAAACAACTGACATTATACTGACCAATCACTGACAAGTGCCTGACAAATCACTGTCAATCAACTTTCTCGATACAAAGAGAATAGAAATGGCCTTTCTCCGCCACTATTCGGACATTGCTCTCCTTTTCCACTATGGGTTTCAACCGGCGGACTAATGTGTAGAGCGTTTCTTTCGCATTGTCTTTACCCGGCCACAACGTGCTGCAAATATCGTCAACCGAAACCCGATGATGTTTGTCTGAAATCAGCAGCGTCATCAGTTGCTGATGCATCGGTGTAAAATATATGACTTCTTTATGAGCGTTATAAAAGACTCCGGTATTACTGCAAAACGAAAGAGTCCCTAACTCTATTAACTGCCTTTCGGGCATTTCCAAAGTCGAACCCTTTTTGTTTAAATAAAACAAGGAAAATACACCCCACAACAGACTCGCGACAAACAGGACCATCGGCACAGTCTGTTCCGACATTTCAAAAACAGCCGCTCGCGAGCAATTCGGATATGCCCGGATATGCACTCTTTCATTCCCGACACTATAACACATCGTATCGCTGCAAAAGTCCGTTTTGCTCGGCTCTGCCGTACACAACGATAGATAGGAAACAGCCTTCAGCTCCTCCATTTTTAAATTCGAGCGGAATATCCGTAAAGTGTCTTCTGTCACACTCCTGTGATTTTCCTTCATTATGGTTTTGGCCAAAGCTTGGTTCACATCGTCGATGATACGCTCCCTTGTCACAGAATAATTGCCATAACTGAGAAAAAGCGACGGCAACATCAGACAGAAAAATATCGAAATAGCGGTTATCGGTTTCATAGCATTATCGTAATTGACAACAAATTTATTATAAGACCACTTTTCTACAAAGCTTTCGCGGATTTATCTTCAACTTTCAGCCCAAGAAATGGAAATCTCTTTACGGAAATACAACATATCCCTCAATATCTTTCCGTCTTCCACGATTGGATGATCATAATTGAGAATAAAGAAATCCGGAATGGCATGCGAATAGTGAAATCCACAACTTTCATAAAATGAAACAGTCTGAATACTGTCACCCGTACCGACCATCATTTCTTTATAGCTGCGGCCATAATGATTACACAAAAATTCCACCATTTTTCTCCCGTATCCGCATCTTTGAAAATCCGGATGCACGGCAAGGTTCTTAAGCTCACAGACACCGTTTCCTTCATCTGTCACAACAGCGACACCAATTGCTGCCATTTTCGGACTGAAAAGGACAAACATATCCCCTCGTTCCAAATAGCGGTCAACCATTGACTCCTGCTCATCTGCCAGTAGAAGAAGTTCCAAATACTTTTTCTTGTTAATACATTTTCGACATTTTTTTGACACAATAAAAAAAATATATATATTTGCATCATACATATATTCACGAAAATATATAGCTTAATTTATTAGATTCTCTAATAGGAAGATGTTGACGTAATTGAAGCGTGCTTTTGAGGAGAATCATGCAAGGTATTTTCGAGATAAATTAACAAGACACTCCAGTTATTGGATTTTAATCAGTTATGATTTAAGTAGGCTGTATTTCATATTCAAGAAAAGCATATTGAAACAGTATTAATCCTTTTAGGCTATTATGATTAATATGAATATAGACAATAGAAAGATAATGACACGATTTGTTCCTGATATCTATAACCTTACTATCTCAAAAGAATAGGTGTTTTGATAACTCATGAACAAAATGTTAGAATATTTTAAATTCTTTGATTGCATTTACTAATTTATTTTGCATTCATTTCTGTTCATAAGTATGGTAAAATTGGAGAATAAGTTGAAATTACAAATGTTGTATTTATAAATATATTAATTTTTGCTTTATGAGAAAAATAAAACTAATTAAATTGTGGTTGTGGATTATATTTACACTCACTCCAAATTTATCTTTTGCTCAATCTAACAATGATAATTGGGAAAGAATCGGGAAAATTTTTGTTGATAAACCTCTCACAGACCACCGATGGAAATCCACACAAGAATTGGCATTTTTGTATGGTCAATTTGATGGTAATCAGATGATTTTTAAAATATATGTACCTGCGGATGAACGTTCTTATGATGTAATTCCGAATCCGGATTATAATAAATCTTTAGTTGATTATTGTAATGAACGCAGTAGTAAAGATGATCACTTCAAAGGTCCTTGGCCTAAAATTATAGAACGTTATCCTCAAAAGGCAGGTCCATATTATCTTAATTCTGCCAATTATTTTTAATCATCCATGATAATCTAGCAACAAGGACTACTATCCGATAAAAATTTAAAAATACAGAAAACTAAGGCTAGCTTCATTTGAGAGGCTAGCCTATTTTTATAAATACTGTCTCCAAACTTATAACTAAGCAAAAGAGACTTTGTCCAAAATGATTCTGTAAAACGCTTCGGACTCATCACCGTAGCCACTCTTTTTAATAGAGAAGGCTCGTCCAAAACACAGCCATTGGTTATCAGCAACCCAAAGATTTTTATCTACTGCTAATATTTTATAGTTCCACAAGGTTGGAACTATAAAATATTTTTACCTAATAAACTTTATCTATGATTTAGGCTAATCAATTATTCTCCAGCATACTTTATAGGCGATTCATACTTCACTTTTACACCGATTTTTTTATTATCTGGTCCATATAAATTTTCTAACAACTCTATTCTTGCATAGACATATGGTGTAGTACTCGAATTTAATGTTGCAACTCTCACAAAACATGACACTGAAGTAGAGGAACTTTTCTCCCATCCCCATTCTCCAGAAAATTCATTTGCCTCATCCTCAGATGTTAGATAGGGCGCTCCAATATAATTTAACAGGCAATATATAGTGGCAAAACCTGGAATTTTTAATTCTGTCGGACCATCAGATCTTCGCGCATACAAATTAAAAGTTTTTGTTCCAGTAGGAATAACTTCCCCATATTTAGTCAACAAATTTGTCGTTTGCGTATCATCTAATATATCCTCAGGCTCTTTACTACATGACGTAAGTCCTATTAATATAAATGACACAATTAACAACAAGAATAATTTAAAGGATTTAACACTATAACGTTTTAAATTAAAAACATCATGTTTTTTAGATTTCAAAAAAAATTGTTCCATAAAAATAGTTATTAAATTGTTTTAGTACTAATTCCTAATCATAAATATAGCAATAATAGAACATTATATTTCAACTTCTTAAATTCTCACAACTATCACATGTCAAAAAGTCCACTCAAAACTTTTCACTTAACCATTTAATTAAATAAACAATTTCTAATAGGAGGATACAGTTTAACATTTTTCAACTAACATATCTTTCACACTTCATATTACATAGACAATAATTTTTTATTATGTTCATACAAATATAGTAAATTTATTTATGAATTTACACACAAACCTATATTTTTTATTTAAAAATAAGATGTATCAATTTCCCAATTATATAACAAATTTGCGACAAGTCTAAAATATCATGTACTAAGAAGCACAACAAGTATTCTAGTGAACTTGAATTATTTCTTATATCAGAGAATTGCAACTAATATTAAACTCTACATCCACAGCTAAATGGTCATATGAAATCTTAGAAAACGGAAAACCTCAGTTCAATAGAAAAGTATATTAAATTTTCCTTTTTCTTTTATAAGCTCAATACAAGTATCTAAATTTTTTGCTTTTAAAAACTCAACTTTAACATCTTTTTTCATAGATATTACCCTTTCATATCTTTCAACGTATTGTCCTCTAACATAGTAAATTCAATTTTTAATACATACAAATTATTAATATTTAAATTATCTGGTAATTTTACTAAATCTTTTTCTGTTGTAATTATATAATCAGCATCCATTTTCTCAGCTTTTTTCTTTACAAGTGCTATATCTTTTGGCTTAAAATTATGGTGATCTTTAAAGTCTATTCTTTCTATATAGCTAGGTGCTAAAGAAATTACAGTCTTTTCAAAGTTCAAAGGATTAGCTAACCCTGAGAATATCAAGACTTTCTTCCCTTTTACCCAGAATAGTGGTTTCATATTTCCTTTTAAATCACAAAGGCAACTTATACCATGTTTTGCAACAGAAACTTCCTTTTTAAATTTCTTTCTAAGATAATTTTTTATTCTTCTAAGTTCTCTTTCGTTTACTAAATCTGACTTAGTTATTATAAACTCATAAGCTCTTCTAGCAGCTCTTCTAAAGTCTTCTCTTAAAAGTCCAGCTGGTAAAACATTCCCTCCACCAAAAGGGTTAGTAGCATCTATAAGGACAACATCTCTATCTCTATATAGTTTTCTATGTTGAAAACCGTCATCTAAAACTATAGTGTCTATATCAAAATGTTTTTTTGCAAACATACAAGCCTTATATCTATCTGCACCAACAATCACAGGAACTTTTAAATTTAAAGCATGTAGATATGATTCATCTCCACTTTCCTGTGCTGTTGCAAAAATTACCATTCCATCGCTAACTAAAAGAGGATCTCTCTTTCTTTTCCCTCTATATCCACGGGAAACTACAGCAACTTTTCTTCCTTTTGCCAATAATTTTTTTACAAAGAAATGAACTGCTGGAGTTTTTCCTGTTCCTCCAACACTAACATTCCCTATACATATAACTTCAACATCAGGAACTTTTCTTATGGGTAATATTTTTTCATCATATAAAAAATTTCGTATTGTTGTTATCAAAAGATATATATATGACAATAACTTCATTTCTCCATTTCTCCTCCTAATGCTAAAATTTTTTTAATTACTTTCTTTATTTGAATCCAATATCTTTGTTATCTTATCAGGTGACACTATCTTTGAAATTCCTATTTCTTTATTCATAGTAACTCCAAATATACTATCTGATTCCTTCATTGTCTCTTTATTGTGAGTAATCAAGATAAATTGTGATTTATCTGTAAAATCTCTTAATTTACCAAGTAAATTCTTAGTGTTCTTTTCATCAAGTGCTGCCTCTATTTCATCTAAGAAAGTAAATGGACTTGGCTTATACATAAAGATAGCCATTATAAAGGCTATTGCCACCATAGATTTTTCTCCACCTGAAAGTAAAGAAAGAGGCTGCTTCTTCTTATTTTTAAATTTTACAAATATTTCTATACCACAGTTATCAAAATCTTCAGGATTTATTATATTCAATCTTCCTTCAGTATTTCTAATAGTTTCCTCACACATTTTATTAAAGTTTTCATTTATATTTTCGTATGTTGTATGGAAATCTTCATGTATTCTCTCATCTATCTCTTGAATTAAATCCATTACTTGTTTTCTCGATTTTACAACATCATCTCTTTCTCTTGCTAAATAATCATATTTTTCTTTTAGTTCTTTAAATTCATTGATAGCAAGTAAATTGACATCTCCAAAATTATTAATTTTATTTTCTAAACTTCTTAGATAATCTTTTGAACTCTTTAATTTTTCAACTTCAACAGCTTTTGCTGTAATATCTATAAGTTCAGTTAATTTTTCATTTATATTTTCAATGTCTGTTTTTATTTTTTCAATAACTTCTGTTATTTTTTCAAGTCTATCATTAGAGTGTAATAAATCTGTTTCTAATTTGGATTTATCTTTAGATAGCTCTCTTTCTTCATTACTTAAATTATTTTCTCTTTCATTTAAAACTTCAATATCTCTGTTTTCAGAGTTATAAATTTTAATATGTTCTTCTATCTCTTTTTGTAGTTGTTCTTCATTTTTTTCTAGTTCTTCAATATTTTGTGAAAGTTCCATAACAACATTAGAATTCTTTTCTTTTTCTTCTTTTAAATCTGAATTTTCATTCTCTTTGCTGATTATATCTCTTTCGTACTGCTCTATACTATTTTTATTGTTAAGAAAAATAATTCTAGTATCAGAAAACTGCTTATTTAACTCATCAATATTAGCTAGAGTTTCTTTTAATGTAAGTTCGTCGGCTTCCAAATCTTTTCTAAGAGAATTTATATGTTTCTCAATTTCTTCAATATTTGAAACTGATGAATTTATTCTATCTTGATAAGAAGTCTTATACTTTTCTGCATCGTCAATATTAAACTTTATGTTACGAAGCTCTTTAGAAATTCTTTCAGATTTTTCAGATAAA
>OLFT01003583.1_pt1 | contig 11258 bp, 7 predicted proteins | sample 1604921 | NCBI WGS metagenome assembly OLFT01 (sample SAMEA3888897, study PRJEB22519) | human gut metagenome | biome: human gut; feature: human-associated habitat; material: faeces | place: Denmark | collected 2013 | reverse complement strand
CTTTTGCGAGAGCTGGGAGTCCGGCGGCATTGAGTCCTTTCTGCACAACATCCTCCTCCGCATGGACCTGACCGGCCTGGAGGTGGACATCGTCGCCGCGCAGCTGAAAGACAGCGTGTTCACCCAGGCGCTGCGGGAGCACGGGGTCCGGTTTCGGGAGCTCTCGGGCAGCCAGCGGAACCTGCCGGAGAACCACCGGCGCTTTGCGGCCCTGCTGTGGGAGCGACGCTATGACGTGGTCCACCTGAATATTTTCCAGGGGATGTCCCTGTACTACGCGCACCTGGCGAAGCGGGCGGGGGTCCCAGTGCGAATCGCCCACAGCCACAACACCGACCTGCGGCAGAGCCTGACCCGTCCACTGAAGTTGTGGCTCCACCGCCGGTACAGCCGGCGCTACGGGGCGGACGCCACGGCGTTTTGGGCCTGCTCGGAGCGGGCGGCCCGGTTCCTGTTCCCGGCGGAGCTTCTGGCCCGGCGTGGTTTTACCTTCATCCCCAACGGCATCGACACGGAGCGCTTCCGGTTCCATGCCGCCGTCCGGGAGAGCGTTCGCCGGGAGCTGGGGCTGACGGACCAGTTTGTGATCGGAAATATCGGGCGGCTGTGCCAGCAGAAAAACCAGAGCTTTTTGCTGGATGTCCTGGCCCAGGGGGCGAAGCTGCGGCCCGACCTGCGCCTGCTCCTGATTGGCGAGGGCGGCGATTTGGACGCACTGAAGGAGAAGGCGGAACGGCTGGGGCTGACGGACCGGGTGCTGTTTTACGGCACGACGCAGCACCCGGAGCGGCTGCTGTGGGCCATGGACGTGTTCGCCTTCCCCAGCCTGTTCGAGGGCCTGGGGATCGTGGCCATCGAGGCCCAGGCGGCGGGGCTGCCGGTGGTCTGCTCGGAGCACGTGCCCCCGGAGGCGGCGGTCACCCCGCTGGTGACCCGGCTGCCGCTGGATGAGGGCGCTGCTGCGTGGGCAAACACACTGCTAAAATTACCTGAAGCCGAACAAACGTCTGGCGCAGAACAGGTCCGCCAGGGCGGATTCGATGTGGCGGATGTCGCCCGGCGAATCGAGCGCACATATATGGGGAGTGAGCATGGAGAAACCAACGATTTCCGTCGTCATTCCGGTGTTTAACGCCGAGGAGACGATCAGCCGCTGCCTGCGGTCCGTTCAGGCGCAGGAGATACATGATTTAGAAATACTCTGCGTGGACGACGGTTCCACAGACCGCAGCACGACGATTATCGAACAGATGGCGGCGGAGGACCCCAGAATTCAGCTGATCCGCCAGAAAAACCGCTCGGCGGGGGCGGCCAGAAACAACGGAATGGCCCATGCCAGAGGGATCTATCTGCACTTTCTGGACGCGGACGATACGGTGTGCCCCGGCATTTACCGCCGGGCGGTGGACAGTCTGGAGCGGACGGGGGCGCAGGTCTGCGTTTTTCAATACCGGGTCCGGGACCGGGAGACCGGGGAGGAGAAGCTGGTCCCCTGTCTGCTGAATGGCCGGGAGCGGGTGACCTCCTTCCGCCGGGAACCGGCGCTTTTCATGTATAACACGGTAGCGCCGTGGAACAAGCTGTATCGCCGCAGCTGGGTGAAGGAAAACGGGCTCCGGTTCGACGAGATTCCCTGCGGAAATGACCGGGGCTTTTACTTTCGGTGGCTGGCGGCGGCGCAGTCGGTCAGTCTGCTGATGGACTGCGGCGTCTGCTATCAGGTGAAAAACCGCGCCGCGCTGACCGGAAATGGCCGGTGGCGACAGCTGGACAGCCTGTTTTTTGCCTGGCGGTCCGCGGAACAGGCCATGGCAGACCAGCCGCCCGCAGTGCGGGCCATGCTGACAGATTGCAGCATGACCGACCTGCTGGCCGTGGCGCGCAGCGCGCCGGAGGAAAGCAGGTCGGCAGTTCTGAAGCAGCTGCAAAAATTCTTGAAAGAAGTGGACCTCTCCTCCATGGCCGCGCTGCCGTTTCCCTATACCTGGCGGCAGGTCTGTGAGCAGCTGCGGGAAAATGGAACGGACGGCCAAGAAGACCTGAGGAGTCTGAAAAACCGAGTGCGGCATATCGTCGCCGGGGTGCGGATATGGGGGCTGAGGGGCTGTGTGGTGAAACGGAACTGTAAATAATATGCCGATGCGAAGTGGCGCTAAAAGAAGAGATGTTCTAACTAGGAGGAAGCGTAGTGAATAAAGAGACCAAAGTATCCGTGATCATTCCGGTCTATAATACGGAGAAATATCTGCGGCAATGTCTGGACAGCGTGGTAAACCAGACGCTGCGGGATATTGAGATCATTTGTGTGGATGATGGGTCTACTGATGGTTCGATAGAAATTCTGCGGGAGTATGAGCAGAAAGACAGTCGAGTGAAAGTGCTGTGTCAAAAGAATCAGTATGCAGGAGTGGCTCGAAATAATGGCTTAAACTATGCGTCTGGCGAATATGTATTTTTCATGGACAGCGACGATTATTGTTGCCACGAACTGTTAGAGCGTGCGGTGGACAGAGCCAAGATGGTAGATGCGGACATAGTGGTGTTCGACCACGAATGTTATGATGAGTCAACTGGCCGCACCGAGAAAAAGCAAGATGTGACCCTGAATCAGTTGCCAGAAGGGTGCAACGTTTTTAATTATCGGACGAACCCTCGACGAATCATGTCAATTATCAATCCGGTTCCTTGGAATAAGTTGTTGCGGCGGGATTTTTTATTGCAATGGAATTTGACATTTGAACCGCTCGCTTCGACAAATGACATCACGTTTTCTGCACTCTGTGCGGCTTGCGCAGAGCGAATCACCTATATAAGTGAAAGGATGGTAACCTACCGGGTCAATGTAAAGGATTCCATCAGCAGCACTAAGACAAAAAACTTGGATGACATGGTTCAAGCGGTGTGCCGAACATACTATAGGGCCCGACGCTTCCCACATTATGCTGAGATTGAGCCGTCAGTACAGGTGTTTGTAGCAAATAACCTGATATTTACGCTGAAGAATTATGTAGGCGAGGAAGGTTCTCCGCACTATACGAAATTTTTGGCAGAGATGAGCAAAGTGTTCTTCGGCTTGCCGCTGTTTTACTACTTGGACGAAACCAAAATAGGCGACGAAAAGCTCTGCCAGTTCATCCGGGAACTAGAGAAACAGTCGGCGGAAACATTCGACAGAAAATATTTCCCGAAAATCACAGTCTCCCTCACCTCGTATCCCAAGCGAATTGACACAGTGAATCAGGTAATCGAAACGCTGCTACATCAGACGATGAAGCCAGATAGTATCATACTCTGGCTTGCGGATAGTCAGTTTCCAAATCGAGAAGGGGACTTGCCGAAACAACTGACATCACTAATTTCAGACTGCTTCCAAATATGCTGGACCGAAGATATCCGCTCTTACAAAAAGCTAATTCCAGCACTAGAAGCATTTCCAGAGGATATTATTATCACAGTAGATGACGACTTGCTGTTTGAACCGGAAATCATCGAAAGACTGGTACGGGGCTATCGGAATCATCCAGAGTGTATCCAGTGCCACCGAGTAACGACGGTAGATTTCCCTTCTATAGAGGATATCACTGTCACGCCGGACGCTTTGAAGGTGTACTCTGTGCCGACATATTTGCACAAATTATCCGGGGGTGCCGGATGTCTGTATCCACCGAACTGCTTGCACCCGGATGTTGTACGAAAAGAGTTGTTCATGCGGCTTGCACCTACCAGTGATGACATTTGGTTCTGGTTAATGGGGGCGCTAAACGGATACAAGGTGAATGTAGTAGAAGGAAACCTCCCTCGACTACACTATGTTCCAGGCTCTCAGGAAGATGCCCTTTGGAAGCAGAATGACAGAGGAGAAAAACTGTTTTTTGTGCATCTGCGAAATATTCTCCGGTATTATCCGATTTTGCAGGATGTGTTCTCCTATGAATTTCTAATGCTCCGAAGAACAGATGGCACCGTGCTAGAAGGAGGGGTACAAGACCTGCGGAAGATGCAAGCACAGCTTGCTATACAGCGCCGCAGAGCTGATATCAATGCGATGGAAATCGATGCAATCCATGCTTCTGCCTCATATAAAATAGGGAGATTTATCACCTTCCTTCCTCGGAAACTGAGAGGTGGGATTCGCTGCTATCGAGAACACGGCACAGCCTATACCTTCCAACGGTTACTGGTTCATCTGCACCTTGTAAAGGATCCGTATTCAGTGCCATCGCTTCCCATCGTTTCTGCAGCATCTGCTAAATCAGTAACTGTTGAGATGGATGCAAAACAAACCAAGAAGGTCAAGGCTGCAAAGATTCCTGCCTCGGTCAGAAGAGATTACCAGTATTATGCGAGCTTACCTAAAGAGAAGTATGAAGAAGAACTAAAACTGTGGTATCAGCGTATAACAGGGCAGGTGCTGGATTTGGAACAGCCGCAAACATTCAATGAGAAAATTCAGTGGTTGAAACTCTATGATAGTACCCCACTCAAAACAAGGCTAGCAGACAAATATTTGGTCCGGGACTGGGTAAAAGAGAAGATTGGCGAAGAGCATTTAATTCCTTTACTTGGCGTTTGGGACAGCTTTGATAAAATCGACTTCGATAAATTGCCAAACCAGTTTGTATTGAAAGCAAACCATGCTAGCGGGTGGAATATCATTGTTAAAGATAAAAAAACATTTGACAAAGTTGTGGCACGAAAGAAATTCTCAGAATGGATGAACAAGCGGTTCGCGTTCGCATGGGGACTTGAGCTGCACTATATGAACATTCCGCCTAAAATTATTGCGGAACAATATATGGCTGATTTGGATGGCGATATTTTTGATTATCGGTTTTTCTGTTTTAATGGAACGCCCCGGTATGTTTGGGTAGATATTGGGAGCGGAACCAAGCATCATAAACGAAATATCTACGATATAAATTGGAATCTACAGGCATATCAGGTGAATTATCCGCCGATCCTGCCAGAACCAGAAAAGCCGGAGACTTTTGAAGAAATGGTAGCATTAGCGTCTACCCTATGCCGTGATTTTGCATTCGTCCGAGTGGACTTTTATTCGATAAAAGATAAAGTCTACTTCGGCGAAATGACCTTTACACCGCAAAGTGGAACAGGCAAATGGGGCTCTGAAGAGCAGAACCGCATTTACGGTGACTTGATTCAGCTTCCGCCCAAGAGCCCAATTCCCGAAAAACAGTTTTGAGGTAATTCTATGAAAATCGCAATCGCAGGCACCGGCTACGTTGGCCTTGCCAACGCCGTGCTGCTTAGTCAGAAGAACCAGGTGGTGGCGGTGGACCTGGTGCAGGAGAAGGTGGACCAGATCAACGCCCGCAAGTCGCCCCTGGCGGACCGGGAAATTGAAGAATATCTGGCAACAAAGCCCCTCCAGCTCACCGCCACCACAGACGGAGAGGTGGCCTATCGCGGGGCGGACTATGTCATTATCTCCACGCCCACCAACTATGACCCGGTGAAAAACTACTTTGACACCTCCTCGGTGGAGGCGGTGATCCGCCAGGTCATGGCGGTGAATCCCAACGCTGTGATGGTCATTAAATCCACCGTGCCCGTGGGCTATACCGCATCGCTGCGGGAGAAATACGGCTGTGAAAACATCCTCTTCTCCCCGGAATTTCTGCGGGAGGGGCGGGCGCTGTATGACAATCTCTACCCCTCCCGGATCATCGTGGGCACCCCCACGGAGGACAAGCCCCTGGTGGCGGCGGCAGAGACCTTTGCGGAGCTGCTGCGGGCGGGGGCGCTGAAAGAGGACGTGCCCGTCCTGCGGATGGGGGCCACCGAGGCGGAGGCGGTGAAGCTGTTCGCCAATACATATCTGGCCCTGCGGGTGTCCTTCTTCAACGAGCTGGACACCTATGCCGAGGTGCGCGGCCTGAACACCCGCCAGATCATCGAGGGCGTGGGCTATGACCCCCGGATCGGAAATTATTACAACAACCCCTCCTTCGGCTATGGCGGCTACTGCCTGCCCAAGGACACCAAGCAGCTTTTGGCCAACTATGACCAGGTGCCCAACGAGATCATCGGCGCCATCGTGGCGGCCAACCGCACCCGCAAGAATTTTATTGCCGAGCGGGTACTGGAGAAGGCGGGGTATTACGGCCCCGACGGCCAGGGGCGGAACGGCTCCTCCGGGAACCCCTGCGTCATCGGCGTGTACCGCCTGACCATGAAGGCCGACTCCGACAACTTCCGCCAGTCCAGCATCCAGGGCGTGATGAAGCGGATCAAAGCCAAGGGGGCTCAAGTAGTCATCTATGAGCCCACCCTGAAAGAGAACGTATTTTTCGGCAGCCGGGTCCTGCGGGACTGGGAGGAGTTCAAGCGCGTCAGCCAGGTCATCATCGCCAACCGCTACAGCCCGGAGCTGGAGCCGGTGATGGACAAGGTATATACCCGGGACCTCTATTTCCGGGACTGACGAGGAGCGGCTATGATTCAAAAGCTAAAGCAAAACCAATTTCTCTTTGAAGAACTGGTCAAACGCGATTTCAAAAAGAAATACAAACGCACAGTGCTAGGGATGCTGTGGAGCATTTTGTCTCCCCTGCTGATGCTGCTGGTCATGAAACTGGTCTTTACCCAGTTCTTTGGCCGGGGGACGAAGCACTACACCACCTATTTGTTCTGCGGCAACTTGATCTTCAGCTATTTCAGCGAGGCGTCGTCCCAGGGTATGGCCTCCCTGATGGGCAATTCCGCTATTTTTACCAAGGTCAACGTGCCCAAGTATCTCTTTTTGTTTTCTAAGAATGTGCAGACCCTCATCAATTTCGGCCTGACCCTGTGTGTGTTCTTCGTATTTTGTGTGCTGGATGGGATCACGTTCACCTGGCGGTTCGTGCTGCTGCTGTATCCCATTGGCTGTTTGGTCCTGTTCAACATCGGCGTAGGGCTGATCTTATCCGCTATGTTCGTGTTTTTCCGGGATATTCAGTACCTGTGGACGGTATTTACTCAGCTGCTCATGTATATGTCGGCGATCTTCTATACCATTGACCGGTACAGCTACACGGCCCAGTGCCTCTTCCTCCTGAACCCGGTCTACCTGTTCATCCGCTATTTCCGCAAGATCGTTATCGAGGCCACGGTGCCCACCCTCTGGTTCCACCTGCTCATGGCGGCGGACGTGGCCATTGTGCTGGGGATCGGGTGCTGGATGTATAAAAAGTACAATCACCGGTTTTTGTACTATGTGTAACGGAGGTGCGTCATGAGTATTTTAGAGTTAGATCACGTGTCCATCCGCTACATCACCGGGGATTTTAAGGAGATTGGTCTGAAGGAATACGTCCTGCGGCGCATCAAGCACAACTATCACGTGACGGAGTTCTGGGCGGACCGGGACGTGACCTTTTCCCTGGAAAAGGGGGACATGCTGGGCATCATCGGGACAAACGGCGCGGGCAAGTCCACCCTGCTGAAGGCCATCTCGGGCATCATGGAGCCCACCCAGGGCCGTGTCACCCGCCGGGGGAGCATCGCCGCCCTGCTGGAGCTGGCCAGCGGCTTCGACGGCGACCTGACCGTGCGGGAGAACGCCTATCTCCGGGGGGCCATGCTGGGCTACACCCGCAAATTCATGGACCAGACCTATGACCAGATCATCGACTTTGCGGAGCTGCGTGACTTTCAGGACCGGCCCTTTAAGCAGCTCTCCTCCGGCATGAAGAGCCGCCTGGCCTTCTCCATCGCCAGCCTGGTCCAGCCGGACATTCTGATTTTGGACGAGGTGCTATCCGTGGGCGACGGGGCCTTTAAGAAAAAGAGCGAAAAGAAGATGCGGGAGATCATCGCCGGGGGCGCCACCACCATTCTGGTGTCCCACTCCCTGGAGCAGATCCGCCAGCTGTGTACCAAGGTGCTCTGGCTGGAGAAGGGGCGGCAGATCGCCTTTGGCGAGACTCAGCCGCTCTGTGGGCTGTATCAGGACTATCTGGACAAAAAGCTCCCCCTGGACCGGGCGAAGGCCCTGGCCGCACAGAGCAGGATATGACCCAGGCATAAGCAAGCCCGGCGCGCAGAAACACACTGCGCGCCGGGCCTTGTTTTGGATTTATTTTGGCTTTATTTCGGGTCTGTTTACTTGGCCGCGTCCATCAGGGTGGTGAAGAAGGGCAGGAAGGAGTCGTCCCCCTCCACTACCCGCCCCTCGGGGTGGAACTGGACGCCCAGCATAAAGGTCTTGTCCTGCATCTCCAGGGCCTCCACCAGGCCGTCGTCAGAGCGGGCGGTGACGGTGAGGCCCTCCCCCACGGTCTTCACCCCCTGGTGGTGCCAGGAGTTCACGTTCAGCTTGCCCGCGCCCATGATCTGGGCGAGCAGGCTGCCATCCTCGATGGTCACGTCGTGATAGGTGAAGTCCACCAGCTCCGGGTCCCGGTGCTGGACGTCGCTGTCAAACTGGGTGGGCAGATCCTGATACAGCGTCCCGCCGCACACCACGTTCATCACCTGCATCCCCCGGCAGGTGGCCAGGGTGGGAAAGTCCTCGTCCAGGGCGGCAGTCATCATCCAATAGTCCGAGGTGTCCCGGGCGGGGTTGGGCTCCTCCAGCATGGGGTCGGGCGCCTCGTTGTAATAGCTGGGGTCCACGTCCTCGCCCCCGGTGAGAATCAGGGCATCCACCGTGTCCAGAGCCGCCTTGGCGCTGTCCAGGTCGGTGACCTGTTCCAGCAGGACGGGCTCGCCCCCGGCCTGGGTCACCGCGTCGATATAGGCCTGGGTGTCCTCGTCCACCTGGCCGTTTTCAAAATCCGCCAGCCAGGCCAGGCCCACCCGGACCTTCTCCCCGTCCTGCGCGCTCTGGCTTCCGGAGACGGCGGAGGACGCGCTGGCGGAATCGCTCTGGGCGCTCTGGGCGCTCTGCTGTCCACACCCGGCCAGCAGGGCGGCGGACATCCCCAGGGCCAGCGCCAGGGACAGGAGCTTGTTGGGCTTGTTCATAACGTGCTTCATCATCAACACACAGCTTTCTATTTCAGAATCACGCCTGTCTCCTTCTGTTTTCTTCCCTCCTCTCCCCCGCTCTCTCCAGGCACAAAAAACAGGGTATCGGTCTGCGCTTGCGGCGCACCGATACCCTGTACTGTCTTAGATCATTCCCGTGACGCTCGTTCACCCCTCTGCCGTGCAGAAGCCTATCACGCTTATTGACCATTTTACAAGCGGTGCGCGCCCTTTGGCGCAGAACTTATAAAATCCGGGCCCTTCCGCCCGATCAATAAGGCAACCACGTTGCCAATCCGCACCCGCGGTGCGGTCCCCGGCTCTTCGACGGGTTTTCGGCATTTGACCCGGCCGTCCGTGTAGCCTCGATCCCTCGACGGAGGGATGGTCAAGACGTGCATATGCACAGGCGTTCTGAAAAAGAACAGGGAAACTTTAACACACTGAAAAAAAGATGTCAAGATTTTTTTGCAGCCTTCGGTGCGCTCCGAAATCGGTTGTTCCCGGATTATTTCAAAAATACTGCGCGTGTGATGCAGCGTCCGGTCAAAATTCACGATTTTTCCGCATGGCCGTGCATAGCTTTCCGCATCCGAAGGCCCCTTGCATAAAGGTCACAAAAACGCTGAAATTTTATTTGGTAATTTGGTAACGAATTACCACGCTAAAGCGTTGACAAATGAAATCGTCCCTGTTATGATAAATGCCATCAAAAGGGCGGCACCAACGTCCCGAAACCAACAGAAACGAGGGCAAGGATATGAAAAAGGCAATGGCAATTTTGTTGGCGGCTGTTCTGGCACTGGCCTGCACCGCCTGCGGCGGCAGCAACAGCAGCACCAACGGCGGAGATTCCTCCAACGGGGATGACGCATCTGCTGTCAAGGACAATCTGGTGATCGCGGTCCAGACCGACATGGCGGATAAGGACCCCATCAACGGCAGCACCACCAATGACACCATCAAGATCAAGGCTCAGGTTTATGAGACGCTGATCGAGCGCACCGTTCCCGATCAGGAGTACAAGCCTCTGCTGGCCGAGAAGTGGGAGTTCAACGATGACGGTACCGAGCTGACCATCACCCTGCGTGACGGCGTGAAGTTCCACAACGGTGAGACCCTGACCGCCGAGGACTGCCTGTTCTCCCTGCAGTGCCTGCGGGAGAGCGCCAACAAGTCCGTTACCGACCACATGGATCTGGACAAGAGCTATGTGGTGGATGACAAGACCTTCGTGATCGTGATGGATCAGGCCTATATGCCTGTTATCGCCAACCTGTCTTATCCCACTTGCGTTATGTTCAGCAAGAAGGGTTATGAGGATGGCAACGGCGAGTGGGCCAACATGGATATCGGCACCGGCCCCTACACCTGGGGTGACTGGTCCATCGGCAACACCGTTGAGCTGAACGCCTTTGATGACTACTATGTCGAGGGTCAGCCCGCCATCAAGAAGGTGGAGTTCAAGGTCATCTCCGAGGATGGCAACCGCTACATCGAGGTCGAGACCGGCGGCGCTGACATCTGCTACAACCTCTCCGGCGTGGATATCGCCGCTGCCGAGGCCAACTCCGATGTTCAGCTGTTCCGTGAGTACACCATGGATAACTGCTACCTGAGCTTCAACCAGCGCGAGGAGCCTTTCACCGACGTCCGCGTCCGTCAGGCTATCGCCTACGCTCTGGACATTGACGGTGCCTGGAACGTGTGCATGGATGGCGTTGGCCAGCCTGCTAAGGGTGTTCTGCCCGACAACGTGACCGACTCCATCGCCAAGGCGGATTCTCCTTATCACGTGGATTACCCCGTTTACCAGTACAATCTGGAAAAGGCCAAGGAGTTGCTGGCTGAGGCCGGTTATCCCAACGGCTTCTCCTGCCGCTATCACGTTGGCCATCTGGCTCTGCGTCAGGCCTACGGTGAGTTCTTCGCCAACGCCCTGTCCCAGATCGGTATCAACGTTGAGATCGTTGCTCTGGACGCTGCTACCAACGCACAGGCTCTGAAGGTAGAGCACAACTTCGATATCTACACTTGGGGCATTGCTCCCACCAACGGCGATATCGACTTTGCCAACCGCTTCTTCTACACCGATGCACCCAACAACATCTTCGGCTACAGCGATCCCGAGATGGACGCTATGATCGATGCCGCTGCTCAGGAGGTCGACACCGCCAAGCGCAGCGAGATGAACGCCGCCATCCAGAAGAAGGTCCTTGATGAGTGCATCATCGTCCCCATCTATCAGCAGGAGGATATCCACTGCTACACCAGCGATCTGCAGG
>OLFT01003572.1_pt1 | contig 11316 bp, 25 predicted proteins | sample 1604921 | NCBI WGS metagenome assembly OLFT01 (sample SAMEA3888897, study PRJEB22519) | human gut metagenome | biome: human gut; feature: human-associated habitat; material: faeces | place: Denmark | collected 2013 | reverse complement strand
GAAAACCAGTGACTCCGCAAGGGGCCGTGGGTTCGAATCCCACCCTCTCCGCCACCAATACATATAACTATCACAGATTATAACAAATTGTAACGTACTATAACAAACATAGTAAGAATAAAGGTTTATAATGGCATTATGGAATTGAAATTATAACGAATTGTAACGAATTATAACAACATTTTGCCACCATTTTGCCACCAAAAGAATAAAATAATTTGCCCCCATTGCATGCAGTATGCAGTGGGGGCATTTTTCTATTTATGACTAATAGCAGATCCAATTTTATTAATAGCGTTATTCAATTCTGATTTCATTTCATCAGTAACATGAGTATAAACTGCTAATGTAGTGCGTGGTTCATTATGGCCAACACGTTCCATGATTGCTTTTAATGGCACATTAGCCTCTGCTAGAAATGAAATATGTGTATGTCTGAATGTGTGCGAACTAATCGGTTTGTGAAAATCAACTTTCTTTAATATTTTATTTACAAAATGTACATCAAAAGGATAACCTCCATCTGTTACAAAGATGTAATCAGTTTTTGCAAAACGAGGTTTCCATAATTGTTTTGATTTATTCATTGTAATAAAATGATTAATTATTTGTTTGGCTCTAGCATCTAAGGATACTTTTCTAATTGAATAGATATTTTTAGGCGATGATCTAATGGCCTCGCTTTTTAAACTACCATAAGAGGATAAAGAGGCATTTACATCAATTTCGGATTTTTTCTCATCATAATCTTGAACACGCAATGCTACCATTTCGCCAAAGCGTAGTCCTGTTAAGGATTGAAATTCACATAAGAGAGCAACAGTCGGATTGATAGCATCTAATTTATTAAGTAATAATTTTAGTTCTTTTTGTGTTAAGAATTTATCACGTTGTCGTTGGACTTTCTCTACATTTAGTACAGGCTTTTGAAGTTCTAGATTATCAAAAAAAGAAATATCATGAATAAATTCCATACGCCGAGCATATTTGAAAGCTTGACGTAGTAGACTAAAGATAGCTTTTGTATAGGAATAAGAGCGATTTAATAAAATAGAATCTAAAGCGTTTTGTAATGTATAGGTATTTATATTTCCTATAAGGATATCTGCAGGTATAATTTCTAAAATCTTGTTTTTATAGATCTTATAATTGCGTTGAGTAGCTGGCTTCCTAAATGATTGTCTAGACTCAAGATATTTGGTAAGCAATGTATCTAAAGTCATTTCCATAGCGGCATTAGTATTAGTTGCCTTATTAATTAATGTTTGCAATTCAATCTGTGCAGCCTTATGTGCTTGTCTACTATTTGTTGTATATGTAACAGATACGCGTTTTATCTTACCACTATATGGGCAAGTATATCGTTCAAAAAATCTATAACGAGTTTGGCCGCCTTTTGTAGTTCGTGTTTCAACCCACATATAAAAACCTCCTAGCCCAAAATAGCATGAGAATAAGCATTAGATAATTTAACATCTAATGCTTATAAAAGATAATGAGAATTAAGCGGAAACATTTTTTCTCTTATGTTTCCTTTTTTTCTTCCTAGTATCTTCGATATTTTTTCTGTGTTTTTGACTTTTAGTTAATGGTAATGTTTTCCATAGTTTAAGTTCTTCCCAATTTTCAGGAAAACCCATATGAGTAGGATTAATATACGTATTTTGCTTTATTAAGTCTTTAACTTCACTCAAAAATAAAAAATTTTTATCAATAGAATGAAGCATTACATGAAGCATAAGTAGTGTATTATATATTTTGCTATCTAATTGATTATCATCTGTAGTATCGAATATAAGCAAATCTTTTACTTCTGAGTTAGCTGTAGGTGCAGTAAATAATTTATTTGTTTTTCTATTCCATAGTCGTCCATTGTGTGCACAAGTATTTCTTACCCATGTTAAATGTGTTAGAAAAGAAATGATAACTGACTCATCAAATCCGTATGGTCGAAGAATATTATTTCTTTCTAGTGGTTTATTTAAGGATTTAAGCCAGTTAAGCATTTCACCTAAGGTTAGAAGTAGCGCACAAACCCATATTGGAGGGGTTTTTAGTTCCGGATAATTCTTTTTGTAATGGCATGAGTATAACTCAGTACTTTTATTATAACTAGAAACTAATTTTTTATAAGTATAGTCATCATGAAAATCTTTTTGAAATAATGATTTTTGTTCGTGAGGATGTGAGCAAGAGCATTTTTCAGCTAAATATTGGGACCATCTTGCCTTAATTGAAACTTCTACTTTTTCAATAGCAATTGATATTAAACGTCTAAATTTTTGATCAAATATATAAGTGTGCTTGATTTGCTTCCAAGTAGTTCCATCTTGGAATTTATGTTCTCTTGGAGAACAAGTAGGTGCTTTGCACTCATAAATCCACCAATATCCACTTAATCTATAATAATTGATATTTATAAGCCATTCCCTTAATTCAGGCTCTTCTTCATTACTAAAAATTAGACCTCTAGATTTGAGTAGTTCCACTTGCTCATCTATAGTTGTAGGCTTTTTTATCTCCATAATATCATCCCCATAAAAATAAAGACCTCTTCTGGTGCGCATGCATTGAAAACATTGTTTTCAAGCCTCAGCGTGAAGAGGTACTGGTGTAATTATAATATCATCACGCAAAATTCATGTCAACATATTGAGCTATAACGAATTAGCATATTAGTATTTTGTCAAGTACAACTACTAAATAATATTAAAATTGATAATTTATATACCTCTTAGGTTGAATATTTGCCCCTTATCCTATTCGTTGAGGATAAGGGGTATTATTTAGTTTAGTTATATCAGCTTATTTCAACCCAGCTTGTGCTTTCATATCAACATGATTATTAGTAAATGAGATTTGCATATTAGATCCATCGCTATTTTGCCATTGATAGATTTTAAAAACAACTTCACCAGATACCCCTTCAATAGCAGGCATTTTGCTTTCTGCTGAAGGTTGTCCAGGGTCTCCCATGATATCTTTGACCTGTTCGTATGTCATACCTGTCTGGATTTTATTGTATTTCTCCAAGGTATACTTATTGCTAGATACACCGCCGCAACCACTAATTACTAAAGATGCCACAATTAAACTTGCTAATAATACTTTTTTCATAATAAAATCTCCCATTTTAATAATGAAATATATAAATGTTGCCATTGCAACTCGAACGGCCTATATAAGTGATCTATGATTTTGTTGAGGTCAACAAAAAGGCATGGAATCTATAATACATGATGATAAAAGTCGATTTCTTCTAATACATCATCTGTAAGTTCTCTACGTCTTACCATATGTTCAATCAAATTAACATGATGATCTATATAGAAATCATCATTAATAATATGTAATAACTCATGCTTTATTTCGTTACGCATATCTTCAATAGACATATTTTTACGGATATAAATATTATGTACACCTTCATCTTCCCCAGTTGATGAAATGGCTTTTACATTAGGAATATCACACTCAATAATATTGATAATCAAACTAACAGCCCCTAATAGTATTATTTTTTATTTCTAGATTTGATAAATTCTATATAGTTTACCGCTTCTTGCATTTCCTCTTTAGAGATACCACGAGATGCGGAAAATAACATACGCATTTCTGGACGAGTGCGAAGCATTTCCGCATACTCTGCAGCTTCCGCATCTAAATAATAATCTTCTGTTTTATTAGAAAGAGTAGAAGTAGGCCCTTGATGCGGCTCTTGCCAACCCATTAAATATGCTGGCGTAGTGTTTAATGCTTTTGCTAAAGGCTCAAGTACATCAATTGGCATATTTTCAATATCACCATTTTCATATCTATATATAGTGGCTCTATTTTTATTTAACATTTTAGCTAGTGTATCTGCAGTATATCCTAGCTCTAACCTGCGTTGCTTAATACGTTCTCCAATTCTCATGGGATAACCTCACTTTCTCTTTGATTACATAATACAATACAATTCGCAAAAATGCAACAAATATTTTTAAACAATTCATAAAATCGCATAAAATGCGAAAAATATTGTTGACATGCATTTTTTAATAGAGTAATATCTAGATAAAGGTAGTCGCATATAAGCGACAAGCAGGAGGAAAGGGGGGATGGAAATGGTAAATATTAGAAAATTAAAAGCCAAATTAGTGGAAAAAGATATTTCTATTATTGAGTTGGCTAACATCCTTGGTATTGATAAATCAACAGTTTATAGAAAACTCAATAAGTCTGGAGATAGTTTTACTGTAAAAGATGTTGAAAAAATTGCTAAGGCATTATCTCTAACATATGATGATATTAATCATATTTTTTTTACCAATATAGTCGCATAATATGCGACTTAAAAGTGAATAAAAAAGAGTGTTCCACTAAGCAGAACACTCTAAATAGTTAATTAAGAAAGGAACTGTGAAATGGATACCACAGATTTAGCATTGATTATTTCAGCAATGGCATTAGGAATAGCTATAGCTAAATTAATTCTACAATAGCATAGAGTTATTTAAATATAGAAATTATGACTGCTATAAATGAAAGAAATAAAGCTAGATTAGAACGACATGTGGCATGCTTATCTATCTTACGTTGTTCTAACACTGCTTCATAATATGATCTCCCACTTGGAGTTATCTCATAAACATTATTAGGGAAGATACCTTCAGAGTCATCGTGGAAGCCGTCAGTATTCGTAATAAAGTTTAGGTTTAGTAAATAAGATAATTCAAGAGCCATATTATAAGCAGATAAACCAGTAATACCGCTTAATTGTTGTGGAGACAAATTTTGCTGATAGAACTGTCCTAAATAAGAAAAGCTTTTTTCATCTAAAAGATATAAGTCCATATGCTCACCTCCTTTTAAGATGAGTATAACATGAATGATAAAAATTGAAAGAGGTGAAATCAAATGAATAAAAAAGAAGAGCCACATGATGCGGCTCTTATAAAAGGTATTGCTATAAAGTTTGCATTTCTTCTTATGAAGGTAATGGCAACTCTGGTTATTTTAGCAATCACAAATAAACTTGCTATTATGTCTGGAAATTTAGATAAGCCAATAATGTTTTTAGGTGGCTATATATTAGGACAATACATGATGAAGGATTGGAATGAGATCATACCCAAAGAATTTCAAAAGGAGTATGGCCCAATAGATTAGTTGAAAGAAAAGATTAACTAATTTCATTGCTTTTAATTCTGAATTAAGACCTAAAAAAGTCGTCAATCGCTTTGGCAACCAAACAAAGGATTCAATCCAATAAATAGGGTTAATACATTGCCGTACTTGAAATTTATAATATCCTATTGCCTCTTCCATTGTTTGTAAAATTGCTGAAGCAAAATCTTCTCTTCTAGATGGGAATTGGTCCATAACATAAGCCTGACCATTAACGATTTGTCCGTAACCAAGTGGTTGACTATAAGCAATCATTTTGGGGGGAACAACAGCAACCAAGCTTAATACTTCAGATTTGTAATGCTGAATATTAAATGTTACTTCGGATTTAGCAAGCCATTCAACATATAAATTACATATTTTGTTAGTTCTATACCACTTATAAAGGTTAGTTAATAAAACAATACAAATTATGCCAAAAAATATAAGGATACATGACACTAAATCAAAACTCATATAATCACCTCCTTTCACAGGATGTGTCAAAATACGTTATCAAATCAAAATCACGTAATTGAGCGATACCAGAAGATTTCTCTAATTGAAGCATTGGGTTATTAGCTACATTTTGTGCTAACGCTAAAGCTCCTTGTGTTTGAGCGTTAAGGGTAAATGCTTTTGCAAGTGAAGTGTTTGCAGAAGATTGAACCATAGAAATAACTTTATTTGTATGTTTAAGAATTTCTACTTGTGGGTTAACCATCAAAATGTTATCGAAAAGTTTTTTTATCCTTTACTTCTACTTGTTACCAAGTAGTTCAGCATATGTCATTATCCTATCAAAAATATTATACATGAATAAATGATGAAAAGAAAATAAAGAGGTGAAATCAAATGAAAGAAATTCAATTAAAAATGATTAAAGAAAAAATGATCAATAAAATTTGTTCGTTAATGGAGTGTAAAGAATTTGCAAATAATGGTGAGTATGTACAAAAGTATGTTTCTGCATTAAAGTTCATGCAAAATGCAGGGCAAATAACAATTGAAGAAAGTGAAATGGAAGTACTTAGTGAATTGTTAGGACGGCGTTTATATCAACTATTAGAAAATCCAATAGATGATAAATCAGAAACTTTCGAAAAATATTTAGTTGCATTAGGCGTGTTAGAAGGATGGAAAACAAAAGATGATAAAGAAAAAGAGGCACTTCAAAGAAATGCCTCAAGATTATTATTTAGTCGTCCTTAAATGAACCACTAATTAAAAACAAAAGCAATTGAACTATCAATGGAGCTAGGATTTGATGAAAGAAATATTTGGCTATAACTTGAACTGGTTGATTTGCTAAGTCAGGAAACGTCAAGCGAAACCAAGCAATAAACTTTTTATCTTTTGATAGCGCTTTAATTGTTGTGCTTTCGATATCGGTTAAAGTTTCATCAGTACTTAAATCTAGTTCAGAAGGCTTTGTGATATCTAAAGCATCCATGTCTAGTATTTCGGTAATGCTTTGTGTTGGAAGCGTAGCATTTAAATCTTGCAATGATTTTTGAAATGCTAGCAGTTCTCTCCATGGAGCGCTATCAATTGGTGAAATAGTAGGAAATATAGACTTATGCATTGAAGTCATTGAGTCCTTTATCAATTGGCTGACTTGTAGAGCTGGTACATAAACCGATGATGCTTGTTGGACAAAATGAAAATAGGAAGAAGTTGCCATGTTTAACTGTGCTTGCATAGCTCTGGAAGGGGCATATAATTCTTCAATAAATTTTCGCTGTTGTTCTAAAGATTTAAAAAATTTGTCATTGGAAATTTCATCTAATCGAACCATAAATTCACCTCCTTTAAAGGTCATTATAGCACTGGAAAAGGGGGATAAGGAGAAAATCAAATGAAATAAAAAAGGAGTGTTATAAATGTTAACAATTCAAATAGAAGGGCCTATGAAGATAATGATTGAAAATAAATTCATAGACGCTTATGAGCGAGCATCTAATGCTAAGCGAGAACTAGAGCTTGCACTTGTAGAGTTAGAAAAATTAGGAATGAAAATTGATGTAGTTTATTTATCTAATAAAGAAAGGTAAGGAGTAGTAATGGAAAGTGTTCAAAGTATCCACCCAAAATATGTGCCTATTAGCGTCCTAGCCCAGATATGGGGGCGCAGCAAAATGTATATCTATAGAAGAATAGATATGATCCGCAATGAAGGTAAGTTTGACCAAATATGCATGCAGTTGGGGCCGCAGCAAACTTTAGTCAATGTAGACAAGTTTGAAGCATGGATGAAAGGGCAGCATATGAAGTGGCTAAAGGGGGCCTAAGAAGATGAACATTACAAATTTAATTACAACGGTACAGTGGTGCCTAGGGGTATTGGGATTAGGACTATATTGCGGAATTGAACAAGCAGAAGGCTGGCAAATATTAATTAATGTAGTTCTTACGCTAACAACTGGTATCACAATTTGGATGTTAAACAGAGTTAAGGAGGTGATAAGTTATGATACTCAAAAAAGAAAAAGCAATAGACCTACTAATAAGATATTTAAAGTTCACTAAAGAAGAAGCTGAAATATTGAAAGAGTCTATTACAAGCATAACTGTAAATAACAAAGCTACTAGCATGGACTTTACAATATTGGCTAATGGATGCGCTATTTTTGTTAAGCGTAAAACAGGAGAATATATATTGCGTATAACAGGTAAAGGACCAATTAAAGAAAACAAAGTATATCTTGCATTAAGGGCAAGAGAAATACTGCTTGATGCGGTGACGTGTAATGAGTAAACATTGCAGTATATGTGATGAGTGCAATAAAAAAGGCCATGCCTACATTCATTGTAGACAGGCCAAAGAAATAATCTGCATGGAACATTGCGATGCATGTCAATATTTAGAAATAGTACAAGGGGACATGCATTGCAACTATCCAAGGCAAAAAGAAAAGGCCACTAATTAAAGTGGCCTAATCAAGCACGTAATTACGTACCAAACCTAACGTAATTATATCACGTGGACATAAAAAAGACTAGGAAAAGCTTATTTAAAGGTTTTTCTTATTAACTAGATATAACATATTAACAAATCAACCATGGGGAGTAATTACGATGAGGAAGCGTAAAAAAGTCATATCTAAAAATATGATAGAGGTACTTGATTATCATACATCAAGAACCTATAGAAAGAATGGCAAACGTGTAAAAAAGAAAAGGACAACAATTGAAGCGCAGAAAAAGCAAAATGAAAAACAAGCAGAAGCAATGCTGCGTATGTTGATTGATAATAATTTCACTACAAATGATTGTTACATCACATTAACTTACAAGGAACAGCCTGATACATGGGAAGATGCAAAAAAAGATATTCAGAATTTTATAAGAAGGCTAAAGCGAAGATATAAAAAACTGGATAAGGAATTAAAGTACATCTATATTGCAGAGGGAAAAACAAGAATTCACTTTCACATGATCATCAATAATGCAGAGTTGTATTCAGATGAAATCAATGAACTTTGGCCACATGGCATGCATAAGTTGATGTTATATCAAGGTAGAGCAGAAGATGCAGTGAGATTAGCAAGCTATTTTGTAAAAGAAAAAAGGAGTGCTTGTTACTCAGATAAAGAAGATGCATTTAAACGTAGATGGAATAGTAGCAAGAATTTAGAAAAACCTAAAGTTAAAACGGAGATTTTAAAGCCAAGCGAATGGAGAGATTATATCCAACCGCCAAAAGGTTATTACGTAGAAACAGATAGTGTAGTTGAGTCTGTATCAAATGAAGGTTATCCTTACAGATTTTATAGACTAATAAAAATTGAGGAGGTAAGACATGGCACTACTAGGAATAGGAATTGTAATAGGAACGATACTAGGCGTATCAATAATTTCACTATGTGTAATTAGCAAAGAATGTGAGAAATGGGAGGAAGAAGTAAATGATAAACGTAAATGAGGTATTTTTAAGCGGAAACGTAGTAGCAGATGCAGAACTACGATACACAAAAACAGGAAAGCCAGTACTCACTTTTAGAATGGCAACCAATAAATATGTAAATGAGCAACAGAGTACACAATATCACAACATTGTATGTTGGGTTGATGCGGAACTTTATAGTGGGTTACGTAAAGGTGATTTCGTTGCAGTAAATGGTGAGTTAAGAACTAGATCATATGATAAAGACGGAAGTAAACGATATATCACAGAGATTATAGTGAAAAATCTTACATATGGACTTAAACAAAATGAAAGCGCAGCAAGTAACTTTGATAATGGGTTTGCAGACAATGATGAGAATATTCCATTCTAGGAGGAAATAAAAAATGAGAAGAGGTAGAGCAAGAAAGATATGCAGTCATTCATTTGGACCAGCTAAAAGTGGTGCGTTATGGGTGAAGCCATCTTGCCCCAAAGGTAAAACATCAATAAAAGTATTCAAAGGCAAAACAGCAGGCACATTATATTGGCTAAAAAAAGAAGAATGTGAAGATTGCCCTGCATATAGTCCGACAAAGATTTATGCAAAATAGGGGGCAGCATGAAACCATTAATATATAAAGGCCTGCGAAAGAACGTAAATAGGACAGAGTGGGTAAGTAGTGATGAAATAAAGCAAAGCTACTCACAAATAAGACTATTAGCAGTAGAAAACGATACATATACGTGGGTACCGATTGAGGACGGAACACTATGTAGAGGAAGTGAAGCAAAAGACACAACAGGGCAAAGAATATACGAAAAGGACCATATAGAGTTTGATTGTAAATCAGTACAAGATACTCCAATGGTAGGGGAAGTATATTACAGTGTTAATAAATTCCAATGGAGATGCAAAGCAATCAACGAGCAAAAAAAAGAAAATGATGCGGTACTAGATTTTGACTTAGCATTTGTAGTGAACAATGGAAATGCAAGAGTAGTTGGTAATAGATTAGAGGGATATGAGCATGAATGATAGATACAGAAATGTAAGGAAGGCACATGATCATATTGTAAAGTGTAGGGAAAAGGAGTCTACAAGAGTATTCATACCCTATTGGGGATATGCATTTATTTCCTCTGATGCATTGCTAATGGCAAGAATACGTAGAGATGCGTTCAAGGGGAATAAAGAATTTAACCAATGGGCAAGGAGTTATTATGAAAACACCATGCAGAGAGTGCAAGTTTAGAGAAGTAGGATGTCACTGTAAATGTGAAAGCTACAAACAATATAGAGCATCGTTAGATAAGCTTAATGAAGAAAAGAATATACAAGGAGATGCCTACAAATATGTTGGGGATAATGTAAGAGCTATTAGACATAGGATGCGGAATCTAAAAGGATATAGTTGTACTGTAAGGAATTGAGATATTAGCTAGATGAAAGAAAATGTATATGCGGTGTTTACAATGTTAGGTGGAGAAAAAGCTATGACGGGTATATTTACTAAGAAGGAATTAGCAGAAGAATATATAGAAACTGTCAAGGAAAATAAAAGATTAGATTTAAACTTTGAAATTGTTGAGTTTGAATTAAATAAAGGGTGGTAAATAAATATTTAATAAAGAGGAGCTAGACATGCTAAAAGAAGATAAACGCTTATGGTGTTGGGTAGAGGATGAACAGGCAAGTGCAATATTTGATAATCCTCAGGATGCAATTCAGGAGTATTTAGATATTAATCCTGATAGAGATGTAAAGGTAGTTAATCTTGGACATCCACAATGCTATGTAGCAACAATAAATGCATTGGATATTATTGAACAGAACCAACAAAATGCGTATGACGAATTTGAGATGTGTGAAGAATTAGCATACGGATATTTAGAAAAAGTAACAGACGATCATATAGATGAACTGGAGAAAGAATTAAATTCGGCACTTCAAAAATGGGAAAAGCGACATGGGTATGAATTAATGGCATATGTGGTAACACCTACAGAGAAATACATAAGGAAGGAGGATGGAACATTTGAACGAAAGTGATATTCAAAAAGCATTAGGAAAACACTTATACTTGCAGAATGTTTGCATACCAAATGTTTTAATGTATCAAAAAGGGCATAAAGAATATGAGGCAGATTTGATTTACTTTGGGCATAAATCTGATTACTTAACAGAGGTTGAAATAAAAGTCAGCTTTCAAGATTTTAAAAATGATTTTAAGAAAGCGGAATATCACAGCCATCCTAATGTTAGAAACCTATATTATGCA